>Ga0209430_1002535_pt1 | contig 11622 bp, 9 predicted proteins | sample BarGraIncub1133A_FD_184504 | JGI IMG/M metagenome (GOLD analysis project Ga0209430, IMG submission 184504) | Arctic peat soil microbial communities from Barrow, Alaska - Barrow Graham LP Incubations 11-33A (SPAdes) (version 2) | ecosystem: Environmental > Terrestrial > Soil > Wetlands > Peat... | reverse complement strand
GCTGGCCTCCACGCGAGCCGGCAACGTCATCGGCGGAGGTGACTGGAGCGTGGACCGCATCGTCTGCGACGCGATCCGCGCCTTCGAGGCCGGGACGCCGCTCGGCGTGCGCAGCCCGGCTTCCACCCGGCCGTGGCAGCATGTGCTCGAGCCCATCGGCGGCTACCTGTTGCTCGCGGCGCGCATGCTCGCCGAGCCGGGGCGCTACGCCGAGCCCTTCAACTTCGGACCCGATGCCGCAGCCGTCTACAACGTCGGCCGCCTGTGCGACATGGCCTCTGCCGCCTGGGGAGAGGGCGCTGCCTGGCAGCAGGTCGGGCAGCCCACCGTTCATGAGGCCGGGTTGCTCGCGCTCGACTCGAGTCGCGCTCACCACGTGCTCGGTTGGTCGCCGTTGCTCTCCGTCGACGAGGCGGTCGAGTGGACGGTCGGTTGGTATCGCGCGCGCTTCGACGGCGGGGACATGGCCGCTTTCACCGGAGATCAGATCGCGCGCTACGAGGCGCGTGCCGAGGCCGCGTGGCGACAGTTCTAGGGGGGCCCTGATGATCGAAGGCGTCAACATCAAGCCGCTGCGACGCATCCCGGACGAGCGCGGCACCATCATGAAGATGCAGGAGGCCTCCGATCCCGAGTTCAAGGGGTTCGGCGAGGTCTACTTCTCGAAGGTCTATCCCGGCGTGGTCAAGGGCTGGCACCGTCACCCGAAGGCGTGGCTCAACTTCTGTGTCGTGAGTGGGACGATCAAGCTCGTGCTCTTCGACGATCGCGAGACGTCCTCAACGCGCGGTGAACTGCAGGAGGTCTTTGTCGGCGTCGACAACTACTGCCTCGTGCAGGTCCCCCCGGGTGTGTGGAACGGCTTCAAGGGCGTCGGCTCCGACGAGGCGATCGTGTGCGATCTCATCGACCATACCCACGGTGACGACCACGTGGAGCGCCTCGACCCGCACGACAACGACACGATCCCGTACGACTGGTCTCGAAAGGACCGCTAGCGTGCGCATCGGAGTGACTGGCGCGTTCGGATACGTCGGCGCGCACGTGACGAGCCGGTTGCTCGCCGCCGGGCACGACGTCGTGGCGGTCTCGCTCGCTCCGGCCGCGTCCGACCTGCCCGCCCGCGTGGCGGGCGTCCCCTCGGTCATCGCCGACATCACCGACACTGCGGCGCTCGCCGGGGCGTTCGACGGCTGCGACGCGGTGGTACACGCGGCCGCTCTTCCCGCCGCTGCGTGCGAAGCGGACCCGGCACTGGCGCTGCGCGTGAACGGGTTCGGCACCCGCGCGGTGCTCGACGAGGCGCGTCGCGCCGGCGTGGGCCGGGTCGTCTACCTCTCGACCTACCACGTCTACGGCCGCGAGACCGGCCGCATCGACGAGTCCCTGCCGGTGCGCCCGGCCTCCGACTACGGCATCTCGAAGGCGGCCGGCGAGGGCCAGTGCTTCCGCGCCGCCAAGCGAGGCGACACAGAAGTGTTCGTCGCCCGCTTCAGCAACGGGTTCGGCGCTCCGCTCGCGCGCTCGGCGCAGTGCTGGGACCTCGCCATCCCGAGTTTCTGCCGCTCGGCTGCCGAGACGGGCCGGGTCGTGCTCAAGAGCGCGGGTATGCAGCAGCGCGACTTCCTCACGATCCCCGACATGTGCGACGCCATCGAGCTCCTGCTCGCCGCACCCGCGCTCGCTGCGGGCGACAGCGACATCGTCTACAACGTCGGAGGCGAGCGTTCGCTGTCGATGCGTGACGCGGCCCGGATCGTGTCCGCGGAGTACGAGGCGCTGACCGGCACCGCTGCGCCGATCGACCTGCCCGCCGGCAGTGAGAGCACGCCCATCGAGCCGGGTGTCGACTACCGCTTCGACCGCATCGCCGGACTCGGCTACAGGCCCGTCGGCGATCTTGCCCGGGAGGTCCGGCAGACGCTGGAGCTGCTCGGCGTACGGGCGGGGGAGTGAGCGTGTCCGCGCCTTCCGGATCGCGGTCTGTGGCGCCGACGTTCACCGTCGTCATCCCGACGCATCAGTCCAGCGACTTCGTGGTCGCCGCGATCCGTAGCGTGCTCGCGCAGACCGACCCCGACTTCGAGATCATCGTCATCGACAACGGCTCCACCGACGGTACCGACACCGCAGTGGCGGCGATCGGCGACCCGCGCATCGAGTACCGCTGGCAGGAGGACTCCGGTCTGCCGGCGGAATCGCGCAACAAGGGCGTCGCGGCCGCGGCGGGCGAGTGGATCGCGTTCCTCGACGCCGATGACACGTGGCGGCCCGGGAAGCTTGCGCGGGTGCGCTGTGTGCTCGAGGCCGATCCTGGGATCGACATGGTCTGCCACGACGTCGACGTCGTCGGTCCCGATGGGACACGCACGGGCGAGCGCGCCTACCGGCTCGATGACCGCTCCTCCTGGGAGCAGCTCTTCTATCGCGGCAACTTCCTGACCACGAGCGCGATGACCGTTCGCACGAGCGCCATCCGCGCGGCCGGTGGCTTCGACACCCGTCCCGACTACTTCACCGTCGAGGATTACGACCTGTGGCTCCGTCTCGCCGAGGCGGGTTCCCGTCTCGCGATCGTCCCCGAGGTGCTCGGGGCGTACCTGGTGCATCCTGGTGGTGCGAGCAATCGGCTTCAGCGCCACTACGACGCGCTCATGCGCGTCTTCGACGACCACGCCGTGCGCGCCGCGGCCCGTGGGCAGCTCGACGCCCGCGCGGCGATCGCGCGCCGCCGCCGCTCGCGCTACGCCGAGATACGCGATCTGGCCCTCCGGGGTTCCGTCGCGGATGCGCTGCGCATCCTCGTGGCGCTTTCGGGCGAGACCGCCCGTGCGCGCGAGCGCTACGCCCGGGCACGTGGGGGCGAAGACCTGTGACGGCCGTCCTCACCGGCGTTCGCGTCGTCATCGTGAACAACTTCCCCGGTCCCGGACTCGGCGGGGGTGAGGTACAGGCGCTCGCGCTGGTTCGCGGCCTGCTCGCCGCGGGTGCCGAGGTGCGGGCGGTCACAGCGCCCGGCGGCGGTTTCGCCGCAGGAGTGGCGGCTGCCGGTGGCGTGGCCGTGGCGATGCCACTCGGAGTCGCCGGCGCGATGGGTGCCGTGCGGGTGATCGCGGGGCAGATCGCAGGAGACGGCCCCGTGCTCGTCATCGGCACCGGCTATTGGACGAACCTGCTGGTGCGCGGTGCCGCGCGCGGCACCTCCGCGCGCGTGGTCAACCTCGTGGCGGTGACGCCGGGCGCGTCGGTCGCCGACGGCGGGTCGCGCTTCGGATCGGCCCTGCGGCGCTTCGTGGACCGGGCGACGGCGTCTCGCGTCGATGCCTGGGTTGCGGTCGCCTCGGCGGTGGCTACCGCCCTCGTCGCCGATGGTGCGCCCGCCGGTTCGGTGCACACGATCCCGAACGGTATCGACATCGCCGCGCTGCGGGCGTCTGCGAACGGTTCCGTCCCGCAGCTGCCGGACGGCCGCCCGCTCGTGGTGTGTGCTGCGCGCCTCGAAGTCGTCAAGGGCGTCGAGTCCCTGGTCCGCGCGACGGCCCTCATACCGGGCGCGGTCGTGGCCATCGCGGGCGACGGCCCCCTGGAGGGACGCCTGCGCGAAGTTGCCGCCTCCCTCGGCGTGTCCGAGCGGGTCGTCTTCCTCGGTCGGCTCTCGCCGATCGCTCCGCTGCTCGCGGCCGCTGACGTCGTCGTGCTGCCGTCGCTCTCGGAGGGGCTGCCGCTGGTCGCGCTCGAGGCGATGGCTCTCGCGCGCCCGGTGGTGGCGACGCGGGTCGGAGGCACTCCCGAAGCGGTCGAGGACTGTGTGACGGGATTGCTCGTCGCGCCTGGAGACCCCGCCGCGCTCGCGAACGCCATCGAGCGGCTGAGCGACGACCCGGACTTCGCTCGCACTCTCGGCGCCGCCGGTGCCATCCGCGTCGAAGAGCGGTTCACGGTAAAGCGCATGGTCGACTCGTATGTCGCGCTCCTCGCGGATATTCTCGCCGCACCGCTCAGATGACGCCTCGGGCGCCGCTCTTCTCCTGGGCGGCCGCATACCGCACTATTGACCGTGTCCAGACTCCCTGATGGAGGCCCGATGAACACTGACATCCGCTTCGGCACCGACGGTTGGCGCGCGGTCATCGGCGACGATTTCACCTACGAGAACATCCGGCGGGTCGCCGACGCCGCGGGGCGCGTCATCTCCGCGGCGCATCCCGGCGGCACGGTGCTCGTCGGCCACGACACCCGGTTCCAGGCGGGGTCCTTCGCGCGCGCGGCGGCCGAGGTCCTGAGCGCGCACGGGTTGCGGGTCAAGGTCACCGACAGCTACTGCCCCACCCCGGCGCTGTGCTGGAACGTCGCGCGTGACGAGGCGGCGGTCGCGGGCGTCATGCTCACCGCCAGCCACAACCCCGCGTCGTACCTCGGCTTCAAGCTGCGCATGTCCGACGGTGGTGCCTCGCCCGTCACGTTCACCGACACGGTCGAGGCCGCGCTCCTTCCCGATCCGCCGACCGCTCGCGGCACCTACGAGACCATCGACCTCATGACGCCGTACTTAGGCGCGCTGCGCGGCATGGTCGATGCGGACGCCATCCGTGCCGCAGGCCTGAAGGTGGCCGTCGATCCGCTCTACGGAGCGGGGCGCGGTCATCTCGCCGGCCTCCTGCGCGGCTTCGGCGTGGAGGTCACGGAGATCCATGGCGAGGACAATCCCGGGTTCGGCGGTCTCCATCCCGAGCCGATCCCGCCGCACATCGACGAGGTCTGCGCGCTCGTGCGCGAGCGCGGGCTCGACGCCGCGTTCATCACCGACGGTGACGCCGACCGCATCGGTGCGGCCGATCGACGCGGTGACTTCGTCAACCCGCACCGCATCATCGCGCTCGTGGCGCGCCACCTGTTCGAGGACAAGGGGCAGCGCGGCAAGATCGTGAAGACGCTGTCCACGTCGGTGCTCGTGGACCGGCTGGCATCGCGTCTCGGGCTCGAGGTCGTGACAACGCCCATCGGCTTCAAGTGGATCTACGAGGAGATGGTCGCCGGCGGCGTCATGATCGGCGGCGAGGAGTCGGGAGGCATCGGCATCCCGTCCCACGTACGCGAGCGCGACGGACTGCTCATGGCGCTCATGCTCGTGGAGATGATGGCGCAGAAGGGGAGCGGGCTCGGCGAGCTCGTCGATGACCTGCTCGCGCTCACCGGCCCGATGGAGTACCGCCGCGTCGATCTCAAGCTCGACCCCGCGGTCAAGGACGCGTTCGTCGCCGCGATCCCGCACCTGCAGCCGGCCGAAGTGGCGGGCCTTGCGGTGAACGGGGTCGTGCGCTCCGACGGCCTCAAGCTGCTGCTTCCCGACGATGCGTGGCTGCTCATGCGGCCGTCGGGCACCGAGCCGCTCGTGCGGGTATATGCAGAGGCGCCGTCGATGGGGGTCGTGGACGATCTGCTCGCCGCCGGCCGTGCGCTCGTCGAAGAGGCGAGGTAGCCGCACTTCATGCGAGTGACCATGGTCAACAAGTACTACAGCCCCCCGCATCTCGGCGGCGTCGAGACGGTCGTTGCGACGCTGTCGGCCGCGCTGGCCGCTCGTGGTGCGGACGTGAGCGCGCTCGTCGCGAACGAGGCGGGCTCCACGGTCACCGAGATCATCGACGGCGTCCACGTGACGCGCCTTGCGCGCATCGCCACCGTCGCGAAGACGCCGATCGCCCTCGGCATGCGCCGGGCGATCCGCGAGGCGGCCATCGGCCCGACACCCACCGACATCATCCAGCTCAACCATCCGTACCCTTGGGGCGAGGCGGCATGGCTCACCTCAGGAGCGAAGGTCCCGATGGTGATCGGGTACCACGCGGACATCACGCGCCAGAAGCGCCTGCTCGCGCTGTACCGGCCCGTCCTCGACCGCGTGTTCGACGGGGCAGCGGCGATCGTCGCCTCGTCGCCGAACATCGTGCAGGGGAGCCCGATGCTGGCGCGGTACGCGGACAAGGTCCGCGTCATCCCGTACGGCATCGAGCCGGCCCTCTACGACGCCACACCGAAGGTCGCTGCCCGGGTCGCCGAGCTGCGCTCGGGTCACAGTCGCCCGGTCGTGCTCTTCGTCGGCCGGCTCGTGTACTACAAGGGCGCGGACGTGCTCATGCGCGCTATGCGCGGTGTGGACGCCGATCTCGTCGTCATCGGCAGCGGGCCGCTCGAGGATCAGCTGCGCGAACTCGCGCAGGCTGGCGGGATCACTGAGCGCGTCACGTTCCTGCCGCCCCAGCCCTTCGGGGAGCTGGTCGCCCGCTACCGTGCCGCGGACGTCTTCTGCCTGCCATCCACGGCCCGCGCCGAGTCCTTCGGTATCGTGCAGCTCGAGGCGCAGGTCTGCGGCGTACCCTGTGTGTCGACCGACCTGCCCACGTCGGTACCCTATGTGAACCTCGATGGCGTCACCGGCACCACCGTGCCGGCCGGCGATGTCGAGGCGTTGACCGAAGCGCTCCAGCGCCTCGTCGCCGACGCGGGACTCCGCGAGCGGCTCGGGCGCCAGGGTCGCGAGCGCGTACTCGCCGGCTTCACGGTCGAGCATATGACCTCTTCGTACCTGGCCCTGTACCGCGAGTTGTCAGGAGTCGAATAGATGTCCCGCAACCGGTTCATCGCTCTCTCCATCGTCTTCGACGCGCTGGCGTACAACGCCGCGGTGCTCGCCGCCTTCGAGTTGCGCTTCCAGTTGCACACCCCGGCGTTCAACCTCAACCCGTACATCACGCTGGCGCCCGCGCTCACCGTGATCTTCCTCCTGTGCGCCTACGTCTACGGTCTCTACGACCCCGAGCGGATCGAGGGCGCGTGGCTCATCGTGCGAGGGGCCGCGAGCTCCGCCACGCTTGCGACACTGCTCACGCTCGGCGTCCTGCAGCTCGCGGGCAGCGGCTTCGACGCGTTCCCGCGTCTCGTCATCCTGCTCGCCGCCCCGATCCAACTCGCGTTGCTGGTCGGGTGGCGCGCGCTGTCCGCCCGCGTCAGTCCGGTCCGGTGGCCCGAGCAGCGTGTGGCGCTGGTCGGCACCGGCCCGCTCGCTCAGGAACTCGCCGTTGAGCTCATGCGGCGCGCCAAGTGGGGATACCGGCTCGCCGGCTTCGTCACGGTCTCAGAGGACGCGACGCCGATGGATACCGAGGTGCTCGGCGACGTCGCCGACCTCGCCGCGATCGTGCGTGACCACGCCATCGACCGGGTCATCGTCGCCTCGCCGGTGGCGCTGCGCGAGCTGGTGGAGGACGTCACGCTCAGCGGGTCGGCGGACGTGCGCGTCGACGTCGTGCCCGAGCTCTACGAGATCTTCATCGGCGAGGTCGACAGCATCGTCGCCGACATCCCGCTCATGGAGATCACCCACCGCCCGCCGCAGTGGTTCGTGGGCCTCAAGCGCGTGACGGACGTCGCCGGTGCGCTGCTGCTGCTCGTCGTGCTCAGCCCGGTGCTCCTGCTCGTCGCGATCGCGATCCTCGTCGGGATGGGGACCCCGGTGCTGTTTTGCCAGGAGCGGCTCGGGCGGGATCTGCGCCCCTTCACGCTGGTCAAGTTCCGAACGATGATGCGCGACGCCGAGGCGGTCAGCGGCCCGGTGCTCGCCGAGGACGAAGACCCGCGCGTCACCCCGCTCGGACGCTTCCTGCGCACCTACCGGCTCGACGAGCTTCCGCAGCTGGTCAACATCCTGCTCGGCGAGATGAGTTTCGTCGGCCCCCGGCCCGAGCGAGCGTTCTTCATCGAGCAGTACCTGTCCGAGATCCCGGCCTACCGGGAGCGCTTCCGGATCAAGCCGGGGGTCACGGGGCTCGCCCAGGTGTCTGGCGGTTATGCGACGACTCCCGACCGTAAGTTAAAGTACGACCTGATCTACATGTATCACCAGAGCCTGCTCATGGACGTCCGCATCGTGGCCGACACCATCGGTGTCGTGCTCACCGGTCGCGGCGCCCGCTAGAAGGAGATCACCAGTGGCCTCAGGTACTTCATCGAAGGGCAAGTCGAACAAGGCGTCCAAGGGGGCGGCCGCGGTGCAGGCCAAGCGGGCTCAAGCCGCATCCGCGCCCAAGCCGCAGCTTGCCGTCACGGCGGGGATGACGACGACCGAGATCATCGCCTGGTACTCGCTCCAGGCCCTCGTTCTTCTCGTCCCCATAGCGATGAGCAACATGAACTGGCTCGGGTCGATCTTCCCGGGTTCGTTCCAGCTGCCGCTGACCTACGACCAGTTCGACATCGTGAAGGTCTTCGTCATGCGCTTCTTCGCGATCTCAGGTCTGCTGGCATGGTCCTTCCAGTTCTTCTTCCGGGGCGGGAAGCTGCGCCGCACAAAGCTGGACTGGGCGATCGTCGCGTTCCTGGCCTGGGTGCTCCTGACTTCGTTCACCTCGATCAGCATCGCGACGGCGCTGCTCGGCAAGTACCGCAGGTTCGAGGGCTTCTTCTCCTTCCTCACCTATGCCGCGGTCTACTTCCTCACCGTCCAGTTGGCGGACCGTCCGAGCCGTATCCGGTCGCTCGCGCGGACGCTGATGATCTCGGGCATGGTCGTCGCGGGCTACGGGGTGTTGCAGTACCTGGGCCTGGACCCGATCAACTGGGGTTCGAAGCTGCCGTTCGAGGCCAACCGCGCCTTCTCGACGTTCGGTAACCCGGACCTCCTCGGCGGGTTCCTCATCTTCCCGCTCGCGATCAGCGTGGCCCTGGCACTCTCCGAGAAGAACATCGGCTGGCGGATCTTCTACTGGGCGACGTTCCTGGTGACGACCGTCTCCTGGTTCGTGGCGTTCGTTCGCGGGGCGTGGATCGGCGGCGTTGTCGCCCTCATCATCGTGGCCGTGGCGGCCTGGCTGTCCAAGACCAAGCTCGGTGCGGTCGACTGGAGCGCCGGCGGCCTTGTCCTTGCCGGGGCCACGGCGATCGTCGTCCGTAGCGCATCGAACCCGAACGCAACGCTCAACGTATGGGAGCGCTTGCAGTCGATCTTCAAGTTCGGCGAGGGCAGCGCGCTCACCCGGTTCGAGATCTGGGAAGCCGCCTGGAACGCCGTGAAGGCGCGTCCGATCTTCGGGTTCGGCGCCGACACGTTCCGGCTCGTCTTCCCCAAGTACAAGCCGCTCGCCTACGTCAAGGACGCCGGCTACCTTTCCGTGGCCGACAACGTGCACGACTACCCGCTGCAGCTCATGGCGGGCATCGGCATCATCGGCTTCCTGTTGCTGTACGGGATCTTCGGGTGGGCGCTGTGGCTGGGCTTCCCCAACGCCTTCGCGCGCGGGAAGGGGACCGAGCGCCTCGTGGTCGCCGGCTTCTGGGCCGCGGCGGTGGGCTACATCACGCACCTGATGACGGGCCTGTCGGTCACGGGCTCGACCGTGTTCCTATGGCTCGCGCTCGCGATCGTCGTGGCCCCGACGGCATGGGTGATCGAGTTCAAGCGCCCGTCGTGGGGCCCGGTCGTCGGCGCGGTGCTGTGCGCGGTGTTGGCCGCGGCATGGGTCGGCAACGTGACCTTCGTCGTGGCCGACAACTACTTCCTGCGCGGCCAGTTCCCGCAGACCGGTGAGAACGCCTCGGCGCTTCTGAAGACGGCGATCGCACTCGACCCCTTCAACGACATGTACCGCTCGATGCTCGGGCAGTCCTACCAGAACCAGGCGCTCGCATGGCTCAACCAGGCCCAGAGCGAGCAGACCGCCGGGACGGACCCCTCCGCCTCGCGGCAGCAGGCGCAGTTGTCCCTGAACGAGGCCATCGCCTCCTACAAGGACACGATCTCGATCGTGCCGACCGAGTACGACAACTACCTGTTCCTCTCCGGCCTCTACAACCAGGCGGGCGCGTACATCGATCTGTCCTACTTCAAGCAGGCGGTCGAGTGGGCGGACCGCGGGATCGCGGTCGAGCCCTTCGGCCCGGGCATCAGGATGCAGAAGGCGCTGGCGCAGGCGAGCCAGGGCGACACGGTTGCGGCCGCGAAGACGCTGGACGCCGCCGTGGACATGGACCCCAACTACGCCGAGATCCACGCGCTCTACGCGCAGGTGCTCGCGCAGGCCGGCCGGACTCAGGACGCCATCGCACAGTACAAGGCGCTGCTGGCCATCGACGCGAGCAACGCGACGTATGCCGCCGCTCTCAAGTCGCTGGAGGGCACGGCCGGTGCAGGGGCGACGACCACGCCATAGCGCCGCGTAACGCTACCGGGAGCAGAAGCGACACCATGGATCATGTGCCCGATCAGACCATCAACCGCCTGCCGATCTACCTGCGCTGCCTCACCCAGGCGCGGGCGGTCGGCATCGCGGTGGTCAACTCCCTGCAGCTCGCCCAGATGGCCGGCACCAATGCGGCGCAGGTGCGCAAGGACCTGAGCTATCTCGGTGAGCTCGGCCGACGCGGGATCGGGTATGACGTCGAGGGCCTGATCGCGCACGTGTCCGACGTGCTCGGCCTCACCGAGAAGCGCCGGGTCGCCATCGTCGGGTACGGGCGCCTCGGCGGCGCGCTTCACAGCTACCGCGGGCTCGCGGACCGGGGCTTCGATATCGTCGCGGTCTTCGACGACGACGCCGGCAAGGTCGGCGCACCGGCGGGCGATCTTACCGTCGCATCCATCGACGATCTCGAGGACGTGCTGCGCTCTCTCGACGTCGAGATCGTCATCCTAGCCACGCCGACCGCATCCGGCCAGGATATCGCCGAGAGGGTCGCCTCGGCCGGGGTGCGCGCGATCATGAACTTCACCAACGCGCGCCTCGAGCTGCCCGACGACGTCCGGGTCCGCCCCGTGGACCTTTCGGTCGAGCTGCAGGTGCTCTCGTTCTATCTGGCGCGCACGTCGTAGTCTCGCCCCTCGGTCGCAGGCGGGCACGCTGGTATACTTCCTGCTCCGGCGAGGGCGCATGTTCGGGTGCGAGCGACCCGGCGTCTGCGAAAGGATGAGGATGTCCCGCATCGATCTGGTCCTGCTCCACGCGCCTTCCGTCTACGACTTCCGCGAGCGCTCCATCATGTCCGGACCCGTCTCGGACATGGTGCCGTCCACTCCCGCTTTCGAGATGTACCCGCTGGGCTTCACCACGATGGCGCAGTACCTCGAGCGCTATGGGTTCAAGGCGCGCATCGTGAACCTCGCGGTGCTCATGCTCAACCGCCCCGGCTTCGACGTGGAGAAGGCCATCCGCGAGATGGATCCGAAGGTCTTCGGCATCGACCTGCACTGGATGCCGCACGCCCACGGCTCGATCGAGATCGCGAAGATCTGCAAGAAGTACCACCCCTACACACCGGTGATCTTCGGCGGCCTCACCTCGAGCTACTTCCACGAGGAGTTGGCCGCCAACCCGGCGATCGATTACGTGCTTCGGGGCGACTCCACCGAGGAACCGCTCCGCATGCTCATGGAGGCCCTCACCAAGGGTGGCTCGGTCGCGGACATCCCCAACCTGACGTGGAAGGGCCCGGACGGGTCGGTCAACGTCAACCCGCTCACGTGGGTGCCGGCGAACATGAACGACATCTCGCTCGACTACTCGTTCGCCATGCGCGGCGTCATTCGCTATCGCGACATGATGGGCTCGGTGCCGTTCAAGGACTGGAAAC
>Ga0209430_1002529_pt1 | contig 11642 bp, 6 predicted proteins | sample BarGraIncub1133A_FD_184504 | JGI IMG/M metagenome (GOLD analysis project Ga0209430, IMG submission 184504) | Arctic peat soil microbial communities from Barrow, Alaska - Barrow Graham LP Incubations 11-33A (SPAdes) (version 2) | ecosystem: Environmental > Terrestrial > Soil > Wetlands > Peat... | reverse complement strand
GATAAAGATGGCACCCTGCATGAAGAAAAGCTTGAGAATGGTATATGGTATAGAAAAGATGGCGATTTGAAAAATTCAGGTAGTTTTGAACTTACCCATGATCTTAATGAACTTCCAATGATAGATAGAGATCTAACTAATTGGAAGCTTTACAGTGAAAAAAATGGTAATTATAGAAAGCTTCCGGGAACATATACTTATGCGTCCAGGGATTGCTGGCATGGGAAATGTACTTTTTGTTCTTGGGCAAGTTTATACCCAAGATACAGAGCTATAACGGCAATTAGCTTACTTGACGAAGTTGGAATATTAATTGAGAAATATGGTGTCAAAGAGATTATGGATGATTCAGGCGCTTTTCCAATTGGTAAATGGCTAAAGGAGTTTTGTGATGGAATGATTGAAAGAGGCTATAATAAGAAGGTTACAATGGATTGTAACATGAGATTTGGAGCATTATCTTTAGATGAATACAAGCTAATGAAAAAAGCTGGCTTTAGATTTGTTCTATTTGGTCTTGAATCAGCAAATAACGAAACGTTAAAACGAATAAAGAAAAATTCAAATATTGAATTAATGATCGAATCATGTAAATTGGCAAGAAAGGCAGGACTTTCTCCTCATGTTACTATAATGTTTGGGTATCCATGGGAAGACCAAGAACAAGTCAATAAGACTATAGAAGTTGGTAAGATGTTATTGCGCAAAGGTTACGCAAATACATTACAGTCTACAATAATAACACCATATCCGAATACTCCACTATATAAGGAATGTAAGGCAAATGATTGGCTTCAGACCGAGGATTGGGATGAATATGATATGAGAAGACCAGTCATGAAAACCCCTATTGGAGATGAAAAACTTAGGGCTGCGGTTCAAGAAGTTTATAAGGTTGCATATAATCCAGAGTTTATTTTTAGAAGACTAACTTCAATTAGAAGTTTTGATGATATAAAGTTTTATGTAAGGGCTGCAAAAAAAGTTATGGGGCATTTATTAGATTTTAAAGAATAACAGTACTCATAATATAATTGTAGGATAATAAAGAAAAGTATACGTTTTTAATCATGAATAACTTTAGACAAAGTATAATGATTAGAAACGTAGATAGTCTAAAAAGTTAGTAGAACGATCCAAAGAATATTTGGATATAAACTTGATTTTGAGAGGAGAAAATTTGAAGAGTATATCAATTATAATGCCAACATTTAATTCAATTAGGACTTTGGAAATGTCTTTAGATTCTATATTTTCACAAAATTATCCTCATAATTTAATTGAAATTATATTTATTGATGCTGGTTCAACAGATGGAACTGTAGAGGCTATTAATAGGTATATCAAAAAATATGATGATATAAATATTAAGGTGTATGAAAACCCTTTACGCACAGCTGAGGCAGGAAAGGCTGTTGGCGTAAGGAAAGCTAAAAATGAACTTGTAGCATTAATAGATTCGGATAATATTATGCCAGATAATAATTGGATTTCAATGCTCACAGAACCATTTTTAGAGGAATGTATAGTTGCTAGTGAACCAATTGAATATACATACAGGAAAGAAGATAGCGTAATTAATAGATATTGCTCATTGATAGGTATGAATGATCCAATCTGTATTTTCACAGGAAATTATGACAGAAAAAATTACATAACTAACAAGTGGACTGAAGTAAAAAGAGAAGAAATTGATAAGGGTAATTATCTATCAATAAAATTCTATGATATGATTCCTACAATAGGGGCAAATGGATTTGTAATGCGCAGGGAAAGTATTATTGACAATTTCAGTGGAGATTACTTATTTGATATAGATGTATTGTGGGAAATTTTTAATAAGAATTCTGACCTAAGAGTCGCAAAGGTGAAAACTGGGATTATACACCTATTTTGTCCTGACGTAAAAACGTTTGTTAGAAAGCAAACAAGAAGAATAAGAGACTACAAATATTTTAGCAGCTTAAAGGGTAGAATATATCCTTGGAATAAGGTTGGTAAAGCAAAACTTTTCAAATTTGTAATATACAGCATACTTATTATCCCTTTATTGGCACAAGCCGTAATTGGCTATAGCCGTAAGCATGATCTAAAAGCTTGGTTATTTCATCCAGTCGCTTGTTGGATAACACTGTGGGTATATGGAACTGGTACTATTATTGGTCTGTTTAAAAAAGAAATGATAAGTCGAGAGGGCTGGAAACAATAATTGTTTATTTCAATGTTTATAGGAGAATTAATTTAATGATAAATAAAACCAGGTATAATATATCACAGCTTAAAGATAGATTAAGTGCCAGATTAGATAACATCAACAATTACGAGGTTTTATTAGAGATCTCCATTTTGATATTTTGTTTCTTTTCACTTTTTGTTATTACTAAATGTGGCTACTTTGATGATGATAGAGTTACTTCCCTTGGATTAGGGACAAGAATGTATTTAAAGCAAAATTTAGTGCAGTATATATATCTTTCAGTTCAACATATGGTCTCGCTTGGGAGATTACAAATAATATCTGCCATATTTCTTATTACTATACAAAAGTTAACATTAGATCAATATATGATATATTTAATTTTGTCTATAATCTTTAATGTTTACTTATTTGGGATTTTCATATATCAATTAACAAAATCAGTAAAAATTAAATTACTATCAATGATAACAATTACTTTGTTTTTTCAAGTATATGTAAATTTCCATACCAGCATGATATCTTATGGGGGCATGATACAATGGCTATTTACACTGTTGCTTATTACTTTCATTTTTTACAATAAATATTATAAAACCCAAAAAGCTATTTGGTTTATATTAAGTATATTTTCATATGTAATGGCTTTATTAATATTTGAAGTCGCATATGTTTTTTTACCGATTATTTTGTTCTATATTTTTTATCAAGAAAAAAAACTCAAAAAAACCTTTATTTATGGAGTACCTTATATAACCTCATTTAGTATATTAATGGCAATTAGCTTTTACATTAGAAAAATGAGCACTAATATATACACAGGAGCACAAATTAGCTTTAATTTTCACAAGGTCATTGCAACTTTTTTAAAACAGTTTACAGCGTCTATCCCTTTAACGAATTTATTTTGCAATAACCCAAGGACTATTAATTACTATACATTTTTGTTGAAAAATATAAAATTGGAAGACTGTCTCTTACTTTTTGTATTTTTAATAATATTTATAACAGTAATAAGAATAGATACAAATCATTTGGAACTAAAAAATAGAGATATATATTTCATTTTCATTCTTGGGTTCTTAATTGTGGCAGGACCATCTGGATTAATGTCTTTATCTCAAGGATATCAGTTAGAAATTAGATGGGGAGCAGGGCATATTCCAGTATATATTGAGTATTTTGGCCTCCTATTAATGGCTTATGCATTTATTGTATTGGTTAGCAAACTCTTTATGAAGATTAAATATTTAAAACCTTTATTATCATTAAGGAAGCCTATATTTATATTTTTCGCAATAATAATATTAATATTTAATCAAACTTATGCTAGAGTACAGATATCTATGTATAATGAAGGCTTTTACTATCCAATGAAAGCAATGTCAGAGAGCTTGAAATTAGGAATTACTAATAATATTGAAGGTGATAGTGAAATAATAAATTGTACTATAGTACCGACATATTTAGATAATAATTCATATAGTAGTTATTACTTTGCTACTTATTCTAAACTTATTCAAAATGTAATATATAAAGATGATTATTTTGATAAATTATTTGATGAGTATAAAGATTCTAAAACAAAAGATGGAATAGTAAAAGTTAGTCCAACTAAATCAACATATATAATAAAATCACTGGGGAATGAAAAATCTTCTGCTTGTATTTTAGGAAAAGTGAATAGCATATATATTGATTGTAATAAAAAATCAATAATAAAAATAGAAGTTGATAACATTGAAGTTTATTCTAATCAAGAAAAAACTTCAATTCAAGGAGTAACATTTATAAGTGATAAAGGGAATAGTGATAACTTTATTAACAGAGTTCCAATATCAGATTTTAATGTTCAAAATTCCATGAAAAGTTCGTATCTTTACAAGTATGTTCCTCAAAATTATAAAATTGATTTCGATTCCATTCAATTAGTTATTTGATAAAATAGGGAATAAAGTTGTAAAGTATGTTGATGGGGGATTATTTATGAAGATATTAAAAAGTGGCTTAAAAGGATTATCATATTATGCATTCATATCGATTATAACAATTGTTTTATTAATTTTTGTTCAAAAATTGTGGTTATGTGATCTTAGGGTACCTATGCTTTATACTGGTGATGTAATGGGAGCTAGCGTAGATATTAAGAATTTTATTTTGGGTGGGGGTATTTATAATTATCCACGATTAGCAATGCCTTATGGTTTATTTTCATTTGATGTATTTAAAGGAAATATGATTTATACAATTATCCTAAGATTTATGTCCCTATTTACGAATCAATTTGGATTAATATTAAATGTATTCTATCTAGCAACCTACCCTATAATAGCGATGAGTTGTAGTTTTGTACTCCGTAAATTAAAGGTTAATTATATAATCTCTTTAGTATGTGGAATTCTTTACAGCTTTTGTCCTTATCATTTTATGCGAAATGAAGGGCATTTATATTTAAGCTCCTACTTTCTAGTGCCTTTTATCTGCTTGATTTTAATCTGGGTTATGCAAGATCAATTACTTAATCAGAAGGATATTAATAAAGAATCAAAGAGTATATCTAAAGGGATTTTAATATTTACTAATAGGAAAATGCTTTTTGCTATTGTAATATGTTGCTTAATAGCCTCAAGTGATATATATTATTCTGCATTTACTTGTTTCTGTCTTGTTTTTGCAGGTCTTTATATTTTTATAGAAACAAAAAGAATTAGACATGCATTCTTAGTTTTGATACTAATTTCTTTTATTGGATTATTTATATTTATTAATGATATTCCTACTATTTTATATTACATGCATAACAATATTATGAAGGTTGTATTTGCTAGAAATTATCAAGAGATCGAGATTTATGGTTTAAAGATTTCCCAATTATTGTTGCCAATCTCTGGGCATAGAATTAAATATTTAGCGGATTTAAGAGAACTATATAATAATAATTTCCCATTAATTAATGAAAATAATACTGCTACCTTGGGTTTTATAATGTCTATTGGTTTTATTTATTCCATTTTTACAGTTATTTTTAAGAAAACTAGAAAAATTGATTTTACAATTGAAAAGCTTGGGAAAATAAATTTATTTATATTATTATTGGCTACTGTAGGCGGCATAAGTTCTATTGTTGCCTTAATTGCAACAACTAGTATAAGATGCTATAATAGGTTTAGTATTTTCATAGCAATGTTTTCAATTATGACCATCGCTTTATTATTACAAGAAGCTTTTAATAGGTTTAAAAAAAGTAAACAACAATTATTTTTATATATAATTGTAATTGTTTTATTGATAGCTGGTGTTTTTGATCAAACTACAAATTCATATATTCTTCCCTATGCAACTACAAAAAAAGAATTTATAAGTGATGATTTATTTGTAAAAGCAATAGAGAAAACAGTAGATAACAATGATATGATATTTGAATTCCCCATTTTATCTAAAGCTATTGGGGCCCCAGTAAATAAATTAGGGGTTTATGAGTTATATAGACCTTACCTACATTCTACAAAAACTCGTTGGAGCTACGGTGATTCTCCTGGTGGAAACTCTGATATTTGGCAACAAAGTTTAACAACACTTCCTTTAGGTGGAATTATAGATAATATTACAAAGACAGGTTTTAAGGGGCTTTATATTGATTCATTTGCTTACACTTCCGAAGATTTCACTAAACTGATTAAATCTATACAGCTTGAATTAAATCAGGTTCCGTTGAAAAGTGAAAATAGTAGGCTTTATTATTTTGATTTAAGTAATAATAAGGCAAAGTGAAAGTACTAGAATCTAAATCAGTGGGTTCAAACTAAATATTGCAATTAAAAATAGTGAGGTAGCGAAATTTATGGAAAACTTATCGAGTAGGATTGAACTGTTTGTCCCTGGACGTTTATGCCTTTTCGGAGAACATAGTGATTGGGCAGGTCTCCATAGGACATTAAATTCGAATATTATTGAAGGTTCAGCAATAGTTACTGGAATTGAGCAAGGAATTTATGCATCTATATCAAAGAGCGAGAATTTTATAGTAACATCTGAAGTTATTGGTTATGAAAATGAAAGTTTATGTAGTGAAATGTCATTTAAGGAATTAAAAAGTGTAGCTTATCATGGAGGATATTTTTCTTATGTGGCTGGTGTTGCTTCTTATGTTAAAGAACATTATAAGGTTGGAGGACTTGACATAAAAATAACAAAAGTGACTCTTCCAATTAAAAAAGGTCTTTCGTCTAGTGCGGCTATCTGTGTTTTAGTAGCTAGGGCATTTAATATATTATATAATCTACAACTTAGTACCTTGGGTGAGATGAATATTGCTTATAGGGGTGAACAAAGAACACCTTCAAGATGTGGAAGATTGGATCAAGCTTGTGCTTTTGGCGCAAAACCAGTTAGTTTGATTTTTGATGGTAACGAAATTGAGGTTGAAAGATTAAAAGTAAATAAAGAATTTTATTGGGTATTTGCTGACCTTATGGCTCAGAAGGATACAATTAAGATTTTATCAGACTTGAATAAATGTTATCCTTTCCCACAAAATGAAATGGAACAAAATGTTCACGATGCATTAGGGAAGGATAATAGAATAATTATTCAGAAAGCTATTAAATATATGGAGAAGGGAGATGATAAAGCTTTAGGAGAATTAATGATAGAGGCACAGGATTTATTTGATGAAAAGGTTGCACCTGCGTGCCTAGAACAGTTGAAATCTCCGATCCTACACAAAGTATTAAATGATGAGATCGTAAAGTCATTAACATATGGCAGAAAGGGGGTGGGTTCTCAAGGTGATGGAACTGTTCAGTTCTTAGCAAAGGACAAAATTTGTCAAGATAAATTAATGGAGTATCTAAATACATCTTTAAAAATGGATGCGTATTCTTTCACTATATCTCCACAACGAACAATAAAAAAAGCTATAATACCTGTAGCTGGATTCGGCACAAGATTATATCCTGCTACTAGGGCAATAAAGAAAGAATTTCTACCAGTCATTGACAAGGACGGATTAGCTAAACCTGTGATCTTAATATTACTGGAAGAACTTATTAATGCTGGCATAGAAGAAATATGCATAGTAACTGGTGAAGAAGATATTAAATTGTATGAAAAGTTTTTCAAAGAAACTTTACTTGAAGATCACATTAATAAACTTCCAAAGGAATTGATTGCTTATGAATCTAAAATCCGTACGATAGGCGATAAATTAACTTTTATAATTCAAAAAGAGCGATTAGGCTTTGGGCATGCAGTATATCAATGCAAAGAGTTCGCCCAAAAGGAACCAGTATTACTACTTTTAGGAGATACATTATACAGTTCAAATACAGTGCATTCTTGTTCAAAACAACTTATTGACGCGTATGAAAAATTTGGTAAACCTATGATTTCCATTCAACCTATTGATTTAGCATCGGTAGGTAATTATGGTGTTGTTACAGGCGTATGGGAGAATGCAAATGAAAACTTTTTAGATATTTCCGATATAATTGAGAAACCTAGTAGTGACTATGCAGAAAACTACCTAAAAGTTATATCAAATAATTCAGAAGAAAAATATTTTGCTGTATTTGGACAATATATTCTTACTTCAGATGTTTTTGATGCATTAGAAAAAAATATTTTAGAGGGTAAAATGGAAAAAGGCGAATTCCAATTAACGGATGCTCTTAATAAAGTAAGTAAGGAATTTGGAATGGAAGCTTTTGTGCCTGAAGGTAAGTCATATGATATTGGAATTCCACTTGCATACAAGAATACTATCATGGAATACGGAAATTAAAAATGTTTATATTTAATGTAGAATATTTATTAATACAAGTTTATAGTTAAGTTTATAGTTAAGTTTATAGTTAAGTTTATAGTTATAAAAATACTAATAGAAAAACTTTAAAAATAATGGGGATGGTATTATTTATAAGAAGAGTGTTTATAGAGTGTTAATTTTATTTTTATTAAGTATTGTTTTTTATAATTTTTTAAACTGTGTAAAAGTAAAAGCAACGACTCCAGTAAGTGGATTTGTTTCCAATGCTTACTCGACATGGCTTAATCGAACACCAGACCCTACCGGATTATTAGGCTGGGAAAATTTATTATCTTCGGGTAAAATTTCAGGTGGGGAGTTTTTTCAAGGCTTATCTGATTCAACTGAGTTTAAAAGCAGAAACACAAGTAATAGCCAGTATATTAATATTGCTTATAAAAGTATGTTAGGTAGAGACCCTGATCCAATTGGTTATAAAGGATGGTTTGATTTACTTAATAGTGGCTTTTCAAGAACAGGCGTTTTGTCGAGTATGGTTAATTCTATTGAATTTAGAGATTATTGCAAAACTTACAATTTGAATGCTGGAAGTATAGAATTGACAAGTGTGGTAGATAAAAATCCACAATTTGATTTAGTAGTAGCTAGGTTTTATAGGAACTTCTTAGGAAGAGATCCTGACAGTACTGGATTAAACGATTATGTTTCCTCTTTAGTGCAAAAAAGTATGACAATTGCACAAATGTCAGAAAGATTTATTTTCAGTGATGAATTTAAAAATTCAAATGTAAGTAATGAAGCATATATTACAAAATTGTTCGAAACTTTGTTTAATAGAGAGCCTGATAGTACTGGTTTTTCGGATTGGACAAGTAAAATGAGAAATGGGTATAGTAGGAGAGCAATTCTATCTAATTTTATTGGATCACAGGAATTTATTGATACATATAAGAACTATGGCGTATCACTAGGCTCCATTAACTTGGTAAATCCAATTGATACTAGACCGGATTTGGTTTATTTTGTTATTAGATTTTATGATTTATGTCTTAGTCGAACACCAGACGAAGTCGGTTTAAATGGATTTGTTAACGATTTAGCATATAAAAAAATTACAGCTTCACAGCTAGTATATAATTTTATACAAAGCCAAGAATTTATAAATTCCAATATCAATGCCAATAAGTTTATAGATATTTTATATAGTGCATTGTGTAGCAGAGAAGCGGATAGCGTTGGGTTAAGTGGGTGGATAAATTTATTACAACAGGGCTATAGTAGAAACTATATTGCAGCAAATATTATAAATTCTGATGAGTTCATTAGTTTAGTAGCAAATTATGGAATTGTAAAGGGAAATTTGCAAATAACTAAAAATGATATACCATCTAATGGCATAATAGTTGGATTAACAATTGGACAAGGTGTGGGATTAAGAAATCAACCATCCTTAAGTAGTTCATCAGTTATACTCAGTTTGCCAAGCGTTTCAAAGGCGGTTGTTGTAAATAAGACAAATAGTTATTATTACGTCCGTTATGTGGACAGTAATAGTAAGCTTACTGAGGGATATGTTTACCGTGATAGTCTAGATATAATAAGTGATGATACAAATAGTGATATGCTCGGTGTTCTATCAGGTAAATATGAATCTAATGGAAATCCAGGGATTGTCTCCTCTGGTGTTGGAGATCCTGGTGGTAAATCTTATGGTGCATGGCAAATGGCATCAGCAATGGGAACAGTTAACACGTTTATGAGCTGGCTAAGTGCAAATAATATCAATTATTACAATGCAATACATGGCGCTTATATTGCTGACAGTAGCACTTTTGGCACTAATTTTGACAATACATGGAGAAATCTAGCTAGTGCAAATTACGACGAGTTTTTTAAGATTCAACATGCTTTTATAAAAACTATGTATTATGATCCACTGATCGTTAGATTACTTAAGGATGGCTCTTATGATACTTTACTTAATAGTTTTTCTTTAAGAAATGTATTATGGTCTCTTTCTGTTCAACATGGTGTAACTGGAGCAGAAAATATAGTTAAAAAAGTAGGACCACTGCAGGATAAAATTTTATTTATTAATAATCTTTATACTGAAAGATCTAGATTAGATGTATACTTTCCTTCTTGCCCAACATTGTGGACAGGTCTAGCAAATAGATTTACAAATGAAAAGCAAGATGCTCTAGGAATATATAATTATGAGTTACAGTATATTAAATGATATATAAAGTATGTTCTATTGAACATACTTTTTGTTTCTAAAAATATAAAAAGCAATCGCAATGTTTTTTACACTTTTTTAGGGTTATAGACATTTACGACAAAGTATCGTATTATAAACAGAGAAACTTTAGAAAATAAAAGTAGGTAGGGTATGAAGATTTTTATAGATGGATTAAATATTAGTAAGAATAGCGCTGGAATTGGTCAATATGGGTCTAGTCTTATAAAAACTCTTGCTAATAGAAATAAAAATAAATATGAAATTTTGTTGCAGAAAGAAATCAGTTTAGGTTATGATGATATATCATTTAAAGTGAACTTAGACAAAAGCTATAAGAAAATATTGTATGAGCAATGTGTGTTACCCTTTCGTTTAACGAATAAAGATATAATTCATTTTATTGATTACAGCAGTCCTTTGGTAGGAGTTAAAATTCCATTTATTATTACAATTCATGATTTATCTTTTATGAAATACCCTGAGACTTTTACCTTGGGAAGCCGGACCATAAAAAATATATTAGCACCTAGAGGTATTAAGAATGCTAAAAAAATTATTGTGGATTCAATAAATACTAAAAGAGATATTTTATCCTATTTTCCAAGCGTTCTTGATAAAATAGAAGTTATATACCCAGCCGTAAAAGGATTTTCGCAAATAAGTGATATAAACAAAATAAATTCCATAAACAATAAATTCGGAGTCCGAGGTAAATATGTATTAGGGGTAGGAACAATAGAACCAAGAAAGAACTTATCTATTTTGATTGAAGCCTTTCTAAAAGTTAAGTTAAAAAATAAGGATTTATCCTTGGTTTTAGTTGGCAAAAAAGGGTGGCTTTATAAGGACTTATTTGATTCAATAAAAAAAGAAAGATTGGAAGATAGTATAATATTTACTGGATATATTTCAAATGAAGAACTGAATTGCGTATATAGTGGGGCTGAATGCTTCGTATATCCTAGTATTTACGAAGGGTTTGGTCTTCCACCATTAGAGGCAATGAATTGTGGTACTCCTGTAATCGTATCTAATACATCCTCTTTACCAGAGGTTGTAGGAGATGCTGGAATTAAAATTAATCCAAAAGACTCGGATGAATTAGCCAAATCAATAATTAGTATTATATCCAATCTTGCTTTTAAGAATAAGCTTGCGGAGATGGGATTTAAACAAGCCCAAAAGTTCAGTTGGGAAATTGCTGCTGAGAAAATTGAAAATGTTTATGATGAAATAATGAGGTGAAAGTACATGAAGAAAGTTTTTAATAATGTTATTTTAATATTACTACCATGTTTAGTTCTTGGACTTTTTGTGTTAAATGGTAAACTTGCATCTATGAAATACTCTAAGGTGTCAGCTAAGATTAATGTATATAATGCTGAAATTTCCACAAGTTATACTATTATCCAAGGCAAAATGAATGAAGAGGAATT
>Ga0209430_1002528_pt1 | contig 11643 bp, 6 predicted proteins | sample BarGraIncub1133A_FD_184504 | JGI IMG/M metagenome (GOLD analysis project Ga0209430, IMG submission 184504) | Arctic peat soil microbial communities from Barrow, Alaska - Barrow Graham LP Incubations 11-33A (SPAdes) (version 2) | ecosystem: Environmental > Terrestrial > Soil > Wetlands > Peat... | reverse complement strand
CAGAAGCCCATGATGAAAAATCCAAAGAGTACAGGCAAAGTTTTTGAAATAGAAACGCTTTTCATATATTTATATATTAGATAATTAGGGTCTACTGAATAATTCCGCCAAACCCAAAATTTCTATGGATCGGCAGTACCGCTGTCATTATTTCGTCCAAATTTCTATGGAACTTTCTACTAAACCTTCTGCTTTGGCTTTAAGGATGATTTTTCCGGAGGCTCCTTTTGGCCTGATGATGACCAAGCAACGACCTCTGAACGTGTCTTTGCGATCCTCTTTAAAACTGGACATGTCCGTCGGATTCGCATTACCAACAGCCACGATTTCTCCGGCTCCAGCTACTGAAAACGAGATGGGAACATTGCATGTAGGAACAATCTGTCCTTGATCGTCCGTCATGTCAACCATCACATACGACAAGTCATCTCTGTTGTTTTTAATTAGATTTCTGTCGGCACTCAAACGAATGTGTTTGGGAGCTCCGGTTGTCGATAACACTACTGAATCTGTTTCCATGCCGTCCTTGATGTTGAAGGCTTTTAAAACACCAGGTTCATAGGGCACACTGAAGGTCGCCGTGATAATACCTTCGGCCAGTTGCTGTTCGCCAATAATTTTATCATTCAGCTTCAACCTTACCCGTGTCGCCCTTGAATATATTTTAACCTCCATCGGTTTGCCTTCCGCACCCGGCCAAGTCCAACTCTGTAATTCGTCACGCCAACCCCACTTACTGATGCGCTCCTTCATGCCGTGTACAGGCAGGTGAGTCGCCAATGCAATCGGACTTCTCCGCCAGACGATATCCCGGTAATACGACTGGGGCTTTTTATTTCCGATAATGTCCAGATCTCCGCACCAGGCATTAAACCAGGGCCAACCAAGTGACGATTTAAATACGGGCATTTTGTTCATAACCGAGTTTCCCAAAGACGCTTCACCCATATAATCTATGGCCGTCCATACGAAATCTCCAATCACATACGGAAGTTTCTCTACCTCGTTCCAGTTTTCCAGACTGAATTTTGGAAAAGATTCGGTTCCCATCATGATGCGATTCGGGTATTTCTCATGGTCCGTTTCGTAGTTCCCCATTTGATAATTGTATCCACCGATATCCAATAATCCAAATGCTGTTGATGAATCGTCCCATTCCAGACCACGGGCTGGACAAATGGCTTGTGTCACAGGGCGTGAGGTGTCCAGACTTTTTATAGCACCTATCATATTCTTGGCATTAGCTATACCATTCGAATCGGACCGCTCCGCAATTTCATTTGCAAAGCTCCAAATGATGATGGAGGGATGATTTCGGTCACGAAGGATCATGTTGGTGATATCCTTACACCACCATTCCTTAAAATACAAGTGATAATCTTCCGGATTTTTTCCCTGCTCCCACATGTCAAAAGCTTCATCAACAACAAGCATGCCCAACCTGTCACACGCATCAAGCAATTTCTGTGAAGGCGGGTTATGGCTCAATCGTATGGCATTGAAACCATTATTTTTCAACAGTTCAATTTTCCGTTCTTCGGCTCTACCAATGGTGGCTGAACCCAATGGCCCATTGTCATGGTGGATACAACCACCTTTCAACAGTACCTTTTGACCATTCAGCAATAACCCATTGGTGGCATCGACAGAAATGCTCCTTATCCCAAAAGGGGTTTCCACACGATCGATGATCTTATCGGCCGATCTTAGTTCGGTCACGGTCTTGTAAAGCATTGGATTTTCTGTAGACCACAACTCAGGATTTGATACAGAGATAAGTTGCGTTTCAGTTTCGGCTGAACCGCTTTTTACATTCAACTCTTTTTTTGCTACAGCGATTGTTTTTCCGTCCGGAGCAACGATGGAGGTGATAAGTTGAATGCTGTTTTGATTGGGAAGTTCATTGGCAATGGACGTCGAGATCTGAACCTTCGCCAAGTTCTTTTCAACCACCGGGGTTGTAATGAATACTCCCCATTGTGAAACATGGATTTTCTCCATGGCAATCAGCTTGACATCCCGATATATGCCGGAACCAGTGTACCATCGCGAGTTCTTGCCTTCGTTTCGAACGCTTACTGTCAATATGTTTTCCTCTCCTGTGGGCTTTAAATAAGGGGTCAGGTCGTAATAAAATGGAGTGTATCCATACGGATGATTCCCCAAATGCTGCCCGTTCAACCATACGTCTGAATTCATATAAACCCCATCAAAAAGGAGGTGAATGGTTTTATTTTTCGCCTCTGTTCCTAACTTAAAGGATTTGCGATACCAGGCTGTCCCACCAACGACATAACCGACTCGATACTCTCCGATGCTAGCTTTCGAGAATGGTCCGACAATACTGTCAGCGATTTGATTCGGTAAATCCTCGATGCTCCAATCGTGGGGAAGTTCAACAGCACTCCAACGTTTATCTCCTTCGCCCGGAGCCTGTAAATTGGGCATACTGTCCTTTAAGAAGTGCCAATTGTCGTTAAAGGATATTGACCTGGTTTTGAATATTATAAGTTCTTGGCTTTTGGTATCGGTCGCTTTCCCGTACCCTATCGTTGTGTTCGATAGGAAAGCCAGCAAGAGCAGTATTGTTACAAGGGATCCTTTTCTAAAATTTTTCATTTTAGTTGTATTTATTGTAAACAGAATTTGGAAGTGCAGCGATTTCGGCATTGCCGATTCTGGTTACACTCAGACGGCACCCATACGTGAAAACGAACATTCTTTTAATGACCTTGTTATGACCTTCGGTCTGTCTAATTTGTAGATTTTAAGGACTTTATAGACTTTAGGCTTCATTCTACTTCAGATAATACCTAAAAATAATTTTCAGACCCATTGATTGGGCTATTGCCCTACTGCATCCTCCCATAAGGCTGTTTATCTGATCAGCATCTGATGAAAGCTGGAATTTATCAGGTGAAGAGTATTCCGAGATATTGGAAAGTGATTTGTCATAACAGGCTGCTACTGCAATTTGTATCTTTTCCTGAACAAAAAAGTCAAATCCGGCAGAGACAATAGCATTAAAGCTTAACGGTTTAAGTTCCAATTTACCATCTGACTCACTGCTGATATTGCTCGGAAAGCCATAAGCAGGAAGATTCTCAAGCAAGACATTATAGGCAGGATAATAACCTTTATACGTGAATGTTCCACTGCTCAAGTAATTCTTACTTATTGGAACTGCCATATTTACACCGGTCTGTAAAAAGAAACCGATTGTCTCATTAAAAGGTAACCGGAGATTAATGCAAAATGGGATACTTAAAAAATCAACCTTCTGTACCTCCTTAATATCAGAACCTGAAACGCTCCTTTCATAGGATTCATTCTCTGAATCGATGGTATTAAACTTATTTTGGTAGGCATCAAGAGTTAATTGAGTGCTGTATGAATTAAATCCAATACCTGATGATAGTCCAAAATAGTTCGAAAAGAAGTATCCAATCTCAATAGATCCGAAGAAAGAATTCTTTTTGCTGGAAAGAAGTTCTGAAACAGATAGGGTTCCTTCATTTATAATTTGAGATTGAGATGGCCCCAAACTAAGCCCAACAAAAAGACCCGGTTGTTTCCCAGTACTGATATCAGTTTCTTGGGAAAAGCTGTCATTTTGAGAACTTAGAATCAGGAAGGCTGTGAGGAGTATTTGTTTGGTATATATTATTCTGAGTTTCATGTTAAGTGTGTTTTGTTCATTATGAAAATTACTTTATAACTACAATCTTTGCATAATACAAATCTTTATGATTCAGCAACACCTGAACAACATAGATTCCTTCATCTAAATTGTTCACAGGTATCTCTTTGAGCAGTTCATCGTTCATATTTTCGGCCTGGAATTCCATCACTTTTATCCCAGCTGAGTTTAATATACTTACTACGACTCTGCCCTCAGATTCATCATTTAATTTTAATGAGAAACTTACAGATGCCGGATTTGGGTAAACTGAAAGAGAGTTAGTACCTGAAATTAAAATTGTAGGAGAGCAATTTTTACATCCATCTTTGTCAATGGTTTCTACCATGTAAGCACCAGGCTGTTCGTTAGTTACATAATACTGTTTAATGGCGCCTGGAATAGCAGAACTATCCTTATACCACTGGTAACTTGTAAATAAATCGCCTAAATTATAACAAATCAATACATCTCCCCATTTAGGCTTAATTGTCGGCGTTGGATTTACCGTTACCGTTACTGTAAACGCCGATCCCGAGAAACTCTCTAATATTGTATAAGTGGCTGTTTGTGCCGCGTTTGTCGGATTGGTGAGCGTCCCGCTTATATTTGCAGCATTAATGCCCGCTGCTCCGCCTGTAAGACCGCCTGTGACTACCGGAGCTGCCCAACTATAGGTTGTTCCTGCTGGTACCATACCATTTATTACTGTAAAACCAACTCCATTACATATGGTAGTGGTCATGGCTGTTTTTGCCTGTTTTGTGTTAAACGCTCTGAATTCACTAATCGAGGGGACGCCGCTTGCGGTTGAATTTACATACAACCGAACTTTTGAAGTGCTGACGGTCCAGGTGGGCATATATCTCGTGGTGCCCATGGGACTCCAACTTGTGAATATATCCTTCCAGTTTGAGCCATCCCAGTATTGCAAAATGAAATTATTGATTGAGGACCCTGCCGTCTGTTCAACTATGAATTTGTCCAGGGTGGCATTTATGCCAAAGTCAAGTTGCACCCATTCATTGGAGGCCGATGCGCCGACCCAGACTGTTGATGTACTATCATCGTTTACCTTTCCCGCATTATGGCTATTGGACGAAGCGGAGGCTTTGGCTACGAGTGCCGTGTTGGCGCCCAATGGTTCGTCTTCCATAATACGCTCACTATTTCCCGTTGTGATTAACCCAGGATTACTGCCCCCTGCAATAGTAGGTATACCTTTACGATAATAAATCCTGTTATTCACTATTTCACCGGTGTGCCCATCTCCAATAATCAAAATACACTTATTGTAAAGATCAGCCGAGGGGTTTAGCGCGGATTTATACAGAACATTATCATGGACGGATATGTTGAGATTGGGACGATCATGACCTGCGCCGTTATAGATCATTGAGGCGGGTCCTGCAGTCTCATGAAATAGATTGTATCGCACAGTATCGTTTCTACAGTTGGCCTCAAAATCGAAATCTTCACCATCAGGACTCACCCCTTGTCGCTGAGTTTCTCCAAATTCATTATATTCCACCACCCAATTGCTGCCCGTTGCTCCGATAGAGGAAACACCACACCATACATATTGATCACAGTTATGCATGAATTTATTACCGCGTATCAAACCCCCGTCGGCAGTATACCACATTGCCGTCCATTCCATATGTTTGAACAGATTGTTAGTTACATCACAAGGAGTATTCGTTCTTACCCCAACAAAATTATCTTCAAAAGTGCATGATGTTATTGTCGCGTGACCAACGATCGGCCCCCAAATTCTGATGCCTTCCTGCTGATTATTTTGATCTCCGTCGGTCTTTGGAAACGGCCCGCCATGCTTGCAACCATGTATGTATAAATTCTCAAACCACAGGTATGAATGCCCTGATTCGGTTATCATTGCCCACACTCCGTGAACCCCATTGGCAAGTTCAAGATTCATTATCTTCCAGCCATACGCATTGCCGTTAAGAGATATGCAACGTTTCATGTTCTCCATGGATGGGTCCTGCCTGTCAATTTTTGGTTTGGCGCCAGCTCCGTAGGATGAGACAACCGCAGGGTTGGCGGCGGAGCCGTTCCCCTTCAGTTCCAAGCCATCGGTCCAGGTGTCTCCACATTTTAGCAGCAATTGATTGCCCTCTGTGAAGGTGATCTGAGAGGCGCGGGTCAGCGTCTTCCAGGGGCCATGCGTACCGTCGAACTGGGGGGATAGCCCATCGTAGGAGTCATTCCCCGTCGATTGGCTGACATAATATGCCCCGTCAACAAGGGTGATGCCGCCCGGTAGTGCGGCACCAGGAACAGCACCAGGCTTTGCGAAAACAAAAACCATACTAACTAATGAAAGCAACAGCATGGGGAGTCTTAAAAATCGCTTTTGGTTGTTTTTAAGGTGTTTTTTCATTTTTAAGGTATTTTTTTATATGTAAACAATTAAGTACACAAAGAAATTGCTTAACATCATATTCTTTTCTTAAACTTCAGAAGGCAAGATAACATCATACTATACTAAAAAATAGTACTTTCCATTACATTTTTGATGCTTTTATACTAAATGTACAAGGCTTTTTGTTTTTTAGACATAAACCCCATTATTTTGAAAACTCATTTTAGAGCATAACCTGAAGAATCGTATTAAACTAAATTTTATTTGCCTTAAAATGAATAATACATGGGCCAGCTATAGATGAAACATCAACAGTTCCAAATGCATCTACGTTTAAATTTACAGAACCAACATAAGCAGATTTCACCTTCCACTTTTCTGGTACACGAACACGTATAAGAGTCTTTTTAGAAAAACGAGGTGGCGGAGTAAAATTTAAAGTTATATCGCCATCCTTGAGATTTGATTTGATTGAAAAAGATGTTAATCCAAATGCAGTTGGAGCATTCCTGACATCTATTGTCTTGCCGTCTTCAAGCCATCTGCGCGGTGTTGCAAAACCGAGCCGAAGCGTTTCAGGCTTGCCGTCGTCATCAAGATCCCAATCCTGGACAAGCAGGTTGCGAAGCATTGAAAGAGTATGTGCACTTGCAGCTGAATTTGGCGGACAATAGAAAAAACGGCCATTTTCATCTGCCGGTTCTATGGAAGAACCTTCACCTCCTACAAACGTGTTTCTCGTAAGTCCTTGTGCAAGCATGCCATAAAAGCTCACCAAAGCTCTTTCAGGGTCATCACGTCGCAAGGCATCGAGTGAATACCTTGTACCATACAAAGGATTGATTTTTTGTTCTCCTGTCCAGAAATTGATCTGTGTCCCACCGCTTTTGACCATTCCCATAAAAAGCCCGCCATGTTGTTCCATATAATGAGGAATCCAACTTTCTTCTTCGCTGCCCGGAGGGAATATGCCGCTTTGTATTGCATATCCTACAATTATGTTCCAGTATCCGCCTATGCGTGAATGGAGTATCGGATCGTGGACAGGTTCTCCTCCATTCAAGGCAACCGGAACGAAAGGAGGTTCGGTCGCACGGTTTACTGCCTTGTCTATGGCATGAAGTACAACCTGACGAAATTCTGCGGCGGTTTTCCTGTAGTGTTCTGCTTCGTCCTTATATCCTGTTTCAGAAAGGACTGCACTGAGATCTCTCATGGCACGCCAGGCCTGGGTGTTGACAGTAAGACTTTGAACGAACGTATAGATGTCACCACAATATTGTTCTTCAGGGAAGAGTCCGTCAGGTCCGGTACGGTTTGTGTCAAGCATCAGGATCTCTTTTTCCCATGATAGGCGAAACTTCTCTATAACAGATTTATCCCTTGTTTGCCAATAGTACCGGCAAAGGTTGTTTATCTTGAAGCTTGCCTGATGAAATTCAAGTCCTTTTCTTGAAAATTCAAAAAGGGGCATCATGAACCGGCTCATTTCATCATTATATCCGTAATATAAAAGAGCCAATGCCACATCACTGCCTTCAGCTTCATAGAGTTTATCGTATTGGTTTCCGGCGCTGTAATGTATCTCATCGTCGTTGACAAGCTGGAATATCTGACAAAGGGAATTCCTGTATACATTGTTTACCAGCGGTTCGGGTGTTTCGATCTGCATCCCCCTCGACTGAATAGACTTCCATGTACGGATGCATGATTCCCGTTGTTTTGCATACGTGTCTTCATCCAGGACCGGAGTCTTTGTGAGGTCAAGAGGTTTTGTCGCAAAGGCCAGGGTTGCCGCGATGCCCGGATAAAGCCTTGCTTTGATCAGTTTACCCTCCTGTTTCCACATTTTGTCAAATAAGGCCAGCACATGTCCTTGCCGATCAATAATTTTACCATCTTTGAGCTCAAAGTCCAGGTTCCCGCCAACCTCCACGGCCATGTAGCCGTCAGTACCCCGTTTAAGATCAAATTTTACAAATACGACGCCATTTTCAGCAAGTATTGAATCAGTACTTGCAAAAGCCTCCAATCTGTAAATTTCAGGATTGTTTTCTATTTTTTCCTGGTTCAACGGGACTATCCCTTGTGTTTGGCATGATGTCACGTGAGTATAACAAATCTCCGTTATGGGCAGCCATCCTTCAGCAAGGATAGGTTCGCTCAGCCGTTCGCTTAAACTGCCGAACAAAAATTCATCAGTACCTACCCTGAATGTAAAGGGTGTACCTACATCTCTCCATGATCGTGCACCACCCTTTATGTTTATGCCACTGCCGTCTGAAATCAGCCTGGCTTTCACTTTCGAGCAAGGTGCGCTGAGTACTATCGGGTAATGGTGAAAATCTGCATTTACGTATCTTGGAGGCGGCAACAGCTTTTCAAAAAATTCATAGCTTGCCCCGTTTGTTTCGGACATGGCAGCTTCTCCCCATAAGTCACGCCTGGAGTCTATTGCCTGCCTGACGTCATTTACATTCGGATTTGAAGCCGATAGTTTGCCAGAACATGGAAACAGAGTCAGCACGCCAATAAAAAATATATAACCTTTCATTCTCATTTGACACCACTGCACTTTATCAGGACTCCTTGTCCGGAAGCTAACCAATACGCCTTTTGTTCAGCCAATTTAATCTGTTCTTCAGATGTACCTTTCATTGTTGAACTTGCATTCTTACAACTTTCTATTTCCGAAAAATAAGGAGTATTCTCCCCTGCAGAAATTACAAACAGTCTCTCATCTTGTACTTTTGTATTTAAAACAAAACGAGCCGACTTTTCAAGACTTAGGTTCACAACCATTACATAATTATTGCCCTTCTCACTTATAAATTCACCAATCATCAAAGGTTGACTGCACTCAATGCTCTTTACATGATTGCCTGGCAATAAAGGCAATGATTTGTCGATAGTTGAGTCAGTAAAATATACCCCTGTCGACTTAAGTGATTTGATGATTGGTCCCAGTACTGACATTTGCCTGTTAACTTCACGAAGATAGTTCCATGTAAGTGTCTTTTGGTCATCCTTATTGATTGGGCTATAGTTGTATGCACCTTGCCAGTATGTATACCATCTCACTCCACCTGCACCGGCAGCCATTGATGTATATGCCTGTAACAAGAGATTCTCCATTGTAGGTATTGTTGTATAATGTCGTACCTGATTTCCTGAAACCACATTCCACCATGGTATGCCAAATTTCAAGGAAACCTCCCTGACATCCATGATGTTTGTATAGTATTGAGCGGCACGGTTCTTCACCTCTTGATCTAAAGATAACTGTATCATGTAGTTATCGTATGATATCATATCCGGATTTATAATTTTCAAAGCTTTCTCCAGATATTCCTTATATGTTTTTGTTCCAAGTTGTGACTTTATCTGATCCAATGTCCATAGCGTCGCATAATTGGGGTACAGATTAATGGTCGCCAATTTGCCCGGGGCATATTTTCTCACGGCAGCAACTGCCACCGCCAGTTTTGGGAATGCATACGAGGAAGGTTCATCACAAATGTGATAACCTATTATAGTCTTACTCTTGCCTGCATCTTTAACCATCTTTTTGACATATTCATCAATCTGTTGGTCTGACATCTTCATCCAGTCACCACCTGTAAGGTGTTTCCCTTCTGCCGAGATAACAACACCAAGACCTAATTTCTTACAAAGATTGATATTCTGCTTTTTTGCATCGGATGCATCAGAGATATTAAAATAACAGTCTGCCATTCCCTTTAGACCTTGATCTTGATCTTTAAACTTATTCTCATGAAAATCGCGACCTATCACAAACCCTTTTACATCAAACGGTTTTTGCCTGAGCAATAATATTCCGTCATCATCAATTAGCCGACCATCAGATGAAATCTGGGCAAAGGAAGACATAAAAGGCAAAAGTGCTGTTGCAAGTAATAATGTCCGTTTAAATAAAGCAGTTACTCTAAATTTCATGTTTTTTTATTTTAATGTATTGTTTTGTTTTGTTTTGTTTTGAATGGGTGCTCCGCAACATTTTATCAATGTTCCCTGGCCTGCTGTCAGCCAGACACCTTTTTTCCTTGCCAGTTCGAGTTGTTCAGGTTTCCATGAAGCGGCATCTTTTGCTTCCGTACGTTTCCTGTTGTCAATTATTTCAGTGAAATATGGTTCGTCATCACCTGTCGACACTTCCCACATCATTTCATCAGGAATCCTGGTTTTGATAGACAAAAGGCCCGATTTTTCGAGACTTAAATTGACAACCATCAGATACCTGTTACCCTTGTCGCTGAGGAACTCTCCTACCATGACCGGTACGTCAGACTCTACGCTTTGCACATGTTCTCCTGGTAAAGAAGGCAAAGTATTGTTGGCAATGCCTGAAGTGAAGTAGACGCCTGTCGACTTCAGTTTCTTAACAATCGGCCCCAATATGGAAAGCTGCCGGTTGACTTCCTGCAAATTCCTCCAGACCAAAGTTTTATGGCCATTGCGATCGAGTGGAGCGTATCTGTAGCCAAGTTGCGCATACGTAAACCAGATGACTGCTGAATAACCTGCTGCAAGCGACGTGTATGCTTGAAATGCCATATTGGCAGGCGAAGGTATTGTGGTGAACGGTCTGATCTGGTTTGAAGACACTATGTTCCAAAAAGGGACAGAGTGTTTGCCAGCGACTTCCCTTATATCCAATAAATTTGTATAGTATTGAAACGCGCGATCTTTATTGACCATATCCATAGAGTACTCAACCATGTAGTTGTCATAACAAACGAAATCAGGCTTTACAATTTCAATATATTTTTCAATGTATTCCTTGTATGTCCTGGTTCCAAGTTGCGACTTCACCTGATCGAGGGTCCACAGAGTTGCGTAATTGGGATATAAATTGATTATAGACAGCTTGCCGGGAGCATATTTTCTCACTGCTGCAACTGCAACTGCCAGTTTTGGAAATGCAAGCGAAGAAGGTTCGTCACAAATATAGTAGCCTGCAATAGCCTTGCTTTTGCCGCCATCTTTAACCATCTGCCTAACATAGTCATCAATTTGCTGATCAGACATCTTGATCCAATCGGCCGCAGTCAGGTGTGGTGATCTGGAGACAACCACTCCCAAACCTGATTTCTCACAAAGAGAAAAATTTTGTGGTGCGGCAGCATCAGAAAGGTTGAAGTTGCACTGGGACATTTCAATCAATCCTTTATCGTGATTGGCCATTGTATTGAGAACCAGGTCACGGCCAATAAAAAATCCCCGGACATCAAAAGGTTTCTGCTTCATTGACAATATTCCGTCATCATCGATGGGATACCCTTCTGCAACAGATCCTTTCAGTTGTCCTCCTTCTTTGGCAAATAATGCTGTATAAACTGAAAGCAACTGCACAGTAACAATTGCCATAATGAGCTTAAGAAAAAATTTAGTCTTCATAGTATTTTTGATCACTCCTTACCCATACATTTAATCATCACACCCTCACCTGCAGGCAGCCATAAACCTTTTTCCAATTCCGACTCTAATTTAGGTCTCCACGCAATATTAGCATCTAAAGCTGATCGTTTTGATGACTCGAAATCATATAAATAGGGCG
>Ga0209430_1002526_pt1 | contig 11644 bp, 6 predicted proteins | sample BarGraIncub1133A_FD_184504 | JGI IMG/M metagenome (GOLD analysis project Ga0209430, IMG submission 184504) | Arctic peat soil microbial communities from Barrow, Alaska - Barrow Graham LP Incubations 11-33A (SPAdes) (version 2) | ecosystem: Environmental > Terrestrial > Soil > Wetlands > Peat... | reverse complement strand
CCAGTGTACCCTCTATATTAGAGGATATTCGGAAACCATGAGTAGATCCGGGAAACTCAAAGTGGAATTTTGCAGCTTTCTCTGCTAAGATGTCTTGCCACTGCGCAGGTGGCTCTTCATCAATAATCTTATAAGCAAAATTTGCAATATAAGTTGCCGCCCATGGAATATCCATGATATTCAGGCTTCCAATTACACTGGAGCAGATCAAAAAATCATTAATGGGTTTTCTCCACTTTTTATTGTCTATCCCTTCTAAACCGTTCCGAACACCCATGATAGTACCTAAATTACCTACATTACAGTCAGTATCCCATCCACACATATTACAAATATTAATAGATTTTGAAAAATCCCCACTACCGTATAGCAAAGAAAGGACAATGACAGCTGAATTGGGAATAATATGACAGGCTCCTGGATATCTGTCATATCCAAAGTTATCCTTCACAAATCTGAAGCATTCCCTCCAATCTTCTTGATGTTCATGATAGAACTTTATTACTTTTCGGGACATTCTTGTATATTCACAATCTGAAGGAATGACCGAAAGGCCCGCTTCAATAATCTTCTCTATATTCTGTTCTATAAAGGCAGCGCTAATGCAGGCTGCAATAAACATCCCCCCATATATCCCATTTCCTCCGTGGGATACGCTGGCAGCCTTCCGAGCATATTCTGCTGCCAGTTTGGGATTTCCCGGTGCTACCAGTCCCCAAGTATCAATAAAAATCTGCCCACCGATCTGCTCGGCAATAGCTGCACCATTCTGCTCAACTGATCCTGATTGTGGCGCCATAATACCATTACGGAGATTCAGATAGGCAGTATGTTCTGTAGATTTCCCATAATCGCCCCACCAGTAAAACCCGTGCTCATAGGGAGCATAATTTAACCAGGTAAGGCCTATCTGCTCTGCAGTAATTTCGGAAGTATAGGTATAATCCTGAAGAGCCCTTAAGAAGAACATCGGTCCGTTACTGTCATCATCTGCAGCAAAATCCTTGTAATCTACTAAATAACCATCTATCTCCCCATACACCTTTTCTACTCTCTCATAAGTCCAGCCCTCGATTGGGGCTCCATGTCGTATTCCTATTATTTTTCCCAACCATCCGGCATAAACTTTCTCCAGGTAATTCTTTGGTATTCTATTCAATTTCTTTACCTTCCTTTCAAAATTTATAATTCGAACATTCAAACATTCAAGTTGTATATGTATATTGAGTTAATTTTGACCGCACTTCCGGTAGAATAAAATTCTGTTCCCACACTTGTGTTATCTGGAAATATAAGGTCTGTTATAACAGCAATCCCATCATTGCAAAAAACTTCAACCGAGGTTTCATCCAATAAAATGTGAAGCTTAATTTTTCCGTCAATTGGGTCTACAGCTGCTGAGTGCACTCCCTCAAAGTCATCGCTGAATGACTTGTTCCCGGATAATCGTCTATCTACAAAGACTTCTTTCCGTTTACCATTATACCCAATTACTGTCTTCTGGGAAAAGCTTTTTCTCACAATAAAACCAAACTCTGTTGCTGATAGCAAATCAATATCTGCTATGATTTCGACTTTTTGTCCCTCTATCCCATCTAAAATATTAATTCCTGGTAATACTATTTGCTCACTAGCGGTATAAAGTTCACATCTTAGTTTTTCAATTTCATTCACCGGAGTTTGGACGACTTTTATTTTACCATTGTCCAAAGATTTAAGTTCTACTTTTCTCGGTACTGTCATTGTTCCTCTATAATCTTTAGCCGGTATATGGTTGGCATACTTCCAATTATTCATCCATCCAATCCATATTCTTCTTCCATCACTATTTTGAATATCTGAAAAAGATTGGGCAGCATAGAAATCTTTTCCGAAATCTGTCCAATTTACTTCTTGTGAGTGATAATTATTTGAGAACGTATGTCCGTCAAAATCACCTATAAAGTACTGGCTGCCTGAGCCTCCTGCTACAGCCCCTTCAAAAACATCTACCTTTAAAACCCACTTTTTATTTATTTCATTACCATCTACAGGTAGCTCAAATAAATCCGGGCATTCCCATCCGCCGCCATGTGCTCCTTCGTTCTGTCCAAAATTACTTAGAAGTTCCCACTCCTTGAGATTTACCGAAGCATAAAAACCCACCCTGTCACCACAAGTAACTACCATAACCCATTTGTTATGAGGCTGATACCAAAAAACTTTAGGATCTCTGAAGCCACTTAATCCCGGATTTTTGATTACAGGGTTTCCGGCATATTTTATCCATGTCCTTCCCTTGTCACTGCTATATGAAATACTCTGACTCTGACAATTCTCAGTTGCATGTGTAAAAATAGCAACTAATCCTGAACTTCCATTAAAAAAGCCACTTCTGTCCTTCCAGTCTACAACCGCACTCCCTGAAAATATATCCCCTAGCTCATCAGCATACAGCGCAATCGGGTATTGCTCCCAGTTGATCAGATCCCTGCTTATTGCATGCCCCCAATGCATAGGCCGATCCCAATTCATATTATATGGATGGCATTGGTAAAACATGTGATATTCGCCCTCATAATGAACAAGTCCGTTCGGGTCATTCATCCATTTCTCTGATGGGTAAAAATGATAGCATCTTTTCAACTCTGACATTGGTATTCCCTCCACTTTGTCCATTAAGAACCGTACACATCCCTCAATGGATGGTAAAGAGCCTGAAATCTCTCACAGGCCCTATCACCAATATATGTTACCTGATTATTTACTTCTGCGGGAAGCAATTTCATCATTAATTAATTTTTCCCATTTGGAAATTCCCACTGTCTCCATTTGACTGACTGTTTCCTTATAAATCTGTTCTACTGTCTGTGTTGACCCTGCCAAAATCATCTTGCAAACCGCATCATTAACAAGTGCCTGCGCCTGGGCAAGTGCTTGTGCTTCTGGTGATTGAGCATCTGAATAAATATCTACTTCATCATAGTCTTTCCAGAAAGTACCTCCCCAGTCATTATGCCAATTAAAGGGTGAATTGGTAACAGCAACATCTCTGGGATCTTTACCATCTTCAGATGTATAGAAAGGAGCATACTCGAGAGTCGAGCGCTGTCCATCACTGGTGTAAACCGGCCAGTTCACTATATTATAGAATATGCCTAAACCACGTTTCAGATAATAATCCGGATCAGCTTGAATCTTAGCATTGATTTCAGGAGTTACATCCCTCTTACCATCTTTTATAACATATTCTTCTCCTTCTATACCCCATCCAGATAGCACCAAGCCTTCATCACTATACAACCAATTCAAGAACCTCGTAAAACGTGCAGGATCCTTGCACTTGTTGGTAACCACCATCGCATTGTTTCCTGTGTAAGCATAATTAAACTGCCATTGGTTTTTAACGTCAGGCGCCAGTAACTTTTGAGGAATTAAAATATTGCTTTTTGTTTCATCAGCAGTAACGAAGTTTGCATTAGCATCATAGATTGGCAAAAATGAACCAATCATTGAAAATACTTTCCCGGTGTTCAGCTTCTGCTGGAACTGCTCATCTGTTTGAATAGGCCCTTCCTGATCCATCAATCCTTCTCTGTAGAACCGATTCAAGTATTTAAAGAAATCCAAGATTTCAGGTTCTTTAAATGCATACTGGTATTTCTGACCGTCCTTAGTTGCATAAACTCCACCATAAATACCATAACTGAGCACCTTGTATCCATTCATTGCCAGTCCCGCCCATAACATGTCACCGCCCATTGTACTGGACATGGAAATAGGATAATGATCCTTATCAGGATATTTCTGCTTGTATGATTTTAGCGCTTCATAAAGATTATCCATACTATTAATTTTTTTACCATAAACATCCTGTATTTCAGGATATAAAGTAAATAGCATACGATGCCACGGCAATACTTGTTCCACATAATCCTGAGCTTCCAGATCTTCTGCCGGTTTTTCACCTGATCGAATAACTTCCAAATCATTAGTTAAATAATATAGTTTGCCGTTTTTATCTGTAAAACGGTCAATCAGGCTTCCATTTTCAGGCAGATTAAAGGTTTGATAAACATTAGGAGCATGCTCTTGAAGCAATGGCTTCAGATCAACCAAATCTCCCGATTCCAGATACTGATAAAACAGATTGTCGCGAGGCATCATAACTACATCGGTATAATCGTTGCTAGCCAGCATGATACTGAGCTTTTCACTTGTTTGACCTGCTGCATCCTGAAAATCAAAGGTAACTCCTGTTTTCTTCGCGACCTCTTGCAGTATGGGTGCATCTCCCTTTAATGGATCATCAGACGCAGTAAAAACGGTGAAAGTAATTGGATTCTGGACATCCGTTTCAGCAGTTCCTCCAGTTTTTTGCTCCTGCGTATTGGTACTTGATTGATTAGTAGTATCAGTCCCTTTGCTGCCGCAGCTCGATACTAACGTAACGAGTACCGTTAGTACCAAAAATACTGCTAATAGATTTTTAATTCTGTTCTTCATGATCTTACCTCCCTTTAATTATTTAATGCTATCTATTTTTAACCTTTCATTGATCCTATCATCATTCCCTTAATGAAATATTTCTGCAGAAAGGGATATACCAGTACAATGGGAACAGTAGTGATAATTGTAATAGCCATTCGCACCGACATTGGATCAGCCGTCCTTACCTGTCCTACCCTGCTCATTTTCATCGCGGCTCTTGTAATCATGGTACTGGCCTGAGCTTTTTGCATAATCTCCATCATGACAAATTGTAACGGTTTTAGTAAGTCATTTGAAGTGAAAAACAAAGTGTCTCTCCAGGCATTCCATTGATCTACTGCAGCAAATAATCCTATTGTAGCAATCATAGGAGTTGACAATGGTATAATAATGCAGAAGAATATACGAAGTTCATTAGCGCCATCAATTACTGCAGCTTCTTCAATGCCATTAGGGAGCTGTAAGAAATATGTTCTGAATAGAATTACAAACCAGGTACTTATAAGTACAGGCAAAATGTATACCGAGAATTTATTTAAAAGATCCAGTGACCGATATAGCATGTATACAGGAATCAATGCGCCTGAGCCTAAAAACATCGCCATGAAAAATATGAACTTCATCGGCTTATAAATAAAGTAATTCGGCTTTGTGAAAACATAAGCAAACATTGCCGAGCACAGAATTGTTAAAGATGTACCTATTACTGTTCTGCCTATACTTACCATCGCTGCTTGTAAAAGCTCATTGTTATCAAATACAATCCGATAGCTGTCCAAGGTAAATTGACGGGGAAAAAAATATATACCTCCGCGGTTACTGTCAGCAGCCTTATTCAAAGAAATAGCCAATACATATATGAAAGGATAAATCATTGTCGCACTCATAATCGTCAGCAATATTCTGTTGACCAAATCAAAAATACTTGCCCCTATCGCCTTTTTCATTTCAACCTCCTTTTACCATAAAGAATAATCGGTTAATCTCTTCGATATCTTATTGGATATAAAAATGAGAATAAACCCAAACATAATCTGCATCAGATTAACAGCCGTTGAGAACGAATACATACCCATTGTGATTCCATAACGGTAGACATAAGTCGAGATAACATCTGATGTATCTCGAGTAGCAGCACTGCCCAATAGATATGAAGCATCAAAACCTGCATTGAATATATCACCCAAGCTTAGAATCCACAAAACAATAATAGTTGGCAGAATAGAAGGAATTGTTATATACAAGACTTTTTTAAAGCGTCCACAACCATCAACATTTGCCGATTCATATAATTCTTGATCTATTCCCGCTATTGCAGCCAGATAAATGATAGCACCCCAACCGGCTTCTTTCCATATGTTCGCGGATGCCAGCATATACCAGAACGTATCTTTATTCCACCAAAATTTTATGGGTTGACTGGTAATTCCTGTATTCATCAGCACTTCATTAACAGGCCCCTGTAATCCAAAAATGGTCAGAAATAGGTTGGCAATAACTACATACGATACAAAATGTGGAAGATAAGTTATTGTTTGAACGGTACGTTTAAAAAACATTTTATTTACTTCATTCAACAATAACGCCAAAATTAAGGGGATAATATTGCCGGCTATAATGTTTAATGAACTAATAGCTATGGTATTCCTTACAGCCCTTATAGCCTCTAGATTATGAAAAAATACTTGAAAATGCTTTAACCCTACCCAAGTACTTCCGCCAATTCCTTTATTCGGGTTATAATCCTGGAATGCCATAAGCCATCCACTCATAGGTGCAAAATTAAAAATAAATATCCATATAATAAAAGGTACGGACATTAACATAAGATACCTTTGTTTATACATCGTTTGAAACAAGCTGTACGTGCTTTTCTTCAACAATAGCCCCCCCTTTAGATATATCAAATCTTGTAAATACAAGATATAAGTACCTTCTATAAAATATTATAATCTATCTTCTTTTCGGATGATATATAAGAGAATTAACATACGTATAAGAATACAACACAATTAATATTACCAATAAAGCACAATCAATATAGCGCTCACAGACGATTGCAGAATGGAAATGACATAAACTGCGGATAACTTTTTGAAATGCAGCTAGAAAATTGAATAAGTAAGTACTACAAAAAAACCTTTTGTAAAAAGGCTGAAAACGATATAGGAGAAATATTTTGGTGTGGATTAGTGATCCCTTATATTTACCACACTGGAGTGAAAAATAACAATTAATTGTCGTGGAGCGCAGTTAAATCAATGGTTGCGATATTCTGCGACCGACTATATACCGCTCATTAAAGAAGTGGTAACTTAATTCTTGCAGTGGTTCCTTTATCTACTTTACTGAACATTTGAATCCCATAGTCCTGACCAAAATGTAGTTTAATCCTTTCATTTACATTTTTTATCCCATACCCCACCTTGGAATCCCCATCATCCGCATCTCCTATCAAAAGAGAAGACATTCTATCCGCAGGTATTCCTACGCCATCATCCTCAATCTCCAGTACATTGTACAAATCTCCTCTGTAGCCTCTCAAACAGATATGCAAAAGTACATGATCTTCTCGCATTCCATGATTAATGCAATTCTCCACCAACGGTTGAAGTGTAAGTTTCATGATTTTAAATTGATACAAACTCTCTTGAATTTGGAAAGAAATGTCGATACAATTTGAAAATCTAACCTTTTGAATTTCCACATAGGCTCTGACCTGCTCAAGTTCTTCAGCAAGCGTAACCATATCATTACCAACACTGAGGGAGAATCGATAAAATTTCGCAGTCTCCATGGCCATTTGACGCACTTCCGGCGCCCCTTTCTTCATTGCAAGCCACCCTATGGAAGATAAAACGTTATTAAGAAAATGTGGATTGATCTGGGACTGCAGAGCCTTAAATTCCAATTCTTTCATCTTAATTTTTGCCTCATATGCCTCATGAAACATATACTGCAACTGATCAGTCATCTGGTTATAGGCAATAGCCAACTGGCCTATCTCATCTTCACCTGCCATATCTACCTTATGGGTATATTCTCCCTTTTGAACTTTTTTAACACCTTCATATAGAACGTTTAATTTTCTAGTAAGTACCTCGGCTATAAAATATGTAATAATAAGAAGAGAAATAATTGCAGCAAAATAGACACCAATAATAAAACTGTTAATTTTGCCGGTATTTTCTTTTAATAAATCCAGCGGTACCACACCTATAAGCTTCCAGCTGTTATAAGTAGTATAATAAACAATCAATCTTTCGTGCCCATTCACTTGAGTTACAAACTGTCCATGATCTTTTTCAAAAGCCCTTTCAACATAAGTGTTGTTTTTTATATTCTGTCCAAGCACAGATTTATTACTGGCTGTAATAACATCTCCATTTGGATCTAAAATGTAGATTTCCTTATTGTTAGCTTCAGCTGTGATATAATCATGTATAATACTCTCCGGTATCTCCATCCTAAGTATTCCAACTAACTGAAATGATTTTTTGTATTCGTAAAGAAGCCTTTGATAAGCAACGATCTTCTCTCCCTGATAATTTTCATAGGTCTTCAGCCAAACACCACCCACCTCTGTATGAAGAAGCTCCTGAAACCATGGATTCTGCTTCACAGATTCTTTTATCCTCAAAAAATAACTACCGTCAGCCAAAAAAGAAGGATTGAAAACGTAAATGGAAATTCCGGCAAGAGTGGGGTCTGATATTTCCAAGGTCCTTAGAATGGCCTTGCTTTTTTTGAAGGCATCATATGCATCAAGATTATCTTTATATTTATTAGTCAATAGCTCCAGCAAATCCTGATTGTAAAATATACTTTTGGAAACCTCCTGATATAGTGTAAGTCGATTTTCAATATTCTCTTTCAATTGCAGCATAGATGAATCCATCTCTTTCCTGGCCTGCTCATAAAGAACTGCATTAATCCTGGTAAAAGAAAAACAAGCTATGGCAATAATCATTACTGATATTAAAATAAAATTGGAAAGGAAAAGCTTGTTTCTGATTTTTATCCCGCTAAACCAATGAGAAAAATGATTGAGCGTACTAAATAATAATCTACTCATACTCTCTCCATAGACTTTACATATTCTCCGGGAGTTACTCCAAAATTCTGTTTGAAAATCTGTCCGAAATAGGAAGTACTTTCATATCCAACCTTTATAGCAATCTCTCTAGTATTGAGATAAGAGGTTTTCATCAAATTAATTGCCTTGTTCATCCTTGTCTGTGTAATATATTCCAATATGGTCTTCCCCGTCACATTCTTAAAAATTTTCCTGATATAATTGGGAGACAGAAAAACTTCCTGTGCAAAGTCTTCCACTGTTAGTTCTTCAAAATAACGACTCTCAATAATTTCTATTATCTTATTGATAACCCATTTGCTCGGTTCATTATTTTTGCTTGCCATATATGAAGCAGTTTCTCGAAATTTTTTTACCATCCATAATTCAGTTTCAGACAAAGTATCCAAAAGTAATAATTCATCTATCAGAGCAATATGATCTTTAAAAATATTCCCCAGCTTCTCCCCACGTTCCATTAATATATGCTCCAGACAGTTGATCAAATCCAAACAAAGATTTTGGACATTTTGGGGGTTTTTCTTTTCAATAGTGGAAAGGCCGTCAAGGTATTGTCTGATAGTATTTTCAATACCAATACTATCTCCGGCAAATATGCACTTGCTCACATTTTTCTGTATATCCAGTAAGTCTATATTCCCTTTTTCCTCAGTTGCACAAGCATAGTTAAAATCTTCATTTAAATGCGAAGCAAGAATAATGGATCCCTTTCCCAAATACCATTTATGTTTTATTGCGTCCACTGCTTGCCCATATAGTTCACATAAACAGCTCAACTCATCTTCTACTCTACTCAGTCCTATAGTGATTGCCATACCATATTCGTCATTGAACTTACTTATAAAGTTCCTAAAATCAGTTAAAATAACTGATTCGCTTTCATAGTAAAGAGTGGTGTCATTGATTATAAGTGCATAAAGGTCTTCTTGCATCTGAACAGTGATAGCATTTACACCTTGTGTTCTGAAACATTCCCATGCTTTCAGTATTTTATGACTAATGCTTTTTGCATCATACCTAGAAAGATTATTAGCTCTTATTTTATAATCATCTAAGCTTATAGCAGCAACATAATAATATCCTCTTTGCAAAGAGAGTTTTAGATGCTTGATCTGTTCCCAAAGCAGCATTTCTTCATTCTCAAAGTTACCAGTTAACAAGTTTTTGACAAACTGTTGCTGCAATAATGGCAGACTCTCCTCAATCTGGCAATTTATCGCTCGTTTCTCGGTGACAGTATTTCTTATTTCATCATAATGATTTACAACCTTTCTTATAACGTTAATTAACTCTATTTCATCTACAGGTTTCAAGACATATCCATAAGCATCAAGTGCAATAGCATTTTTTGCATATTCGAAATCCTGATAACCACTTATAAAAATCACTTTTATATCCGGTAAAAAAGCTTTTAATTGAGATACTAATTCAATTCCATTCTTACCGGGCATCTTAATATCAGTTATAATAATATCAGGCTCAATCCTCTTTGCCATCTCCAAAGCTTTTGTTGCACAAGACGCTTCGCCAGCTAGTTCCACTCCTAGTTGTTCCCATGGTATCAGATCTCTAATACCTTCTCTCTCCAACAATTCATCATCCACTAGCATTGCTTTGAGCATATAAACCCCCCCATGCAAAATATCATATATAGGCATGTACACAACTCAAACCAATGATTTATCTGGCATCGATGCACATAAAATTTGTTATCCTTTAATATGATAAATTTCCTCCCATTAATGTCGAATTTAATATTTACAATTCAAAGTGGATTTCTACACTAAGTATTTGTTAGCCTCAACCTTAAAGAGTTTCCTGACAGAGTCATTTCATTTCAAGAAAATGGTCCCCTTATTTTTGCATACCATTTCTTTATATAGTACAAATTTATTATAGCAATATCTGTTGTATATTACCACAATTATTAATACCCATAAGATATATCTTCACAAGTTTTGAGTTTTCGTGTTTTGAGTTGCGAAGCTACGCACCACGATAAATTTAATAGTACCAATCGAAATATTTGACTTTATAAATGGATCTAAATCGTTCATAAGCTTATTATTTTACGTTTAATTGCATAGGTATCTGTGGTAGAATTAGTCATAGGAAATACCTCCGATTTTTGTTTAGTATGGTTTTCTGTAGTAATTAAATCATACTAAAATCTAGAGGAATTTCCATGTTTTAAGCCCATTTTATTAAGCTGTGGATAAAAACACGAAAACTCAAAGATAAAGGGATTGGCTAAACAATTTCATTATCTTCATAATATATTCTAATAAAAATCACGAAAAATTAAATATTTTTCGTGATTTTACACAGATTTTAAAATAGATCCACTATATGTAAAGAATTTTACAAAGTATCTTTAACTATCCGAGCGGCAGTCAGTGTTTTTTCCGCCAATTCCTTAATGGTGATTTTTTCAGGCAAATTCCATGCATACTTATCGTATAGATGGCAGCCTTCCCACTTATCCCAGATAATATTTGTCATTACACCCCCAAGTAAGTCTTTCCAGCTTGATGGTATAGCTTGTTCACCAACTAGAGCTCCCATAATTCCTCCAACGGTACATGCCGTGCAGTCGGTATCATATCCAAGCATCATAGAAAGGCTCATAGTTTTACTAAAATCACCTTCTCCAAATAGCAACGCAATAACAATCAATCCCGAATTCGGAATAGCATCGCTAATACCATGCTTTGGGAGACCATTTAAAAATGATTTGCGGGCTTCACGCCAATCGTTGCAATTCAAAGCTATATCTCTGGCTTTAACCAGCTCTTGATAGCACAGGGTATTCTGATCCATAATGCTGAATGCATATTCCAATATTTCAGGAATTGTAGAAAACCTCATGGCCCCATTCTGGAGCGCTATGGCAAATACAGCAGCCTCACAACCTTCACGCCTGTTGACCATTGACCCATACATAAGGGAAAGACTGCGAAGCTTTTCAGGACACTCAAATGTAAGTAGCCCCAACACTTCATTGTATATCTGAGCACAGATGCCCCAATCTTTAAAATATTCAGTTTCAGGGTTTCCCGAATCAATATCAAGGTGTTG
>Ga0209430_1002524_pt1 | contig 11649 bp, 11 predicted proteins | sample BarGraIncub1133A_FD_184504 | JGI IMG/M metagenome (GOLD analysis project Ga0209430, IMG submission 184504) | Arctic peat soil microbial communities from Barrow, Alaska - Barrow Graham LP Incubations 11-33A (SPAdes) (version 2) | ecosystem: Environmental > Terrestrial > Soil > Wetlands > Peat... | reverse complement strand
AAAGGTATTGTGAAAAATATCAACATCCTTGACGGCAATATAACTGCAGGGAATGTGATGATAAATAATGATTACAGTGGTGGCATTGTAGGATATAACAACAATGGAACCATTGATGGATGTACTGTCGCAGGAACACTAACCAATCAAGGCAATGCTATGGGAGGTATTGCAGGCTATATGAAAGGAACAAATGCCAAGATAGTAAACTGCGAGAACAAGGCATTGATTATTTCTTCTTTTGGATGTAGACTTGGGGGTATTGTTGGATATGCCACAGGGGGTGTAGTCGATCATTGTAGAAATACCGGTTCATTTAATAGTGGAGAAAGTTATTATACTGGTGGCATCGCCGGACAAAGTTATAATTCATCCATTCTGAATTGTGGCAACACTGGTAACATAAATGGCCAATTCCTTGTTGGAGGTGTTGTAGGTTACAATGCCCCGCAATCATTAATTCTGAATTGCTACAATACAGGTAATGTGGAAGGTTGTACTTTTGTGGATGAAAACTATGGTAATACAATGGGTGGTATTGTAGGCGTTAATGTTGGGACGATAACTAACTGTTATAATGCCGGAACCATCACTTCACTTTCAACAGCTGAAGGAAATTTTATTGGTGGTGTAGTTGGTCGAAACGATGCAGGTATAGTTAACTATTGCTATTACCTTAAGAATTGCGCCATAGATGGTGCAAGTAGGTTTCAAAAAGGCATTGGCGTTTTGACTCTAGACAGCGTGTCAACAGATACCGATGGTCTAACCAATGTTTTCACCAAAGGTCAGGGATTGGCTTCAAAGGGAATTCAGGGCTTGCTAATTGGTACAGGCAAGTATAATGTATATGTAGCTCTGGTTGATTGCCTGAATGCATGGCAAGCTGAAAATACAACCGGGTTTTCTGCCTGGACTGTAAGCAATCCAAAATATCCGGTTCATATTGGTGAATAATGGAACTATATTAAAAAAAGCACTTACAAACCAAATTGTAAGTGCTTTTTTTATGCGTGATAGTATAGTCACAACATCATTTATCCTTCTCTTTTTTGACAGATAACGGCTTCCCTTTTTCGCCCAGATAAATAGCAATCAGCACTACATCTTCCTTTCCTTTGTTGGAGCCATTGTGGTAGGTATTTATCACTTCAGCGAAACAGGCATTTTCCGAAAATTCCTTTGTTTTTCCTTTCTCCAGATCGACACTCAATGTTCCTTTTACAACATAGGCAAATACCGGATAATCGTGTTTGTGCCAGCCTGTTGATGCGCCTGGAGGAATGGTTACTTTCAACATGGTCACTTCCTCGTTATCAGAGGCAGGGAAAATGATTTTCTGCCCAATGGAAGTGGTATCCGTTTTTAAGATGGGTTCGATCAGAACCGCTTTGTTGTATTGGGCAAAACCATTCAGGGTGAAAATAAACAGTAGGGAAACGATCAGGATTTTTTTAGTCATGTTCTAGTTTTGATTTTATTATCCTTCCAGTATTTCCAATTGGCAGATAATTTGTTCTTCCGTTATTGGGTAAGGCTCTCCCATTCGTATGGTTTTATATACACTGTCGAAAAGATTCAGATAGGATGATTTTTCTGAGGCAATTTTTTCCTGAAAAAAGGTTCCGTCTTCACAAACAATCGTGAGAATGCCTTCTTTGCCAGGAGCTTCCAAACCAAATGCACTATTATCCGGGCTCATGCCTTCAATCAATTGTTTTTCCTGAACATCTGCCCGTTGCTTAATAAAGGAGCCCTTAGTGCCGTGGATAACGAAAGCTGCCTGTGCATCAACCACCAGCATACTCGTGGTCAGAAATACCTGCAATTCATCGGGATACTCCAAATGGAAATTTACATAATCATCCACTTGAGTATTCAGGCGGAAATGCCCCAGTGTTTTTGTCCAACATAATGGTTTCCCAAAAATTGAAATCGCCTGATCCAATAAATGAGGGCCTAAATCCCACATCAGGCCGCTGCCGGGACCCGGTGATTCTTTTGCTACTTTTGGACTGATGAAATCGCGAAATCGATCGTAGCGAAAATGTACTTCGGCTAGTTGTCCTAATTTTCCGGAGTCTATTATCTTTTTGACCGATAAAAAATCACTGTCAAAACGACGGTTCTGGTATGGTAAAAGGCAACGATTATGCTTTGTTGCTTCTTGATAAAGCAGTTTTGCCTGCGCAGAATTAGTGGTAATAGGTTTTTCGAGCAAAACATGTTTACCGGCCTGCAATGCCATCAAGGCAAAATCGAAATGGGTGGCATTCGGCGTATTAACGACAACCAGTTCAATGTTTGGATCTGCCAAAAGCTCATCTACTGTTTCGTAACTTTTTATATAAGGATAATGTAAGGACGCTTTTTTTACGGATCTTTCCACAACAGCTGTCAATTCAAAGTTTTCATGTATATCCAGAAAGGGAGAATGAAAAACTTTCCCCGACATTCCAAAAGACAGAAGTCCTGTTTTAATAGGCTTTTTCATTTTAATTTTACGTATTGATAGTGTCCGATTATTTTAAATGCAAACAGACAGTCTGCAAGCACTTGGCCGTTACCGATGTTGTGAACAACCATGTATCGGTCTGAATCGGACTGTTTAACGTCTACCACAATCCCGATATGGGTAACATCTTTTTTAATTTCCCAAAAAACGATGTCTCCGGGAATATAATCACGGGCATTCTCGGAGTTTGGTCCTATTTTACCATGTCTGGAAAAAAATACCATTAAATTGGCGACTCGCCTGTGATCCATGTTGGTATCCGGCTTTTTGTGTCCCCTTTGTTTGGGGTATTTTTTAAAGTTGGAAATCATATCCTCGTGAACCTCTTTTTGCAAGTCTATGCCAACAGCCCGGTAAGCTCTGATAACGACGTCAGCATCCATCCCTTTATTCTCAGGTAAATCTCCATTTGGATAGTCTATCACACGATAACTTGGGTCGTACTCAACCTTATGTTTTGACAATTTAATGGCTGCATCTGAGAGTCTTTCAGAAAAGGATTTTTGTCCAAAACTAAAAACGGACAAAGTTAAAAGAATCAACGTGAGGAATGATGTTTTCATTATTTTTTGATAAATCGATAAACCTTTACTGCATGTGGTAAAAGATCAACATACATGGAAGTACCATTCATCGGGATATCTTTGTGCTCCCACAAGTCCCTGACGCGAAAGTTGGAAATTGAACCGGACAAAAGGTCAAAGTCTACCAACACGGTTTTTTTCTCATCACTTTTATTGAGCAGACAGACGGCTTTTTCATTGTTGGAGAGTTCTTTGGTCCATATCTGATAATCACTGTTGCTTCTGAAACATGTAGCCTGTTTGCCCAATGGATCCTGATCCAATGCTATGATTTCCTTATTGAGGAGGATGGTTTTCGTTTCCGGATTCATGTTCTGAAGATCGTTTCCGGCAATTAAAGGAGCGGCCAGCATACACCAAAGTGAAAAATGGGTTTTGTATTCCTCTGTTGTCATACCTCCATTTCCGACTTCCAACATATCCGGATCGTTCCAATGACCGGGTCCGGCAAATCTGGCCAGATTTTTTTGCTGTTCAAATATATCGATCATGCTGTTCCATGAATCACTGATATCACCCGTTGTACGCCAAAGGTGACCAACGCTTGAAGCCCATTCCCAAGGGCTGCTTTGCCCCCATTCGCAAAGACTGAAGACAATGGGTTTACCGGCGGCAAAAAGAGCGTCACGCATGGTTGAATAGGAAGCTTTTGCATTCTGGGTACTTGAGTTGCACCAATCATATTTCAAAAAATCAACACCCCAGCTTGCATAGGTTCGCGCATCCTGATATTCATGGCCACGACCTCCCGGACGTCCCTGACAGGTTAGCGTTCCGGCGCAGGAATAAATACCGAACTTCAGACCTTTGGAGTGAACGTAATCGACCAGATTTTTCATTCCATGTGGAAAACGATCTTTATCGACAACGATTTCTCCATTCTTATCACGGGAAATCTGCCAACAATCATCAATCACAATATATTCGTAACCGACATCCTTCATCCCGCTGCTGACCATGGCATCAGCCATTCCTGAAATCAGGCTTTCACTGACATCACAGGCATACTTATTCCAACTGTTCCAGCCCATTGGAGGCGTCTGTGCCAGTTGTTCATACTTTTGTGCAGTAGCGGATAAAAAAAATAAGGAGAGTGCAATACTTAAAATCGGTCTTTTCATGGTAGTTCATTTAAAATAATCCATTGAGTGTTTTTCCATCTGCTAAATTAACCAATATATGGAAAAACTGATAACGAATGTCAGATAAATTTGTTCATGAAAATGATGGGTGAAGTTAGACAGAAGCCTGTCTCTTGATTTTTTGGAATTAATACAATAATTCAAAGAAATTTCTGAAAATACATTCCCCTGTTTTTGTTTAACTTATGTATATGTCCTTCTTGTATATACACAGCAATTTTTTAATTTTGCGTTATTTAATTGGACCTATCATATTTCCAGGAACAACCCACGCATCAAATTGTTGTTCAGTCAATAATCCCAACTCTGTAGCAGCACACTTCAGTGTAGTTTTATCCGCAAATGCTTTTTTGGCTATTTTGGCCGCATTCTCATAACCGATATGCGGGTTTAATGCTGTCACCAACATCAGAGATTGATTCAGGTTTTCCTGAATCTTTTCCAGATTGGGCTCTATGCCTATTGCGCAAAAATCATTAAAAGCCTTGCACGCATCAGCTATCAACGTAACCGACTGAAGAAGTGCATTGATCATGACAGGTTTAAAGACATTCAATTCGAAATGTCCATAGGAACCGGCAAACGAAATGGTCGTATCATTGCCCATAATTTGGGCGCATACCATTGTCATGGCCTCCGTCTGTGTCGGATTGACTTTTCCGGGCATGATGGATGAACCCGGTTCATTCGAAGGAATAATCAATTCTCCGATTCCCGACCTGGGTCCGGATGCCGATATCCTGATATCGTTCGCAATCTTCATCAAGCTGACAGCCAACTGTTTAATCGCTCCATGGGTTTCCACAATGGCATCATTGGCAGCCAACGACTCAAACTTATTTCCGGCAGAGACAAAAGGCAAATGGGTCAACTGAGCAATAGTGGCTGCAACATCCAGGTCATAGCCATCGGGGGTATTCAAGCCTGTCCCCACTGCACTTCCTCCCATAGCAAGCTCCGAAAGATGGGGTAACGTATTTTTTAAAGCCTTTAATCCATGATTCAACTGCGAAACGTAACCGGAAAACTCCTGTCCGAAAGATATGGGTGTTGCGTCCATAAAATGCGTACGACCAATCTTAACAACATCGGACATAGCTGTGGATTTGGCCGTTAATGTGTCAGCCAGTTTTTCAATCCGAGGAATGGCATATTCCGTAATCTTCTGATAAGCAGCAATATGCATCGCGGTTGGAAACGTATCGTTGGACGATTGCGACATGTTTACATCGTCGTTTGGATGGATCAGACACTGCCCCTCGCCCAGGGTATTTCCGAGCAATACGTGCGCCCGATTGGCAATGACTTCGTTGCAATTCATATTGGTATGTGTCCCTGAACCTGTTTGCCAAACGACCAGCGGAAACTGGTCATCCAGCTGACCGGCAATAATTTCATCGCATACTTGGCAAATGATTTGCATTTTCTTTTCTGAAAGCAGCCCGAGCTTATGGTTGGTCAAAGCTGCTGCTTTTTTCAGATAACCAAAAGCATGGATAATTTCCAATGGCATGGAGGCCGCCGGTCCGATGGGAAAATGTACCAACGAACGCTGGGTTTGGGCTCCCCAATACTTTTCGGACGGGACTTGGATTTCGCCCATAGTATCTTTTTCGATTCTGTATTTCATATATTGATGACTTTAAAACAACATTTTTTAAACTCATATTTTGCTTGTCGGTTTATCGGGGATGGCATTTCATTTTGCGCAAAGTCCAAAACGCGCTCATCCGTTTTTATAACCGATCGATCAATTTTAGTTTTTAGTTGTAATCCATTGCATCGCCGTTTTGATGTTTTTTTAATCCTACAAAAGAATCGCATTCTAAAACTTTTATGCAATTTTTATTAGTTATTTTATTTATAATCAGATATTTATATTAATATTTACCGAAGTGTTGATAATATACTTTAATTGAATTTGTTAAGTATTTCTTTCACGGCATCCTTATGTACCGTAAAGCCCATCATTTTAAGCTTGAAAAAATCCTCACTGAAAAAGTAGTAACCAAATTCAGGAGCGTTCTTGTCGTTGTTTCTGGACCCTGCGCTTGAATCCTTAATGAGAAACCAATCCTTACCGTCACCGTTGTAGTTTTCCACATAGCCGATCAGGTGCATACCGTGGTCGTCCGTGGTGGTCTGGTTGGAAAAGCGAAATTGTCTGGCATCGTCGTTGATGTATGCAGAAGGAATGTCAAAGTCAGGGACGATGGCGCATTGCATATCCCGGGACAAGCCGGCTTCGGAAACATCGCCGCCAATACTCATCGTGTAACCATTACGAATGGCTTGTTTAACCGCTTTCATATAATCATCCAGCGGAATGTTGTAATAATCGGCACTGTGCCACCAGTTGTCTGTTACTTCGTATTCCACTTTCTGCCAATAGGGTTTTTGTTTGTAGGAAAGAATTTCCACAAAATCGTTGGGATTGATCTTCAGGTAATTTTTCATGTAGTTGATTGGAGAATATTCCTTGCCATCTACGGAAAATTTCACAGGTGGTTCTCCCAGACTGTGATTTAGTATGGATTTAATGGTCTCAAGCACCTCTGTTTCATTCCAGGCGTTGTCTCTTTTAACGGATTTCAGGTAACTGTCCATTTCGTCAAACATGACGCTGTGCGAGTGATATTTACGTCCTTTTATCAATCCGGTGTATTCTGATTCTGGCATCAGGCCGTAAACATTGGCTAATCTGGCAAGCGCATTGCCTTCGGAACCTTCACCAAATTCTGAATTGCCGTGTTCCTGAACGAAACGACGGGCTTTTTCTACGTATTCCCAATAGGTCAGGTAAATTTCGGAGAGCTTCACTTTCTTGCCGTTCTGACGGAAGATTTCTGACTCGTAAAGAGAGGTGGTACTAAAATCCCAACAAGTGCCTGCATTGCCCTGCGAAAGCGTTGGATTTGCCCATTGACTGGTGTAGAGGTTCAACTTGTTTGGAAGCTTCATTCCCGTCATGTCCATAATGAATTTCAGTTTGGGCTTAGGGGCATCCAGGGAATCGTTTACTTGATGTACATCTTTGAGTACAACATCATCGTAGAAACCGCCTTTAGGCACTTCAATGACTTTGCCTTTGCTTATATTTTGGGCAAAAGAGGCTGTTCCTAAAAGGATTAGGGTTGAAAATAGGATTATTTTTCTCATAGGATTTGTAAAAATTTATAGGCAATAAAGGTAAATAAAAAACTCAGAATCTGTAGCCAAGGATGCAGTTGTTCCTTGGGAAAAAGTTGAACATTTATTCAAGCTTTACAAACCTATTCACGAAGAGGAAGCAGAACTTTCCCAATAAGAATCTGTATGTACTCTCAGATGGTAATTGGTCTGTTCAAACAACAATTCCCTTTAATTATTATTATTTTTATGATGGAAGCTATTATGGGTTTACTGTAGATAATACTATTGTGATTTTATCTGCAGTTAATTCCTATTCATACAATTTAGGTACAAACACATGGGAAAAAAGAGCACTTCTACCCCATGCATTTGGTACTAATATTATTGTGGGTACTGAAATGAATGGTAAAGCTTATTTGTTAACTAATTCGGGAACTATTTGCGAGTATGATCCAAAAACAAATGAATGGAAATTGATTACTGAGTATGTGAAGTATTTAAACGACAAAATTTGCGCTTTTTCCTATAAAAATAAACTGTACTTTGGTTTGGGATTGAAGCAAAATACTGAAAGTGAATTGGACCCGGATAGAACTACTAACTGGGTTGACAATGAGCTTTGGTCTTATGATTTGACAACTAATAAACGGGAATTGGCTTGTATTTTACCAGTTGATTTGCATTTTGGTAATTTCTTTTCCTTTAGAATTAAGGATAATTTTTATTTTGGAAATAGAAATACTACATTTTATGATATTTATAAACTGGATATGTCAAAACTAAAATAAACCTTCATAATGGGAATTTCATCCTCTATTATTTCCGGTCTGCACCCTGTCTTTCAATCATCCAACCAGGATATTCTGCTGAAAGTTTACTGACAGTGTCAAGTTGCAACAGTTCTTCCTTGGTCAATTTAACCTCTGTCGCTTTTATATTATCTATCAGTTGTTCAGCCTTTTTAGCACCAATAATAACAGTTGAAACCACTGGTTGGTGAAGCAACCACGCCAATGCAATTTGTGCAACAGTGACTCCTTTATTCGAGGCTATTTCCTGCATCACGTCTATGATATCAATGGCTTTGTCTTTGTTGATGGGTGGAAAGTCAAAGCTTAAACGGCGACCTTCTTCGGTAGTTGCATTCCGGCTGTATTTTCCACTTAGAAAACCTCCTGCCAGTGGACTCCAAACCATCAGTCCCAGTTTTTGATCGAGCAACATGGGAGCCAATTCACGTTCCAAATCTCGTCCGGCAATAGTGTAATAGGCTTGCAAAGAAACAAATTTTGCCAAATGTTGATTGGCAGATATGCCCAAAGCTTTCATAATTTGCCAGGCAGCCAGATTGCTGCAACCAATGTAACGCACTTTTCCGCTTTTAACAAGGTTATCAAGAGCTTCCAGGGTTTCTTCCATCGGTGTTTGTGGGTCAAAACCGTGAATCTGATACAGGTCAATGTAATCCATTTTCAGACGAGTCAGACTTTCATCAGCTTGTTGCAGAATATGTTTACGGCTTAAACCAGAGTTGTTAGGACCTGTACCCATCACCCCGCGAACCTTAGTTGCAATCACCAGATCATCGCGTTTCAGGCCAAGATCACGAATGGCTTGACCAGTCATTATTTCGCTTAGACCTTCGCTGTAAACATTGGCTGTATCGATAAAATTGATGCCTGCATCTACAGACAACTTCACCAACCCATTTACTTCCTCCTAGGGAAGTGTACCTATAGCTGTCCACATTCCACGTCCTCCAAAAGTCATTGTACCCAGACAGAGTTCAGAAACTTTGAGGCCTGTATTTCCTAATAATTTGTATTGCATCTGCTTTCTATTTATAAGTTTAACGTTCAAGAAGCAAAGTTGTTCACCTTATAAAACTCATCATCACCTTCTGCGCCCTTTCCGGCTCTGACAGCGTATCTTTCGTCATCTCGCGCATTTTCAGCTGCCAGGCCATATTGTTTCCCAACTCTTCCATAATTTGCACACCTTCACTGTCTTGCGTCGCATCACCTGGAGTAGTACCGTGAATGATGTTCCAATAATTGGACGAGGCCAGCATCATTTCAGAATAGGTTATATAATGGTTCAGACAATCGAGAGTTGAAGATCCTCCTGAGCGACGAACGGCCACGACGGCTGCTCCTACTTTGTGGCGAAACATGCCACCATTGCTAAGAGTAACGTAAAAAAGCCTGTCCAGAAAACTTTTCATGGTACCGGCAACGCCTGAAAAATGGACCGGTGAGGAAAGAATGATTCCGTCGGCATCTTTCAAAACCTGAATCCATTCATTTAGGGGATCGGTGGTGATGTTGCATCGTTCATTTTGCATGACGCGACATTTGCCACAAGCCCTGCAACCACTGATCGTTTTATTTCCTACATGAATGATTTCAAAATCAATTCCGTTTGCTTCTAATTTTGAACCGACCATTTTTAGTGCCTGGTAGGTATTGCCTTCCTTATGAGGGCTTCCATTGATTGCTACGACTTTCATTTTTTAAAATTTTTACAAAAATAGGGTGAATTCAGGAATATTTACCTGAAAAAATGTACTATTTCTTTGGAATGATCCCAAATATTGTATGCTTCATCAAGGTGAGAAAGTCCGTAACATGATGAATGTAGTCTTCTATGAGGATAAAATTGTATATTTGTATACAATCAATATATAAAACTTCCTATGAAACCAACCTATAAATTCGTACTATTGACCCTGGTCACTTTTACCTTGTTTTCCTTTACCCCACCACCTTCCTACGAAATAAAGGGTAAAATCAATATTTCTTCCGGCACCATGTATCTGAAAGCTTTCCGCAATAAAATGTTTTTCAACATCGACTCAGCGAAAATCATCCAGGGCACCTTTCATTTTAAAGGCAGTGTGCAGCATCCCGACTTGTTCGGACTTAGCACAAACCGAAATGAGACGTTTAGTCCCTATTACATTTTCATTGAAAACAGTCCGATTGAAGTGAAAATAGATACTGCAAACGAGGAGTCAGCCATGATTTCAGGCTCTGCAGCCAATGACCTTTTTGTCAAATATCACGACAACGAAAATTACAAAATAGACTCCTTGATTAAAGCCAACCCAACATCCACGGTGGTGGCCTATTTACTTTACCGTGAAAATGCACCGGTTTTATCAGCATCGGAAATAGAGTCCAATCTGGCCTTGCTGGATCCATCACTGAATGAACTGACTTATGTGAAACAACTGAAAGAAATTGCTGCCGTCAAAAGGAAAGTGGAAGTAGGCCATCAGGCGCTGGATTTCACCTCGGTTACTCCGGAAGGAAAATCCATCAAGCTTTCGGAGTGTTTCGGAAACTACCTCCTACTCGACTTCTGGGCATCCTGGTGCGGGCCTTGCAGAAGGGAAAGCCCCAATCTGGTCATTGCGTACAACAAATACAAAGCTAAGGGCTTTTCCATTTTCTCCGTGTCTTTGGACAGTAATAAAGAAAACTGGGTCAAAGCCATTGAAAAAGATCAATTGACCTGGACCCATGTTTCAGACCTGAAGTTTTGGGACAGCGCCGCTGCTAAAATGTACGGCATCCGGGGTATTCCTTCAAATGTCCTGCTGGATCCCACCGGTAAAATCATTGGCAAGAATCTGATGGGCAATGATCTGGATAAAAAGTTGGAAGAAATTTACGAATTAAAGGAATGATTATATGTTTTTTCAAAGCAGGGATTTTCCTTAAAAAAGTGTAGATTTGTTACAAATTATTTAAAAGGTTATTCCTCAATTACTTCATCCGAATGAAACGAATTATCTATTTTATCGCCTTTTTGCTGATTTCAGCAACGATGAACATACAGGCACAGGTCTATCAAACCGGTAGCCGAAGTGAACAGATACGCTGCCTGACAGTCTATGCCGACGGCGATTGGACAAGTGTTCCCGTCATCAAGATGGGCACTGACAATTTCATTGAGGTTTCGTTTGATGAGCTTTCACATGAGAATAAACGTTTCGCATACCGGATTATTCATTGCAACGCAGACTGGAAAAAGTCTGATATGAATGAACTGGAATATCTGGACGGTTTTTCTGAAAATGACATCGAAAATAGCGAACAATCCATTAGCACACTGACACTGTACACACATTACAAATTTTCACTTCCCAATGAAAAAGTAAACCTGAAACTTTCGGGAAACTATGCGGTGGAAGTTTACGACAGAGACGGAACCGGTGAAACCTTATTGACTGCTTGTTTTCTGATGCTCGAAAGCAAAGTTGGCATAGAAG
>Ga0209430_1002518_pt1 | contig 11663 bp, 10 predicted proteins | sample BarGraIncub1133A_FD_184504 | JGI IMG/M metagenome (GOLD analysis project Ga0209430, IMG submission 184504) | Arctic peat soil microbial communities from Barrow, Alaska - Barrow Graham LP Incubations 11-33A (SPAdes) (version 2) | ecosystem: Environmental > Terrestrial > Soil > Wetlands > Peat... | reverse complement strand
AGAATACCTGTTGGAGTTACCCCGCGACTACTCTCTCATTTTACACTGGCCGGATTGCGCCGGAATGGTGGCTGCAATCAAATCGAAATGCTGGCCGGATTCCCGCCGGAACGGTGGCCGCTTTCCCGCCGGAATCGCGGCCGGATTCATCCGGAATACGCAGCTGGCCGCGCAGGGCGTCTTCAGCAAGCTCGCCCCAGTTGTTAGTGGTAGCAACAATAATGCGATGGGTGAAGGGCTTTTTGCCGGATTCCGTAAAAAAACTGTCAATATCGCTCTTCTGTAACCGACGATCTTCCGCGTAGAACTTGCATTGGATGGCATGGTACTCGCCCGTACCATTGGTTCTGGCAACTAGATCAATACCTGAATCAATTCTGTCCAATCCTTGCTGGGTTGCCCAGTCGGAATACATCCACACATCGCTGTACAAATCACGGTAGAGGGCTTCATTGCGTAAGTATATGCAAATCAGCTCTTCAAAATAGGTGCCTTTTTCTTTTTCGGAGACCGAGGCGTTGCGGAAACTATCCAATAGGTTTTTGAGTATTGTCATGTTTTTGGTTTTCCTCAGTGATGACGGCCTGGTGTCTGTCGATTTTACTTTGGAGTTGTGAAGTGTCCTGTCAACAGCGGACACTCTCATCTAATAAATTCTCTAAATGTGGGAAATTTTGTGTAACTAAATACACAAGTTTTGCAGAGTAAGGAGGCTGGTTTAGTTTCACACTATTGGCAAGAATATGTGGTACATAAGCAATTGTTTTTCTCCCAGGTGATATGATTCCTTAAGAAAGTCAATATCTGGCTGAGATGTAGATGGTTCAAGTGAAGTATTAGTTACGACTTTTAACGCAGAAGAATTTTTCTTTATTGCTTTTCTTACATCGTCAATTGCCTCATTTACATTCCCATCCATTACATATCCGATCATTCCACCGCTGCCATGAGCACCAATATACCTACCATCTATGAAACATTTCATTCCTTGAGGACCTATATAAGCATTGGCGTCTTTTGAACCAGCAATCTTACCTTTTTTTGAGATGACCCTCAGACGCTTGCATTCGAAAGCGAAATAGACATTGTTTTTACTTCCATATAAAAAGTTAATATCTATCCGTATCTTTTTTTTGTTTAGAACATGTTCGTTAATAATGCGAAAAGGAAGATCTCTTTTGTCCTTTTCATCTTCAAGAACGCAACAAAAACCGCTTGTTATCCTATTCTCAATATCGTTAATTTTTTCGAAATGGTCCCAACTATCAATGATTAGATTGAGAATTTCGTCACGTAAGCCGGAAGGGAAAAAACCATCCCACTCCGATGGATTTCCAAAAATCACCACTATTCCCCTATTTGAAGAATTTCTGTTGCTATTTCATCAGCGTCATTCAAAGCAACTGATTCAAGCCATTGGCTCTTTGAAAGATCTTTCAGAATATATATATGACGACCGTCGAAAACTTTCAGGCCATAACTGTGAACCAAAAAGCCTCTTTTAAAGGAGAACGATTTTATCAGTGAGGCTATTGTCGTAAAGAAGTCTTCTTGGGGCGGGAGTTCATGATATTTAACAGCTTCAATTGTTTTGGTAAGACAGAGTAGAGCGATCCCACAACTAGATGTATAAGTTTTAGCTGAAACCGAAAACTGGCCTTTCTTTGACCATTTATTTAATGTATCACACAATCTATTAGCATATTTTTCTTTTTCAGCAAACGTTACTGAACCTGGATTATATATAGAGTCAAAATTAGAAGGTGTTATGGCATTTATATGATGATTTATAGTGTCTTTGATAACGCAAATCTCATGTTGATTTAAATCAAAGTACTGATAAACCATTTCGTTAGAATCGTACATAAATCTATCAATTTCATTTTCTTTGTATAAGAAGTTGTCATTTACATTCTTTTGCAATTGAATATACATTTCTTCTATTGAGTTAAGTATTGATTTACATCTATCCTTATTTCTTGATTGCTCCGGTAGAAAAAAAGGTAATTTTTTGTATTCGTTTGGATGGATTTGAGGCCTCTCTATACCCCAACTAGAAGATGTGTGAAAGATGTAATATTTAGCTAAATCAGATTTGAGATACGCAGCTAAGAAAATTAACAGTTGAGTGTCGCTAGATGGTCCTGCTATTGAATAAAGAGCATCTTGAAAATATACTTTGAAATTGCAAAAGACGACCTTAGTAAAGCCTTTATTAGCAATAACCATCGGCGGAGTATAAATAAATTCTTCTCTCCTCCGATGAAGTTTCGGAAATTGGTTGCCAATAGCGCTGCAATCTGTTTTTTCTAAGAGAATATCGGACGGCACTTTTTTGGCATCTAGATATAAATCGCAAGGCTCCCAGTATGGATCTTGATGTTCCCCATACTCTGGATCACTGTCATAGCTTTCTTGATTAAAGGGCTGGAACCCCTGAGTGCCAAACCAGCGCTTCATTTTTTTAGACTTTTTAGTGGAAATTAGTTCCTTAAGAGTGGGTAAACGCAATAACTTATCAATTAACCTTACGTCCCTTGGCGTACCCCAAAAATGTTTTTTCCAAAAAATTGCAGATTCGTTGGCTTGTGCAGCCTCTATTACCTCGCAAGCACTTATGCATTTCTCTTCGGAAGGTAAAACAGACACAACTCCCCTTCGTGGATCATATGCTGTTGCCTTTGGTGTAAAATATTTTATTATATTATCGGACTCTGCATGAACAGAATTACTAAATTTTATTACTAAAGCAGGATTTATGGCCTTATCAAAAAGCATAAACCTAACATCAGATAGTTGATATATTTCTTCAATATTACAGCGTGAAAACCATTCTAGTTGAAATTTATGTGTTTTGTTAAAGAGGACTTTAGATGTCACTAGTAAGCAAATCTTGCCCTCTTCTTTAGTATGCAATAATGACTTCCATAGGAAAGAATGTGCAATCTGCTTCTGAGGGAGGAAATGTTCTAAAGTAAGTTTTTTTGAAGATTCCTTCCGAAATACATTATCTTCACACCATTTAGTTAAGATGGTATCTTCTTGTTCGTTATTTCTTCCTCCCCAAGGAGGGTTGCCGATAATAACGTCAACATCACTTGGCAAAGGTAGCGAGGTATCAAAGAAGTTTCCATGCAGAATAACATTACCAGAACTTTGTGTATCAGATGTCTCCGGAGTCCAAAGCAAGTTACTGAAGACGACACCCCGTATTCTCTTTATCTCGTCTATATCACGGGGCTCAAGATGATCTAATAGGGCCAAATACAGGCTGAAGCAGGTTATGCGGCAAGCGGTAACATTTATATCCAATCCTCTAATATGTTTATGTAAAATATGGAAGAGTGCATTTGCAAGCTCAACATTATCAGCTTCGCGATTTTTATATTTCCATTCTTCTGCAATTCGGTTGAAAATCGTAACAAGAAATACACCCGACCCACAGGCAGGATCAAAAAAGGTTTTATCAATCAAGCTATCCAAGGAGGACGTCGCAACGTCAATAACCATTTCAGCAAGTAATTTAGGTGTATAGTAGGCACCGTCATTATGCTTTTCATATTCACTTTCTGATTGAAGAAAATCTTCATATATGGCGCTTATTGATTCTATCGGTATAATACTGAAATCATAGGCCCAGAACCCTAGCGCTTGTTGACCAGTTTCAAGACTATCACCTTTAAGAAACCGATGAATCACCTGTAAATGGCTTGTAGTAATAAAATCTACCGCATCAGAGAGGGAAACATCAAACATAGTCCCGTTAAAGTAGCTTTTGAGATGCAAAAACAATAGATTTAAAATATTAATGCATTCATTGTAAGGGTAACATTCCAGCAACTGCCTTAAGGTGGATACGCCATTTGCTCCAGCTGCTTGGAATTGGTCTTTTCCTATTATCTCTCTATCAGTAAGGTAGAAAACAAAGATTAGTCTACATAACAAATTATGAATTTTTTTGTAACCTACCTGGTCATCGCAGGCTAACAGCTCATCTCTAGCAATAGAAAGATTTTTAAGAAGCGTTGTGTCAATATTTTTATCAGGGCAGAAAGCCTTTGAATTCTCCTTATAGAATTTACCTGATTCAACGGATGAAATAAAATCCTTCAATTTAACTGCATCTGCTACAGAATCCAACATAACAGCAAGACGTGATTCTGTATTAAGTTCCTCAGTACTACTTGCTGGATAAGTTAAACCGGAGTAAATATATATTTTAGGCCCACACATAATTACTAATATAGTGGCAAGGCCTTGGTTCCAAAAGGTTTTGTGGATGGATCTTACAGCATTTTCATCGTAATCTTTGATCTGTTTAAAGTATACTGTCGGCTTACTATTCACACATACCACGGCATCTAGATCAAGCAAGTCCCAAGCCTTGCGCATCATGTGCGAATAGGCAAATGGTGATTGATCTATATCGGCTTTTGATCTTATGATAACGGGTGTAGAAAGATCCGTTAAGCCGAATATGTCATCGTATTGCAACGCGTTCATATGTCACCTTTTAAATCATCTTATTCTACTATTAGGTTACAATACGTCGCTGAGGACGTTTACGCTTTCAAAAAAATGAAAGAAGATTTTGTTGATTGGCAGCTCCGAATTTCCTCTTCTCTGTTCCACGTCCTTTTTTTGTTTCTATTTTCACCCGAGCAAGTGCCTTCCTAAAGTCAAGATTTTGTTCCGCCATCTCTCCCATTAAAACAACTATTATAGCCAGATGTGAAGGGACCTCCCCAACTTTTGCGTAATTGGTTATTGAGACAGGATTCAGCCCGATAATTTCAGCGAATGCTTTAATCGTTAAACCGGCTTTTCCAAGTTGTCGCTTAAATTCTTCATAATTCATTTAACTCTTAGACTACACTAAAAAGTGTGTTATGCAACTAAATTAATGTGTTAAAAGCATAAAATGATGTTGTTAACACATATTTTTATGTGTCAATTTCTATCTAAACCATGCCTTATCCCTGGCGTATTGGTATTTCGCGCCTTTCCATAAATCCGACCACCGCCTGAATCGCATTTGCCGTCTCACAATGTCCGTATTTAACAAGCTCTCCACTACCCGAAAGGTGCTTGCTCAAGATCCCTTAGTAAAGCGGAGCTGAATAGTTTCATACGTTCACAGACACCAATAAACCGTTGAGGCCATTCGTTTAATGGCCAAACGGCCTTGTTAAGCATTCGCGCCTGATCACGGATCTGTACCGACTCGAGCGTTTTACAACCAGAAATTTCAAGTGAATCAATACCAACGCCATCCAGCAACCTTGAGCCGTAATGCCTCGACAGCATCAGCCTTAGTAACGAACGCATTGTTCAACGACAGTGACAAGCTTTGATAGCTATGAGGCAGTATTAGATTTCTTGAAGACTTCTTTAACCGTATTCGGCAACCAATAAGTAATTCCTCTTATAACAAGACTCATGCTATCTCCGGGCGTACTTCCCAAATCAGTTAGTGGGTAGGACTTAATAACGACTTTGGGTAAATTATGGAAAAATGCCAGTGCAGTTCCAAGCAGTTTTCTTTGGAACAGAATTCCCTTCCCGCCGTATTTTAAAAGCTGTGTAAGTTCATCTTCTAACGCACGCCTCTTATTTTTAGCTGCTCGTCCATCTTTGGGTGGTAAAAACACCTTCAGCCCACATTCGTTTCGTAGATATACCACGAATCCAGAAACAGCTGAACGTTGGCCTGGTGACTTCTTCAAATAAGCAATAACATCACTTTGGACAGGAATAAGCCGCCCACTATCCTGTACAGATCGCATCAATTTAGTTGCTGGCATGAGAGCTAGCCGTATAGATCGTAAAGATGTTTCACCTGCATCTAGCTTCACAACCAAGTTGTCATAAAAATCCTTCAGTTTCTTGCAGTTGCCACTCTTTTCAATAAGTGCAGCAATACGTCTCCGTTCAGCTTCTTCTTGTTTGCTTGATTCATCGACGATCATATATCCATTTCTTTGAAGATATCTCATTGGCAGCTCGCGCATACGCAAGCCTTTTGGGCCATAGCATTTCAAAAGGACACTATAATCTTTTGGAATTTCGCCCCACAACTTTTCCATTTCAAGAAAAAAAGCAAGATAGCGGTTTATCGTAATTGCCGCCTTCGACGGGCCTATCTCGTCCATTAACCATGCCCCAAACAGAGAGAATGTATCCGACATGCTGGTTGTCAGAAACGAGGCACAATTCATGTCAATGCGGCGATGCAATAACTTTTTGTAGTAACAGGTGCTACATTCCTTTCCCTGGCCTGCTGGCATCATCTCTCCGCAAGTTGGACAGGGGAAACTGCCTAGTTCGCGACATTTTTTGCACAACTTTTTGCCATCAGCTGAAATATCCAACAAACGATACCGCCCACAGGACGGGCATGTCGCGTGGTCTGCTCTTGCACATACTGGGCAGAGCAACTTATCCCCACCAAACCTGCTTACTCGCGAAATTCCATATGACCATTTACCGCAACCATCACACTGTTTTTTGTCTCTGAAATATAGTGAACAAGCATTACATACAGGTCCATACTCGGTAACCTTACCCAACTGATATTCAGTCTTCCCACATCTGACGCATGGGACCCCAGAATTTTCACAACTAATGCATAGAGCTCCTGAAGTTTTTTTGTACAACCGAGACAGCATGCCACATTTCGGACAGATAGCTTTTTTGAACTCACGCTTGTAACAGGTAGCGCAAAAAGCTTTGCCTTTATAACGCCTACTGATTTTATCAACGTTGTGTCCGCATCCATCACAGACCAATGGTGCAATGTCAGGTTGATCAACTGTCATAATCCCAAAATACCTCCCTTACGGCCAAGTCGATGCATCATTCTTTCTACAGCTCGCAACGACTTGGGCTCTTTAGAAGGATTATTTTCATTCTTTAGCTTTCTGGTTCTTGTAACCGATCTATTTACCAGCCCAGATGAAATATCATACAAAGCTATCGGTAATTCCATCCGGTTCGGGCAAAATGCTTGCATTGTCACACCTGACGCTTCCAACATCGATTTCATCTCTTGTGTAGATAGTGTCATTATTTTGTGTATGCCTACAAACATCCCATGACGATCCGTTGCCAGAGCATTTTCTATTGAAGAGTATCCCAGCCTTATTTTTAAATCTGTTATGCCGGTCTCTTGTGCAAAAACAACCAGAGACTCGGTCCTGCCGCCCAACATTCTTCTTACAAAAGCCCAGTAGAAACGTGCAATGGCAAACCAATCTGCTATAGGAACCTCTACGCCATGCACAAACTGTCCGCCATGTGCTAATCCATCATCTGCAGCAACCTGGAACAAATGCTCGCCATTCAAAAATCTGCGCTTAGTGCCATACTTAAGGTCACTTCCACAAATAGGACAAACCCCCATGGAGGTGCTTTCCGCAGTCAACCTGTGGGGCTGTATTGCTAATGCACACCCAGGACAGCGGTCAAGCAGCATAACGCCGTGCCTCAGACAAACGGTATGCCACGCATACCGCCAGTGTTTCCTGAAATATGGCAACTTGTCCTCCGCCAGGCAACCAGGGCAATACTGAACTCCACCATAGCGTCGTCTGTTCCGACAGCCCAAGGTTAGAATCCAGTACCAGAAATTTTTTATAGGTAACTCACCCATGGAGACTTTGGCGGCTACTGACGCTAATGCGCTTCCAGCTATTGCACCCGTTGGTAGTCCGCTTGAAGCTGCCAGGACTTCCATTTGAATAGCGGGAAGTCCACGATCAACGTCTATGCACCACATCCGCCACTTCGGCCATATTGCATCAGCGAAAGCCAACGGGTCACACCCATTTGCCAATGCTGACCTTACAATCCACGATGAAAGCAATTCATCTGGCTGTATGGTCGCGGGGACAGCCCAACCAGCATTAGTCAAGTATGTGCCGTATTCCTTTTGTAGGGCGGAGCCATTGTTTACTGCTAATGATTTTTGCATCTATTTGCTCTTTACCTGAAAGAATGGCTTCTTTTGCACATTCAACAAGTAGCCTGTGCAAATTTCCAATATTTCCGTCTGATATTGCATTTAACTGATTAGCAAGCTCTGGCTTGTGTAGTTGTGAGGGGCTTTTCAACGGTAAAACACTCTCAAAGCTTGCCAGCAGTTTTTGCAGTTCGGCATTCACTTGCCATTTTTGAAGAGTTACAACATCAAAACGACTTGCATGTTGAGGGTCGGAATGCAGTACTTTCACAGCCTCATTAGTTCCAACCCCAACGATAGGTATACACAACTCATTACAGAGTCCCTTCAGCGTATTCATTGCTTCACGCTGCTTAATCGCTGTACCTGACAATAGAGTATGAAACTCATCCACAATCAGCATCTGGACGTGGCATGTCCGCATAAGATGAAGTGCCTGATACCTGAGTTTGATAGCTGGATCAGTAGGTCTATATGGAGTCCAGAATTGGTCGAGAATGGAGGCATATAGTGACTTTTCATCTGCACTTGATGTTTCACAGAGAATGATTGGTTTTACTGGATCACCGTTCTCATTCTGATATGATTTTCCGGCCAAGTCGAAAAAACGCCGCACCAATGTAGTTTTGCCATTATTGGATTCTCCAACTATCAACAAATTAGGCATCCGTGGCCGCTTTGGCTTATTTAAAAGTCCATGAAGCATGTCGAGTATTTCTGATGCTCGCGAATATCCTATCCAACGCGGTATATCCATTGCGGCAATTCTGTCGGCGTCTGACAGGAGCATCATTTGAAGAAAATCCTTATGGATATGGCTATAGGGGCGATCTTTTATCATGCTATATCCTCAAAAGGCTTCACATCATCCAGTAGATCGGATAGCCCCTCTGTAGATTTTGGTGCCTCGGCACTCGGTTTTGCTTTTGATGTCAGAGGATTTTCGTGAGACATCATTTTTTCATGTTCCTTCCTGCGCTGTCCCATACGTCTTGCTTTCTTTGTTTTTTCAGCGGAGGCCTCAACTTTCTCCCGCAAGTCAGTAATCGCCTGAAGAATCTGGTGCTCGTTAACAGATGCATTGCCTGCAACCTTGGCTGCCCTGCGTGCTTGCTGGTATTCCCAAATACTCATTGCCGGTAAAGCCTGATTGGCTAAAGGAATATTGTAATATTGTCTGTCTTCCGGATCGTAGAACCACACCGAACTAATGTCGCGTGAATCGCGCCGGAATATAAATTCCCTCTTAACCTTTGGGTTGCCTGGCTCAGCCACATTTATCCACGGACGAATAACATCTGCATAATAATTAAGCCCGTCTATGGAGACTCCATATCTTTGGATGCTGCGTTTGAAAGAAGGAAGAAAATCAAGAAGCAGTGAATGTCTGTTTGCAGGTCTCGGCGGCAGACCTCGGCCATTGATCTCATTATTCCCGAAAATTCCTATTTCCCACATCTTCGCAGGGGGCATTCCAATCCCCTCATGCTTACGCCGATGGTAAACATTACAGATCAGACTAACAAACCATTCCTCGAACTCGCTTTTAGTCATGGTTGCATGTTTTTCTGAATCATATCCTTCCTTTTCCTTTATTGATGAAAAGGTCGTGCCTGGCAATTCGTGAATATCTCTTGCAAAAGTCCCTATAAGCCTCTCGATATGCCCGCCGTAACGCGGCACCTTCACAGGTCTGAACTCAAGATTGATGCTGTGCATAAGGCATGACTGCCTGAAGTTGTCGGCACGAAAATCAGCCCCATTATCAACATGGATCGTATCCATTATTCCCCATACATCCCATTTTGCTTCTACACCATGAAGGGCAAGCCACTCGTCCTTTGGCAAGATTGCATGAGCAACGCACATAGCTACTGACGTGCCGCTTGGCGGGTCAAAAGACAGGTAATACCCAGCAACAGTTCTACTGAAAACATCAATAGCCAGAGTGATCCATGGTCTACCTATAGGCCTGCGATATTTATCGTCAACCAGAATTATATCAACAGGAGTGTGGTCAATCTGGACAACCGATAGTGGGTAATCAGCATTGGGGAACTTACCTAAAATAGGTAGAAACTTGTTTATCGCCTTTTCTCTAAAACCACGTCCACGGAGAACCTGTTTTTCACTAAGGGCTATTATCCTGTTTCTGACAGTATTTGGGTGTGGTGCATCAATGCCTTTTTGCTGGCAGCGGCGTTTGACTTCAATCACCGTTTTCTGTGGTGACGGCCTTTGATGAGTAAGATAGGTATCATTGATTACTTCCTGTACGACATCTTCAGCGTATTTACTGATTCGTCCCTTGCCTGTTTGCCAGCCACGCTTACCAGGGATCAACGAAGACAGCACCTCTGTACTGCGAAAACGACTAAGCCAACGGTAAACTGTTGAAGGATCCTGATCAAATTCTCTGGCGCGATCCTCGATTTCTCGGCGTCCACTTTGTCCACCAAGAAGAGGTTTGATGATTGCGTACCGTTTTTCAGCTATTTTCCAATCGGTATCTCCAATATCATCTATGTCCTGTTCGGAAACATTCTGAGCCCCATCATTGGAACCGCAATAGGGTGTCAGCTCGCCGATTTTTAACGGCTTACTTCTACCAGACTCAAGCTCTACCGCTACAACAGACTCAAAATCCAGAATCTCAGCGATTCTGTATACTTTATCAGTATGGCCTACAAGAGCACCTGGTACTAAATGCAGTTTTTTCCTTGAATTTTTTACTGAGATGGTCACGTCTTTATTATTGTCATTATACATAAGTCGGGATCTCCGGACTGGGCACCCAAACTACGGTGTCGTTTGTAAGCGGTAAAGTCATGTCGCACTCAATCTGATTGGTCGCAAGCAGGTGCCAGATGTGCGAGATTCCAACAGCGACATCTCTGAAACCAACAAAATGTCTTGCCACAAGATAATGAAATGGAGCCTGCCCCATTAGCTGAAGGGTTGAAATTATCTGGTTTGTGTCCTCATGCTCGAACTCCATGCGCTTGTAGCGACCAAGGTATCGAATATTGTCCAGTACCTGGTCACGAATACGACTTTCGTCGTGAATCCTGAAGTCCCACCCTTGCCCTTTTGCAAATCGCAATGCCGCCCGGAACTTTGCTCTCATCTTGCTCCAGTTTTCTCTTATTTCAGAACGAGGTTTAACCTCGACAAGCAGAGGCTTCGGTCCACGCCCCCAAGGATAATCATCAGAGCGGTAATAAACCAAGAAGTCTGGGGTATATATATATGAGCGGCCATCATCAGTAGTGAATGGGATTTGGACTGGCTGTGGTATTACGTCCAGAACCAATCTACAGAACTCTTTCCGCAGAATAAAATCTCTCTCAAGCGTCGACTCGAAAGGTATTGACACTTCACCCCGAAATGCTAATACTCCAGAAACGCTTCGGCGCGTTGGTTTGATCTTGCGGGTTTGAGTGGGGTGCGTAATCATGTCGCAGCTATTATTGTACAATTTACACCTCGTCGCACCTAATCATGTTGTTTGCGTCGCATATTTTGCTGTTATTTGCATTGTAACTTATTGTTATTTCGTTAGCAATATTGCATTTATTTCTGGAAATGACAGCGGTACAACCCCGAAGCCGGGTGAGGTCTCACTGGCGCACAACGGTGTCCTGTTTTTGGACGAGCTCCCCGAATTCAAAAAAAATGTTCTTGAAGTCCTGCGGCAACCGCT
>Ga0209430_1002516_pt1 | contig 11668 bp, 10 predicted proteins | sample BarGraIncub1133A_FD_184504 | JGI IMG/M metagenome (GOLD analysis project Ga0209430, IMG submission 184504) | Arctic peat soil microbial communities from Barrow, Alaska - Barrow Graham LP Incubations 11-33A (SPAdes) (version 2) | ecosystem: Environmental > Terrestrial > Soil > Wetlands > Peat... | reverse complement strand
CGTGCCGTAGTCCCTGGAATCGCCGCCTCTCCTTGCCGCTCCCGTGCCGCCTGGAGCTCCTCGCACTTGGCCCTGAACTGGCGATTCGTGGGATCCGTCGCAAGCAATTGCTGATAAATGGCGAGGGCCTTATCGAGATGCCCCTGCGAGACGTAAAGCTCAGCGAGGGTTGCGGTCGTCAAGGGATCCCGGGAAGCGCTCTGGGCGATGCTTTCTTCCGGCTCATCCGGCTCTTCAAACCATCCGGACTCTTGAGACTCTTCTAGCCTCTCAACCTCAACCTGGTCAACCAGATTATCCTCTTCTTCGAGCAGTTCGGTCAACTCCTCGATGACCTCGGCCTCCTCAAGGAATTCCTCATCAGGCGCAGCACCCGAGGTGGATGGCGCAAGGGAGCGAAGCAAAAGAGCACTCTCGGCGTCATCGGGGTTTTGCAGCAGCACCTGTCCCAGGGCCTTTTTCGCCAGGGCGATTTCACCCGCCTCGGCGTACAGCTGGCCGAGAAGCCTCTGGGCGCTGAGATTGTCAGGGTTGAAAACGACGACCCGCTCCAGGGCGGCCCTCGCCTCCTCCTTGAGCCCCTTTTCGCAGTAAGCCGACCCCAGCGCGAAAAAGCCCCCGGGATAGTCGGGATGCAGCTCGCAACCCTTCTTGGCGACGGAAATCGCGTCGTCCAGGAGACCCAGTTTTCGATACAGTTCGGAGAGCGGGGCGAAGCAGTAGGAGTGCGGATCCGCGGCCAGCATGTCCTCGTAGCGCTGTATCTCCGTCCAAAACGAAATAGCTTCCTCTACCATGTCACTCTCCTATGCCACAGATACCCAGAAGCGCGGTCAGGTCCCTTACCCTCTCCATCCGGTACCCGCCGATGCCAAAATTACAGATGAACAGAAGTCCGCTGTCGCGCACCTTCTTGTCGTGGGAGAGCACCTCCGCGTAGGCGCCGGCCGGGAATGCGGGGAGTTCCGAGGGAAGCCCGAACCGGGCTACTAGCGACTCGATCCTGCCACGGTCCGTCTCGGTGCAAAAGCCGTACGATTGAGAGACGCGGGCGGCTTGGACCATGCCGATCGCCACAGCTTCGCCATGCAGGTAGCTGGCGTAACCGGTCAGGGTCTCCACCGCGTGCCCCAAAGTGTGTCCGTAATTGAGGACCGCGCGCACTCCACCTTCCCTCTCGTCCAACTCCACGACGCCTGCCTTGATGGCGCAGGAACTGCCGACCGCATGGATCAGGGCGGCCTGGTCGCGAGCTAGCAGCAGTTGGGCGTTTTGTTCCAGGAAGGAGAAAAAATCGGAGTCCAACACCGCGCCGTACTTGATGATCTCGCCGAGACCGCTCAGGTATTCCCGGTCGGGTAGGGTATCGAGGGTGGCGACGTCGATCAGTACCGCCCGGGGTTGATAGAAGGCGCCGATCAGGTTTTTCCCCTTGGGATGGTTGATGCCGGTCTTTCCTCCCACGCTGGAATCGACCTGGGAAAGGAGCGTCGTCGGGAACTGGACGAACGGGATGCCGCGCAGGTAGCTGGACGCCGCGAAGCCGGCCATGTCTCCGATCACCCCGCCGCCAAGGGCAAGGATAAAGGAGCCCCTGTCGATGGAGGCGTCTACCAGGGCGTCGTAGATCAGGTTCAAGGTGGCGGAGTTTTTGAATCCTTCGCCGTCCGGAAGCGCCACCAGGAGCACGCGGTAGCCGGATTCTTCCAGGGAAGCGCGCACCCGGTCGAAGTAGAGGGGGGCAACGGTCGTGTTGGTCACCACGGCGGCGACGCCGGTAAGCCCGAGCCCGCGGCACATGGACCCCACCGTCTCCAGAATCCCAGCGCCCAGGGTAATTTCATAGCTCCGGTCGCCCAGAGCTACTTTGATGTTTTCCAGCGTCACAGGCACCCCTTTAGAGAATCCAGGATCTCGGCGGTCACCGCTTGGACCGTTTTGGCGGTCGTGTCGATGCACAGGTCCGCATCCGCATAGAACCGTTCGCGTGTCTCCAGCATGTTCCGGATCCGATCAAGTGAGGCGTCCCCTTCCAGAAGTGGCCGCTCCGAGTCGCCGCAAAGCCTGTCGGCGATAGCCTCGACGCTTGCCGTCAGGTTCACGATGGAGCCGGCGTCCCGCATGACTGCGCGATTGGCCCCGGCGATGACGGCTCCTCCGCCAGTGGAAACGACGACACCTATGCGTGCCGCGACCCTTTGCAGCGCCTCCGACTCCAGCCGGCGGAAAACCGTTTCCCCCTGAGTGGCAAAGATCTCCTTTACGCTGATACCCGCCTCGCGCACGACTGCCTCGTCAAGGTCAACGAAGTCGTAGCCAAGCCGCTCGGACAGCACGCGTCCCACGCTGGTCTTGCCGCAACCCATGAAACCGGTGAGAAAGATATTCTTCAAAAAAACCTCAAAAAACCGGAGACTCTGACATGGTGAAAAATCCGGCATGAAACAATGTCAAAACCGGCACACGGATTTAACGGAGGGCGCGAATAAAGGCTGATAAAGCAAAGTATTTGGGATAAACCAAACGTATAGAAGTGAATCTGCCATTAATCCCTTATTTTCAGTGTCATCCGTGTGCGAGTTTTTACGCCTTTGATTTTTCCTATTAAAACTCGCGCAAGTACTCGATGTACGAGGAGTAGTTCCTGGCCGTTTCGGCGACGGAATCTCCGCCGAACTTGTCCATGAACGCGCTCGCCACCTCGATGGCGACCACCGCCTCGGCAACCACCGACGCGGCCGGCACGGCGCAGACGTCGGAGCGCTCGACAGTCGCCTCGAACGGCTCCTTGGTCACGATATCGACGGACCTAAGCGGCTTGTATAGGGTCGGGATCGGCTTCATGGCGCCGCGAACGATAATCTCCTCGCCGTTGCTGATGCCACCCTCCAGCCCTCCGGCGCGGTTGCTCGTTCGGAAAAAACCACTCTGCTCGCCGTGAGCTACCCGCTGCGCATCGAAAAAAATCTCGTCATGGACCTGCGACCCGGGGTTTCTCGCAGTCTCGAACCCGTCGCCGACTTCCACGCCCTTGAACGCCTGGATGCTCATAACGGCGCAAGCGAGACGCGCGTCCAGCCGTCGGTCCCACTGCACGTGACTTCCCAGCCCCACGGGAACCCCGGTCACCCGCACCTCCACCACGCCGCCCAGGGTATCACCGGCGGCTTTCGCCTCATCGATCAGTGCGATCATTTTGAGCTCAGCCTCAGAGTCAAAGGTGTAGAGCGGGGAAGCAGCGATGACCTGTTGCAGAGCTTTCACGCCAAGATCGGGACGCGTCGCCTTCACCCCGCCCAATTCGACCACGCAACCAGTAACGGCGATACCGAAACGGGAAAGATAGGCCTTGGCCACCGATCCGACCGCGACCCGGACCGCAGTCTCGCGGGCGCTGGAGCGCTCCAGGATATTCCTCACGTCATGCTGGTTGTATTTCATGGCGCCGGGAAGATCGGCGTGACCGGGCCGGGCGCGCGTGACGTGAATGCTGGCGTCGCGATGCTCCTCGAAGGGAGACATGCGCTGTTCCCAGTTCACCCAGTCCGAATTCTCGACGGCGAGCGTGATGGGAGACCCGATGGTCTCGCCCCAGCGCACACCGGAAAGGATGCGCACCTGGTCGGTCTCGATCAGCATCCTGCCGCCCCGTCCGTAACCGCCCTGGCGCCTGGCCAGATCGATGTTAATCTCCGCCTCGGTGAGCTTGAGACCAGCAGGGACCCCTTCGACGATGGCGGTCAGCTGCGGTCCGTGCGACTCACCGGCGGTTAGGTATCTGAACATGCTATCCCCTTACTGCAAGCGGATGCCGGGCAATCTTTGGCGGCCGTTTGTTTTTTGTAATAATGGAAATATTTTTATAAATTAGAGTCGATCAGAGTGGAAAGCAGTTAACACGCAGGATAATAGCAATTATTCTGAGCACAAGCAAAGAATATCACACGCCACCTACACAAATGCCAGGGGTTTCCCTGGCATTTGCTGATAAGAACTAGATTTATGATCTTTCGCTAACTCGGACTAAAAACGAGCCGAGAACCATCACTAGAATTATATGAGGCTTTGTTCAAACTTTAGCACTTGCAGTAGTCACATAAGCGAAAATTCTAAATCTCATAATTGCATAGATACCTTTACTAGCTACATTCAGACTAAAGTCGGTATTATTGTTTTAATCCGTCTAGATTGGAAACTTTACAATTACGAACTCTTGGTAAGGGTGACAGTGGTTTCGCCGCTGCCGGTAGCCCCGGAGTCGAGGTCGAAAACCGTCCAAATGATGGTCATAGTCTCCACACCGAGAACCGCTGCGGGTACAGTCAAGGTCCCGGTTGTGCCTGGGAAGCCGGCCGTTCCGCTTGCATCGGTTATTGTAATCGTTGGAGTCACTAGTGTAAATGGATTGGTGGATGTTACCGAGACGGTAGTCTCGATCCGATGGCCAACAACATCATTGTTCAAAGGGTCAGAGAGGGAAACAAAGGTTGCTGTAGCCGGAATTGTAAAGCCAATGCTGGTTCCACTAGCCGCGGAGGTGGTCAGATCAACTTTGGGAGGAGGTGTGACAGTCAGCGATGTGCCAGTCATAAGGACTGTAGCGAAGCCGGAAAGTTTGCCAGCCGTAACAATCACGGTGACCGTCTGTGAACCGATGAAGGACCCAGGTGTAAAGGCAAAGTCAAAAGCGCCACTATTGTTGGCTACCGCATCTTCGAGATGGATGCGCGGACTATTGCCGACCTGATAGAAAAAGGACATAGGCTGACCGATTAAATTGGTCTGTGTTGGATTTTTGTAAGTTGCAGTCCCGGTGATAACCGAACCCTCGGCCTTGGCTGTGACAGTGACACTGCCATTCAGTCCATCCGCACCGCCGCCGCAGCCAGCAAGAGCTAACATTCCCAGTGAGAATATTCCGAGCAAAAGATTTTTAAGTTTCATACTTTCTCCAGCCAACGTTATGAATAGCCTGTTGTTAGCAAATGTGATTTGTCCAGCACAAAAAGCTTCCAGCTTCTAACCACTGCGGAGAGCGGCGTCGGCAGCACGCTCGATGCTAGTTCACAATCTTCGGGGTGATGAAGATCAGCAGCTCAGTTTTCGTCTTCGTCTTGGTATTGGATTTGAACAACCAACCCAGAAGCGGTATGTCTGAGAGAAACGGAATACCGGTATCGGATTCGGTGTCGCTGTCGACATAGATCCCGCCGATGACCGTGGTCTCGCCGTTGGCAACAACCAGTTCCGTGGTGGCCTCTTTCTTGTTGATGGGGGGAGGCGTTCCGGTCCCCGGGGAGTTGTTGCTCGCTTTGATCTTCATGCTTACGGAACCGTCCGCGGTGATGTGCGGGGTAACCTCAAGGGTGAGCGCCGCCTCCACGAACTCGGTCTTGGTCCCCTCCGCCGAGGTGGTCTGGTACGGTATCGACTGACCCTGGGAGATTTTCGCAGCCTTGTTGTTCAGCGTGACTACTTTCGGGGTGGAGATAATCTTCACCTGGCCGATGGTGGCGGCAGCGGAAAGTCTCATATCCAGCTGGATGTTGCTGGTCAGTTTGCCGAAGGACATCCCCATGCCGATGCCGCCGGAGCCGGACGTTCCGGGACCGGCCGGCGAGACCACCCCGCCAAAACCGGAGTCAAGCGAGTTTATGCCCAGAAGAGATGCGGAGGCGTCCTTGAAGTGCAGGCCCCACTGGACACCCAGGTCGCGGGTAAAGTTCGAGGAGGCCTCTACGATGCGCGCCTCGATCATTACCTGTTTCTCGGGGGAATCGAGTGTCTTCAGCAGCGATCGCATGTCGTTCAGGGCCGGCTGTATATCTTTCACGATAACGCGGCTGGTCCGATCGTCCTTGGTGATGGTGCCACGGTCGCTTTTGAGTGCGGCAAACTGACCAGCGACATCGGAAACAGCGGCGTAGTTCACTTCGAAGACGGCGGTCCTAAGCTCCATTCCGTGTTCGGCCGCCTTCTTGGCGGCAAGTTCCTCGTCCGCCAGGCTCAGCATCTTAGCCTTAGGCTTTATCACCACGATGTTACCGTCACGCTGCATACCGAGGCTCTTGGCGTCAAGTATCACGTCAAGCGCCTGGTCCCAGGGTACGTTCACCAGCTTGATGCTGATGGTACCGGTCACGTCATCCGCGATCAAGAAATTCAGGTTACTTACCTCGGCGATCAACTGGAAGATCTTCCTCACGTCCGCATCGGAGAACTCGAGGGTCACCCGCCTCCCCTTGTAGATCTTCCTTCCAGCGTGCGAGGACGAATCGGGCCTCGGCATCTCGGTCATCATCTCTTCGGATCGTGTGGCTGGGAGAAGCTCCTCGGCAACCCTCATCTCGGGAGCGACCTTCACATGGACGGCAGGGACGGGAAGCTGTGCCACCGGCAGCGGACCCGGATTCGTGATGTCCCAAACCAGAAGGTCCCCCTCCCGGCTGACCGTGAAGCTTGGATTTCCGCGCAACCTCACCAGCAACTTGGCTTGGTGCGACCCCCTCACCCTTACCTGGTACGGGGTGACGGAGATCACCGGGGAGCCAAATTTTGAGGTGTCCATGGCTCGCTGTAACCGCTTGGGGACCTGGCAGTCCTTTATGGTGAGGGAAAGCCCCTGCTTCACGCGTACCGGATTTCCCGGCTCGCAGGTGCCATAAAGTTTCATGGTGATTCTCGAAACGCCGTCCACGATCTTGAAGTCAATGGTCTCCAAGGACCCCTTCATGTGCGGGGCGGGCGGAACCTCCACCTTGACCGCTACCGGCATGGGAACCACCGGCCCGACCTGCACCGGTGCTGGCGCAACGTATACCGCCTCGGCTGGAGCGGACAGGCCTGAGGCTTGCGACTTGAATCTGATCTTCAGTCCTAGGTCGCTCTTCACAACCTCGAACGGCGGCATGGTCTCCTGTATGGAGTCGAGCACAATGCGCACCTTGTCGGGCGTGCTGCCGATTCGCGCATTGGCGATTCCCAACGCCCCGATCGGCACGACATTTTGGCGCACCGCGCTTTTCATTCCGAAAAGATCAAGGACAATCCGGTCCGGTTTGGTCAGCTTGAAGGAGTTGAAGGTCTGCACGCCACCTTCGATGGAGAGCTCTACGCCGTCCGTCGCCGCGGTGACTGCGGTCAAACGGCGAGGCGAGTCCAGATTCACCCGCTCAGCCGGAGCCGGAGCAGGATCTGCAAGTTGCGCCACGACAACTGGTTCGGTCTTCGCCTCGGACTGGATCGGCTCCTGATTGACCACAACCTTAACCTCGGTCTTCTCAGGGGCCGGGATTTCAGATGCAATGCTCTTCTCATCGATCTTCGCCTCGGAGAGCGGAGTCTCTTTAATCTCGTGGTGCAGGGGCTTTGCCTCCGAGTCGGAGGGAACCAGGGTGACCAGAAGACGGGTCTTGTCCGAGGGATCCGTAGCCACGAAAAAATCAACATCCCTTACCAGGGAGATTTCGACGCGGGTGAGCACGCCGCCGCCCAAAGGCTGTCGTACCAGATCTATGCGCCGTATGTTCCCGCTGTTCACCGCGATCGGGGTGGCGACCGAACCGGGCTCCGTCTGTGAGATATCGACGATGATCTTCGCTGGCTCGCCGGCTTTGTAGGAGGTGTACGTGAGAGGTTTGTTGCTTGCCAACTCGATGCGGGAGGCATCGGCGGAGACCGTCACAGAGCGCAAGGTTGCGAAGCCGGCCGCCTCGGTCCGACCAGGCTGGCTGGCAGCCGACATCCTCTTGACACAGCCGGCAGAAAACATCAACAAAACGATGAGTGTCATTGCATGACATACAAATCTGCCCGGGTATATTCTCATCTGAAACGCTCCTTACCTTTTCTTGGCCAGCGTAAGTACTATTTTTCTATGCATGATGCGACCGTTGGCTCCCTTGAACCGCTCGACTACTTCAACGGACGATGCCGATATCCTGGATATGCGTCCGTCATTGCTACCGATCTGCATCCCAACCTGGACCACATACCCCTTGCCGTTCGGGTCGATGAGCAGAGCCCGATTCTCCCTAAGACCCGCGATGATCCCGGAGACCTTGAATTTGCTAACATCAAAGGACTGGATCGGCAGCAGGTCCGCCGAGGATCGGACCGTTGGCTGATCCGCCTTGCCGGGTACGACCACGACCGCGACCGGGGCTTGCGACTTGAACGGGTCAGTCCGTTTCTGGAAATCGAACTGAGTTTTGGGCCCGACCGCGGTCGAGAGTTGCTTCTGAACGGGGAGAACCGGCGCGGCGACAGGCTTTGCCGGGGGCGCCGGTTTGGGCGCCGGGACTGCAGGCGTCTCCTGGCGCTTGGAGCACCCCGGCAACAACAGAGACAGAAGCAGAGGCCCGATAATCAGCAAGCTATTTAGGTTTTTTTTCATCCTTGATCTCTTTTTTGTCGAGGAAACGGAAGGTCGTGGCCAGGCAGTTAACCTTGAGGGCGGTTCGGCCGCCGGTACTCTTTATGTCGGTAAACGCCACATTGTTTATGTTGACTATGCGGGGAAGTTTAGCCACCGCCACGAAGAAGTCGCCGACGTTGTAAAAGGTCCCGGAAACCGCGATATCCACCGGCACCTCCGCGTAAAAGTCCTTGGGGACCTCAGGCTTCGGCCTGAACAGCAGAAATTCGAGCCCAGCTCCCTTGCCGACGCTCGAGATGCTGGTCAGAAGCGTGGGGATTTCTTTCTGGTTCGGCAGTTCAGTCAGGGCGTTGTCAAGGTCCTTCTTTAACTGTTCGTATTCGTTTTTGTAGCGGGGGAGGTTGTTGGCGATGCGCTTGTTTTCCTGAATTTGTTTTTGCAGTTCATCAAGCTTGGTCTGCAGCACGGAGAACTCTTCCATGCGAGGTTTGTAAAGCCCGAAAAAAATGGCCGCGCCCTCCAGGATTAGCACAAAGGCGAGCAGTGCGATCTTCTGCTTGGTCGGAAGTTTCAGTACTTTTTCTAGCTTTGGATCCATGGAAATGCCTCTGTGAAAGCAAGACGATTGGTTTGTGACTCTTTGTGATCAAGCCGAAGGTGGTCGCTCCCACACCGGGACGCCTTAAGGTTTCTGGTCCTTTATCTGAAAAGCGATGTCGAAACGCTTCGCCATCAACCCACCGACATTGGACTGTTCGGAGACCTGCAACTCCACGTTTGCAAAGGCACCCGAAGCCTGCAAATTTCTCATGAACAAGGCGATCAACTCCTCGTTGAAAGCGAATCCGGAAACGCTGACACTCTTCCCGGTTTCGGCATACTTGACCAGCCAGAGCTTCTCCGGCACCGCGTCGGAGAGCGCCGCAAGCCTGCTGGCCGGGCCGGTTTTCTCCTTGCGCAACTGGCTCAGGACATCGAGTTTTTTCTTTACCTCGGCCTGGAGCTTCTTTATGTTGTCGATCGCCCCGATCTTCGCCTTGAGCGATTTGATTTCATTCTCGGAACTCTCGATCTGATCCTTTGCAGTACTGATCTTTCCGAGCAGCAATCCATAGACGCTGAGCCCTACTACGAGGACCCCAATGATCGATAGCACCAGGATGGAGACCTGCTGCCGTACCGTTTCTTTCTTCCTGGATGCCCTCAGGGGGAGTAGATTTATTCTTATCATTTATCCCCGAGCCTCCGCGTCGCCAACCCTACTGCGACCGTCACCAGTGGGCCGATCTCCTCAAGATATTCGAGATCGAACTCCTTTTCGTTCACCGCCACATGAAGAAATGGGTTAAGAATCTCCACCGGCAGCGAAAGCTTCAGCTGCACCGTCTCCGCCAGCATTGCGGTTTTCGCAGCGCCACCGGCAAGGAACACCTTGGAAATCTTCTCCTCTCCGGCAGTCGAATTGTAGAAGTCAAGCGATCGGCGCATCTCGAGGGAAATCGTCTCGTTCACGCGCTGCAGGACCTCGAAGAGCCGTGCATCCTCGGAGCCTACAGCGGTCACCTTCTTCAGTTCGGCCTGTTCGCTGTTAAGGCCGAACTGTTTCTGGATTTCCTCCGTATAGAGGCTCCCCCCCATCTGCACGTCGCGGGTGAACAGGGATACCCCATCCCTCACGATGTTCAGATTCATGATGCTGGCGCCAATGTTCACGAGGGCGACGACCTCGTCGTCCGCACCGTAATTGATCTCGTAGGCGTTTTGTACCGCGAAGGAGTCGACATCCACCACAACAAGCTTGAGCCCCGCCTCGGCGAAGACAGCCAGGTAGTCGTTGATGACATCCTTCTTGCTGGCAACCAGGAGGACGTTCATTTTGGAGAGGTCCTGCTCGTCGGGGGAAAGTATCTGAAAATCGACGTTCACGTCGTTTATGTCAAAAGGGATGTACTGCTCAGCCTCCCAGTGTATCTGGTCTTCCAGTTCCTCCGCCGGCATGACGGGGAGCGATATTTTTCTAATGATCACCGCGTTGCCGGAAATCGAGCAGGCGGCCTCCTTCGCCTTCACTTGGAGACTACTCAGCAGGTTCTTCACGGTTTCGACGATGGAAGAGCTGTCCATAAGGGTGTTATCGACAATCGCTTCAGCTGGGAGCGGGAGGATGCCGACGTTCTGCAGCTGGTAGCCCCCCTTGAGCGCGCGCAACTGCACGAGCTTGACGGCACTCGACCCTATGTCAATCCCCACTATGTCCCTAGTCTTGGTGAAAAGCATCGCGTGATCCTATTCCCGGTTAGTCCTGAAATACCTTTTTCTTTTCGGACAGGGAAAAACCCAAGGCAAGCAGGATCTTGCGCTTGGTCTCCATTCTGCAGTCCTCGCCCCGCTCGATCCGGTCCACCGTTATCGGCGACACACCGGCCAGACGCGCCAACTCCGCCTTGCTCATCAGTCGCTCTTCGCGTAATTTCTTTACAGTATTCATGATTATAACGGGCATGCTGCTCACCTGGATTCAACGAATTTTGAGAGAAGATTGCAGTAAATTGAAGAATAGTCAAGCAATTATTTTCAATTACATATAATTATGTCTGATTACTGCCATTCACGCACCGTTGGGGCCCAGCTCGGCAGTGTAAATCCAACAAAAAACGAGCCACAAAGGCTCCAGAGAACCGGCTCGCCAAGGCTGATCCGAATACGGTATGGAGCCCGCGCCAGCCGGTCTCTGTTTCAGCTACGTTTTCAGCAAAAGCGGAAAGAGGACTGTGGCATTTCCCGGTCAATACGCGTACAGCAGGGAAAGACGCCCCTTTTCATGGTCTGCACCCCCGCCCACCCCCTGCACCGAGATGTTGAACATCCCCGGGACGTGCCGAGGGCGCGTGCCTTCCTCTCTTCCAGACACCGAACTGCCCTGGTCCAGGTAGTCGACACCAGTTGTGTCGGAATTGCCGGGTACCGTGTCCACTATCTTCGCGGTAACGCGGAAACTCGGCTCCGAGGGGAGACCACTCAGGGTGAAAGTCATGTCGGGTGATTGGGCTGGATCCGAGGAGGACTGCGCCGCGCTGCAGCTGCTCCAGTTCGTGGTGGAACTTTTGAGCTTTTGCTGCAGGCAGCCGTACCCCGAAAGCTGAAGGTTGATCGATGAAAAATCATCTTGCAGGCTCGTCTGCGTCTCGGACTGGAACAGTCTCGGTACGATCTCCCGGCTCAAAAGTTCCACGCCGCCATGCGCCGCCGCGAGGGCGCTACGATAACGTTTCTGGCTCGCTGAGATTCGGG
>Ga0209430_1002515_pt1 | contig 11675 bp, 9 predicted proteins | sample BarGraIncub1133A_FD_184504 | JGI IMG/M metagenome (GOLD analysis project Ga0209430, IMG submission 184504) | Arctic peat soil microbial communities from Barrow, Alaska - Barrow Graham LP Incubations 11-33A (SPAdes) (version 2) | ecosystem: Environmental > Terrestrial > Soil > Wetlands > Peat... | reverse complement strand
AGTTAGAGAGATTTATGCCCTATATAAAAAAGGATATGGCTATGCAGCGATATCCAATATGCTAAATGAAAAAGGATACCCATCACCATCCTCAAAGAATTCAGATATACCAATTAGTCCGTGGAATCAAGTGGGGGTGCAAAGAATTCTGTGTAATCGAGTATATATAGGGGACACTGTGCAGGGCGTGAGTGAGAAAATAAGCTTCAAAAGCAAAAAAACCAGAAGACTCCCATTTGAAAAATGGATAATAACAACCAACACACATGAGCCTATTGTCACTAACGAAGACTTTGATGAGGTGCAAAAGCTTAGGGCTAAAAAACGTTCTAATCAAGGCTATAATAGGAGTATAACACATCTCCTTAGCAATCTACTCTACTGCGGTAAATGTGGAAAGACAATGTATGTGCGAGTGAGAAAGGGTAGACCTGTGGGATACATATGTAGCTCATACGCTAAAAATGGCTGTGTCACTTGTTCGAGTCATTATGTCACCGAGCAGACAATTATTGATGTGATTACGAAGGAGTTGTTTGAAATGATGTCAAATAGAGATCTCATCGATAACTTTTGCATGAGTTATAAGAACAATGATAACCAGGAGCAGCTAAGACGAGAAATGGCACAAAAGCTTGAGCAGCAAATAATTATGAAGCAAAAGCAACAGGATACACTGTACAGCGACAGGCTTGAGGCAAAAATATCAGAACAGCTTTTCATACGAATGAATCAAAGTATAGAAATCAGGATTAGTTCGTTAAAGCAAGAGTTGCAAAAGCTCAAAGAAGAAGAAACCAAACAAATTGATAAAATGAATGTTATAGAAAATTTTGTAAATAAGATAAAAAATCAAGGTATCAATAAGAACATTATTGAGAGAATGGTAAATAGAGTTGTAGTCTACGACAGCAAAGACGAGGTGGATTCAATGGGAGATACTTTAAACAATGAAGAACTAAATAATGGTCTAATAGTAATTGAGTACAATTATAATAACTGGAGGGAAGTTTAAATGGAAAGGGAAGCCCAAGGGCTTCCCTTTAAAAATCCTAATTGATATTGATATTTATAATTTTATTATATTACTCTTACTGTCTTAACCCCAACGATCGAGCGTATCTTATCAATGACATCCTCTGTCAATGGTCCTTCGATATCAATTACATTATACCCGATACTTTCTTTGTGACGAGTCAGCATGTCAGAAATATTAATTTTGTTTGCAGCAAGAATTGTAGTCATCTGACCTATCATGTTGGGAATATTGCAATGCACCGTAATAATTCTTGTTTTATCTGCTGGCATCATATCGCAATCAGGAAAGTTTAAAGAGTTTTTTATCATACCTGTTTCCAAGTAGTCTTTCATCTGATTGACCGCCATAATGGCACAATTCTCCTCCGACTCAGGAGTAGAAGCTCCCAAATGGGGGATAGCAATGATCTCATCAACCCCAAGAAGTTCATCTTCAGGAAAATCTGTGACATAGCAGGCAACTGTTCCATCATTTATGGCTTCCAGCAAGTCTTTGTTTGAAACCAGTCCACCTCTTGCTAAATTGATGATTTTTATACCTTTTTTCATAATCTCAAACTTATCTTTATTGAACATATGCTTTGTTTCGTTAGTCAGAGGCATATGAAGTGTTATATAATCACATGTGGACAAAAGATGGTCTAAGCTTGTGGCTCTAATTACTGAACTTGACAATCCCCATGCTGCTTTTACTGAGATATAAGGGTCGTACCCCATGACATCCATACCTAGTGAAAAAGCATCATTTGCTACCATTGCTCCAATTGCACCTAGTCCAATAACACCAATTCTTTTGTCTTTTAGCTCTGGTCCTTCAAACTGTGATTTGCCTTTTTCAACGAGTTTAGGGACTTCCTGCCCTTTACCCTTTAAAGATTGAGCCCAGTTTATGCCTTGGGTAATTTTCCTGGAAGAGAGCAAAAGTGAAGCTAATACAAGTTCTTTAACTCCAGTCGAGTTAGCACCGGGGGTATTGAAAACAACGATTCCTTTTTCTGTACATTTTTCTAGGGGTATATTGTTTACTCCGGCTCCAGCCCTTGCAATGGCTTTTAGGTTAGCTGGCAATTCCATCTCTAGCATGTTGGCACTTCTAACAAGAATAGCATCAGGGTTTGCCACTACTGCAGATATTTCATACTTTTCCGTTGGAAGAAGATCAAGGCCGATATTAGAAATCTTATTAAGCATTTGTACTTTAAACATATTTATACTCATTCCTTTTCCTATTGTTATTTGTTTTCAAGCTCAAACTTCTTCATGAAATCAACCAGTTTCTTTACTCCTTCTATAGGCATAGCATTATAGATACTAGCCCTCATTCCACCAATTAAACGATGTCCACGGAGAGTACACAGCCCAACTTTTTCAGACTCTGCTATAAATTTCTCGTTCAACTCGTTTGTAGGAGCTGTAAAAGGTATATTCATGATGGATCTATCTTTCTTATTTATATTATTTTTAAACATCTTTGAATCATCAAGGAAATCATATAGGAGCGCTGCCTTTTCATTGTTAATTTTCTCAATGGCTTTTACTCCTCCCATCTCATCAAGCCACTGGAATACAAGCCCTGCAATGTAAATGCTGTAGCAGGGTGGAGTATTGTAAAGTGATTTTTCCTTCGAATGGGTTTCATACTTCATCATTGTAGGAACATTTTCTATATGTTTACCCAATAAATCATTTTTAACGATTACGATTGTAAGTCCTGCAGGTCCAAGATTTTTCTGTGCTCCAGCATAAATAAGCCCAAATTTACTTACATCTATTTCGGTAGACATTATGTCACTTGACATATCAGCAACAAGGGGTATACTGCCTGTCTCAGGATAATTTACATAGCGTGTGCCTTCCAATGTATTATTGCTGGTAATATGAACATAATCAGCATCCTCTGATATTTTGAAACTCTCTGGTATGTACGTAAAGTTTTTATCCTCAGAAGAAGCGATTGTATTTGCAACACCAAATATTTTTGCTTCGGAAATTGCTTTTTTAGACCAATTACCCGTATTTATGAAATCAGCCTTTTTAAACTTACTTAAAAGATTCATAGGAACCATTGAGAACTGAGTTGATGCTCCACCCTGCAAAAATAACACTGAATAGGAATCATCTATATTCATTAGCTTGCGAATAAGACTTTCAGCATTTTCAATGATGGAAAGGTATGCTTTTGATCTATGGCTCATTTCCATCACAGACATCCCTGTACCTTTGTAATTCAACATTTCTTCGGCAGCTTTTGCTAAAACTGATTCCGGTAGCATAGAAGGACCGGCTGAAAAATTATAAACTCTGTTCATAAAAACTCTCCTTTTTTAATTAAAAAAATAATAGGCCAAATCCATATGATTTGACCTCTGAAAATGCAGAATAAAACTATATTGAAAATATAATTATAATGCATACTCTGTCCTTTTGCCTGAGAGATTGACGGTGTTACCCGTTTTGCCCCTTCGGCGCCAAAAAATGGTCTCTCCAGAGATCCGTCCTGATGAAGTCTTTTATACCTGAGAGTGCTACTCCTTCGGTGCCCTTTTGCATAGCAAAAAGAACTCTCCTCCATCAATCATCCGACACTATTTAGTTAGTTATATAGTTATAATTATAAATGTATAGGTAAATATAGTCAACAAAAATATAATGTACACATCAGATTCATACTTCAAAGGGACTTTTACATCCCCTTTATAAATAAATCCATCAATTTGTAGCCCTCTTTAATTAAAATGCCAGTTTTTCTAGCCTCAAACTCATCATAACTTGCAGCAACTGAGTTTATTTCATTAGTGCTATCATATATAATGAAAGGAACTGGTTCGGAGGTATGTGTGCGAAGGCTCAGAGGTGTTGGATGGTCAGGAAGTACTAATACCCTATATCCATCATATTTCTTCAGACCTTCAAGTATAGGGCCAACTACCTGCGAGTCTAAAAGCTCTATAGCCTTAACTTTGTTTTCTATCTCATATCTATGCCCACACTCATCTGGAGCTTCTACATGAACATAAACAAAGTCTAAACCGCTATCAAGAGCCTTTACAGCGGCGTTCGCCTTACCAATAAAATTAGTATGTATATTACCTGTAGCACCCTCAACATCAATAGAATCTAGTCCAGCGCAAATACCTATTCCTTTTAATAAGTCAACAGCAGATATTACAGCACCAGTTATGTTGTATTTTTCTTGAAATGAGGATAATGTAGGCTTTTTGCCCTCACCCCAAAGCCAAATAGAGTTCGCAGGTCTTAGCCCTCGTGCTTTTCTTGCTTGATTTACAGGGTGGTCATTTAAAATATCGTAACTTTTTTTCATCATTTCGAGCAAGATACCTGAATTTTCTTTTGGTAAATAATCGGTGATTCTTTTCTCCAGAATATCATGTGGAGGAGTACAGCCAAGCTCTGTTTCACCATTATTCCAAACCATACAATGCCTATAGCTTATGCCAGGGTAAAAAGTTATATTATCACGTTTAAAAGCCGTATTTATAGTTTCAATTAAAACACGTGACTCTTCAGTAGAAATTTCATCTGAGCTATAGTCAATCATGGTTTTATCAGAATACTCATCTTCTGCTTCAGATAAAAAAACGAGATTGCATCTAAGAGCAACATCAGAGAGTGATAGCTCTATACCCATGCTCACAGCTTCTAATGGTGAACGGCCGGTGTAATATAGTTTGGGGTTATAGCCCATAACCGAAAGATTAGCAACATCGCTTCCTGGCGGTATTCCCTCAGGTACCGTTTTAACCAACCCTACTGATCCTTTTGTTGCCAACATATCAATATTTGGTTTCTTAGCGTATTGAAGTGGGGTCTTATTCTCTAACTCTGGCATGGGATAGTCTGCCATGCCATCTCCTAAAATTACAACATATTTCATTCAATCAGATCCTTTACATTAAAATAAACAAACCATTCACAAATCTTTTGACCTTCAAATTCAGTCGGCCTCAGCCGACTTACCATAACTATTCACTATTCACCATTCACTATTCACTAATATTTTGACCTTCATACAATGCCTAGCATTTGGTAGAAACCTTTGCCCAGGTGTCTTTTAGACCGACAGTGCGGTTGAAAATAAGCTTGTCTGGACTTGAAGTAATATCTACACAATAGTAACCCATTCTTAAGAATTGGAACCTTTCACCTGGCTTTGCATTAGCTAAGTCTGGCTCTACCATACAATTCTGAAGTATCTCCAAGGAATTAGGGTTTAAATTAGATATATAGTCCTTTCCTTCCTCAACATCCTCAGGATCAATCTTTGTAAATAAATGGTCGTATATACATACCTTTGCTTTAACTGCATGTTGAACAGAGACCCAATGCAAGGTGCCCTTTACCTTTCTTCCATCAGGTGAGTTTCCACCCCTTGAAGCAGGGTCGTAGGAACATCTGAGCTCAATTATTTGGCCAGTTGCAGCATCCGCTACAATACTTTCACATTTGATGAAGTATGTGTTTTTCAAACGAACCTCACGACCAGGTGCCAAACGGAAAAATTTATTTGGCGGATTCTCCATAAAGTCATCCTGTTCAATATAAATTTCCCTTGAAAACGGAACTTTTCTAGTCCCTGTTTCAGGATTTTCAGGGTTGTTTTCAACATCAAACCACTCAACCTGATCTTTTGGATAGTTTTCAATAACAACCTTTAACGGTTTAAGAACAGCCATCACTCGTGAGGCGCTGGTGTTCAAATCATTTCTTATACAATGCTCAAGCAAAGCATATTCAACCGTACTGTTATTCTTTGCAACACCTATCTTTTCACAGAAATCTCTTATAGATGCAGATGTAAAGCCACGTCTTCTTAAACCTGAAATAGTAGGCATTCTAGGATCGTCCCAACCGCTGACAAATTTCTCGTTAACAAGTTGCAATAGCTTACGTTTGCTCATTTGAGTATAGGCAAGGTTTAGACGAGCAAACTCGATCTGCCTCGGCTTTGCAGGTAAATCAATATTATCTTTTACCCAATCATAAAGAGGCCTATGATCCTCAAATTCAAGGGAACACAGTGAGTGTGTAATACCTTCAACAACATCCTCGATTGGATGAGCATAGTCATACATGGGATAAATACACCATTTATCGCCTGTCCTGTGGTGATTTGCTCGGAGTATTCTGTATATAACAGGATCTCTCATATTTATATTTGGAGAACTCATATCTATTTTTGCTCTCAAAACCTTCAAACCGTCTGGAAATTCTCCGTTTTTCATTTTCTCAAAAAGGTCTAGGTTTTCCTCAATTGATCTGTCTCTGTATGCGCAGTTTTTTCCGGGCTCAGTTAGTGTTCCTCTGTGCTCTCTGATTTCATCAGCGGTCAAATCACATACAAATGCCAAGCCTTTTTTAATTAACTTTATTGCACTGTCGTACATTATTTCAAAGTACTCAGACGCATAGAAGAGGCCATCCCATTTAAAGCCAAGCCACTTAACATCTTCCTTAATGGATTCAACATACTCAACATCTTCCTTACTTGGGTTAGTGTCATCAAAACGAAGATTACATTTGCCTCCATATTTCAAAGCGGTACCAAAATCAATACATATTGCTTTTGCGTGGCCAATATGAAGATATCCGTTTGGCTCAGGTGGGAATCTTGTAATTATTGTGTTGTTTGGTACTTTACCAGAAGCCAAATCCTCTTCGATAAAATCATTAATAAAATTTGAAGAGACGAATTCTTCATCTTTGTTTTCACAGCTGTTTTTTATTTCATCGGACATGCTTATACACCCCTATCTATAGCGCTTTTTAGTCTTTCAATACCTATATTAATTCTCAATAAGGTTTCTTCTTTTCCTAATATATCAGCTATTTCAATTGCTCCACCAGGAGTGACAGCCTTGCCAGATACTGCAGTTCTTACTGGCCACAGCAGTAAGCTGTTTTTTATGCCTAGTGCTTCAATGTGAGCAAATAGCGCTTCGTGTACTGTTTCTGCATTCCAATTGCTAATTGCTTCTAAAACAGGATATGCTGAGGTCAAACTTTCAAGTGAGTTTTCTAGCGTCGTTTTGCTCTTCTTATGAATGTACATCTCAATATCATACTCGGGCAGTTGGTTAATAAAATCAATTGTTTCTGGAATTGAGGTTAATACCTCTGTCCTTATATGAAGTAGCTTGCTAATCTTCAGCGTATCAATATTCTTATTTGATATAGATTTTTCATAATACGGCAGCGCTAGCTTATGAAACTCTTCAATCGGCATTTTGCGGATGTATTCACCATTCATCCAGGTAAGCTTGTTTATATCAAAAATTGCTGGCGCCTTGCTGATGCCATCTATTTCAAAAACTTCCTCTAATTCTCTCAACGAATATATCTCCTGATTGGTGCTTGGGCTCCAGCCAAGGAGAACAACATAGTTCACAATAGCTTTAACGAGATAACCCTCTGAGACCAAATCCTCAAATGAAGGATCTCCAGCTCTTTTGCTGAGCTTCTGCCCAGAGGATTTCAGAATTAATGGAACATGAACATAAATAGGAATATCCCATCCGAAAGCCTCATACAAAAGATTGTATTTAGGGGTAGAAGAGAGGTATTCGTTACCTCTTACTACGTGTGTAATAGCCATTTGATGGTCGTCAATTACGTTTGCAAAATTGTAGGTTGGCAATCCATCAGTCTTAATAAGAATCTGGTCATCAAGCTCACTATTGTCTACAGTAATAGTGCCATAAACTGCATCATCAAAGCTTGTAGAACCAGTATCAGGCATTTTTTGCCTTATAATGTAAGGCTCATTAATAGCAAGCTTTTTCTGGATGTCTTCTTTTGAAAGAGCTAAACAATGGCGATCATATCTGTGACCCTGACCTGCTACATCTTGCTCTTCTTTTAGTTTGACCAATCTATCTTTTGTGCAGAAACAGTAGTAGGCACCACCTAAATCAACGAGCTTTTTAGCATATTCAAGATACAGGTTTTTTCTTTCACTCTGAACATAAGGTCCATAATCGCCACCTACATCAGGACCTTCATCATGAACGATGCCTGCTAGCTTTAGAGTCTTGTAAATAACGTCAACTGAACCTTCAACATAACGTTCCTGGTCAGTATCCTCTATCCTTAAAATGAATTTTCCATTATCCTTCTTTGCAATTAAGTATTCATATAATGCCGTTCTCAAATTCCCTATATGCATATAACCTGTTGGACTAGGTGCATATCTAGTTCTAGCATTTTGCATCTTAATATCCCCCTTCTATTTTCAAATATTAAAAAACCTTCCGTCCATATGCAGGACGAAAGGTTAATCTTCCGCGGTACCACCGTGCTCATGCCGACTTCTCACCACTGCCGACTCTCTTTGATGAACGTAAATATCGTCATTGCTAATAAATATTAGTTATGTTCATATTATATTATTTTATCCAAATGCATGTCAAGGTCTGTATGAAAATGACTGCACTTTAATAATAACTATTTCAACAATTCAAGTATTCCTTTAATACCATTTTCTTTAAAATTAACCATTTCCTTAAAACTGTCTACTTCATCCTTTACCATATCATTCAAAAGACTCTGTCCCAATACCTCGACGGGAGCAACCTCATCTGTAAATATAAGCTCGGATTCTTTAGTTTCCAGCAGATTATCCTTCACATACTGCGACACTTCTAGTAAAGGACTTGAAGTATCAAGCTTATTAATATTATTTTCAAAAATGTTCAGCATATCATTATCATTTGATGCAAATAACAACACATTAGTACTGCTACTGAGATCACAGGTATATACCTTGCTCATAACACTCTTTACAGTCTGACTCAGGTATTGATTTATAGGATTGTCACCTTTTGATTTCATATTGATATTAAGCAAAATTACCCCACCTGGCTTTAAATGCTTGGAAACCTCTGTGAAAAATTCTTTTGTTACCATATGAAAGGGAATGGTTATATCGTGGTAAGCATCTACCATGATAACGTCATACATCCCACATTGTTTATCAGCCAAAAAGGTTCTTCCATCTGTTTCATAAACAGTTGCTTCATTGTCCTTTAAATCGAAATATTTTTTGGATAAATCAACTATTTTAGGGTCGATTTCAACGGCATCAGTTTTAATATTAGGATAATAAATTTTTGACTGCTTGGCATATGTACCTGTTCCATTACCCAATATCAGAAGGTCAAGTTTACTATTAGGATTAAAATTCTTAATAAATTGAGGTGCCATCAATGCGTAATCGTAGTAAAGACCGGATAGCTTATTATTCTTTTTATACACTGATTGTACGCCAAAGGCTACATTTGTCGAAAGGTAGACAGAGTCCGTATCTTCTGTTACCTGCAGATAGTTATATAAAGACTCATCCTCTAAAACGGAATCTTTCCAAAATGCATAAGAATTTGAAATTGGCAGCATTAGCATAACAAATATTATTATGACACTTATAGAAACCCTAAATACTTTTGCTTTTGTAAGTATAAAGTAAGTGAGGCAAACCAAGTTCAAAACCAAAGAAAAAATTAAAAAGGTCTTGCTTGTCCCAAAAGTTGGAATTGTAACAAAAGTAGGTAAAAAAGTTCCTATTATACTGCCAATTGTATTCATAGCATATATTTTCCCGGCAGTTTTACCTGTATTTTCTATGTCAGTAACACCTATTTTTACTAAGTAAGGTGAAACCATTCCCAACCCTATTAATGGGATTGAGAATAAAACGAGGCAGGATATTGCAGAACCTGTAATGAGTAAATTACTTGGCATAAATAAAACTAATAAACCGGTAATAGCCACAATAAGATATTTACCTACAAATGGAATGACTGCAATCCACAAAGCTGCTGCCCATATAATTAGGTACAACCTGTTCATACTGTTATACTTATCGGCTGATCTACCTCCCAAAACATTACCAATACTTAAAGAAATCATTATTAACCCTATGATTACCGTCCATATTATCTGAGATGTTCCAAAATATGGTGCCAAAAGTCTTGAAACACTGAGCTCCACTGCCATGACGGACATTCCGCAAAAAAATGAAGTGGAATACAAAAGAAGCGTTTTTTTCATAAGTTCTTTCCCCTGTCCTTTCGTGATGTATCTGCACAAAATCTGCAGAATGATAAGGTTCTATTCTTTCCATATAGTTTATAACAGATTGGGATATTTGTGAAATAAATATTTTGTGGAATTTTGATAGTAGAGTTGAATTTTATCTTGTATACAAAGAACAATTTGTATATAATTAAAGTGTTGTGAATACTTGGTTTGAGATAATATGACCAGGTAACAACAATGGACTTTATAGAGAATTTAATAATAATTTATGTCGAAGTAGCAATATAAAAACTTTTAAAGTTAATATATAAAGTTAATATATTAGGAATAAATGATGAAATATGAATATGAAGTTATTATATTAGTTATTCCTTAGTTTAAATCTATCGATATTGCTGTAAACAACGAAAGGGGACTATTAACTATGAATTTTTTAGAACAGATTATGAGCAGAGCAAAGGAAGATATCAAGACCATTGTGCTTCCTGAGAGTAATGATATTAGAACATTAAAGGCTGCTGCAATAATTCAGGAGCAGGGGATTGCTAATATTATTTTACTTGGTAACAAGGATGAAATAAAGAAACTGGGTGGAGACCTTGACATATCAAAGGCAAAAATTGTTGACCCAGCAAATTTCGACAAGTTTGAGGAGTATGCAAATACTTTATTTGAGCTCAGAAAAGCTAAGGGCATGACACTTGAAGTGGCAAGAAAAACATTAGAAAATCCATTGTATTTTGGTATTATGATGGTAAAACTGGGTGCGGCTGATGGAATGGTTGCTGGGGCAATTAACTCAACAGGAAACACTCTCAGACCAGCTCTACAGATATTAAAGACAGCTCCTGGTGCAAAATTGGTTTCAGCAATCTTTATAATGGTTGTTCCAGATTGCGAATACGGTGAAAATGGGGTATTTGTATATGGAGACTGCGGACTTGTTGAAAACCCAAATGCAGATGAGCTTTCTGAAATTGCTATAACATCTGCAAAATCCTTTAAGAATCTTGTACAAGCTGAGCCTACTGTTGCAATGCTTTCTTATTCAACATATGGAAGTGCAAAGAGTGTATTAACTGAGAAAGTAATTGAAGCGACTAGGATTGCAAAGGAAAAAGCACCTGAGCTTCAGTTAGATGGAGAGCTTCAGGTTGATGCAGCAATAGTTCCATCAATTGGAAAATCAAAGGCTCCTGGAAGCAAGATTGCGGGAAGGGCAAATGTTCTTATATTCCCTGATTTGAATGCAGGAAACATTGCGTATAAGCTTACTCAAAGACTTGCAAAGGCACAAGCTTATGGACCAATCATTCAGGGAGTTGCAAAACCTGTAAATGACCTATCTAGAGGCTGTAGCGCAGAGGATATCGTTGGCGTTGTTGGAATAACTTGTGTACAGGCTCAAAATGGTTAAAGACAGGGAAAGGTCAAGAACAGTGAAAAGTGAATAATGAAAAGTGGAGCGCCAAGAAAGCGCCTAAGATATAGCAGGTGGAAATCCTGTGCGGAAAGGGTGAGCCGCCCACCGCTATCCATTCCTTGGAACCGAAAGGGTGACCTTAGGTTTAAGCGTAGGACGGAGA
>Ga0209430_1002513_pt1 | contig 11676 bp, 9 predicted proteins | sample BarGraIncub1133A_FD_184504 | JGI IMG/M metagenome (GOLD analysis project Ga0209430, IMG submission 184504) | Arctic peat soil microbial communities from Barrow, Alaska - Barrow Graham LP Incubations 11-33A (SPAdes) (version 2) | ecosystem: Environmental > Terrestrial > Soil > Wetlands > Peat... | reverse complement strand
TCACTGTCCGGAGGTTCAATGCCTAAAAGTGGCAATGGTTTTTCCATTGACCTGGGTGTTACAGCCAAACCGCTGCCATTCCTGACCCTTTCTGCTGCTATTCTTGATATGGGATCCATCAAATGGGATGCAAACTTAATACAACGAGCCAAATCAAACGGTACTTATTCTTACGAAGGAGCAGCATTAAATGAAGAAGCAAAATCAAGTATGTCCTCAGAAACAGTTCAAAATCTGGAAGAAATGTTCCATTTTACAAAGGACAATTCGGTTGAAGCCTATCGCACCAAACTGACTACCAAATTAAATATCGGTGCTGAAGCAGGCGTTCTAAAGAATAAAATCACATTCGGTGTCTTGTCCCAAACAGGCTTTGCAACAGAAGGCACCTATAATGACCTCATGCTTTCCGCAAACTTCAAGCCATCCAGCATTATACAGGGTGCGCTATCCTATTCTTTTCTTCATGGTGAGATGAGTTCTTTTGGAGCTGCCATGAATTGCAAGTTGTTATTGTTTAATATTTTTGTTGCGGCTGATTACATTCCTTTAAAGTATACTCCGCAGTTTGTTCCAATCAATAATTCTTTTTATAATCTTCAGTTCGGCATTAATACAATGTTCTAATTTTTCCATTATAGAGCGCACTACTGCGTTGCAACCCGATTTTCTTTCCTCACGTACGAAAAGTACGCTCCGGGAGAAAATCGGGTTGCGCCTTGTATTGCATCTCTCTAATGAAAAAATCAAGTGGGGCTATCACCAAAAACCAGAAAAAAAAGAGAAAACTCTTTTTTGGAGTGAAACCCCGAATTTTTGTTCAACTTTTCAGGTTCACTTCAATTCAAGCACCTTCCATAATTAACCCGCAAAGCGAACAGCGTTCACAAGCAAGGACTAGGTAGCCGCCAGCCCTGCCGCTCAACGCTGGAAGCGCTGTCAATAATCTTAAATTTTAAAGCATAAAAAATGGCCCCAAGCCTTAAACCCGGAACCATCTTAAATTTCTATCTCTAAAACCATTTAAGGTTTTTAGAACAAATCACTTATTTATATCAACGAAGCAATAACCTCCTTTATTTGAGCAGACAAAGCCTCAGCCTCCCCTTTCGTTTGAGCTTCAGAATAAATACGAATGATAGGTTCCGTATTCGATTTCCGAAGGTGCACCCACTTATCAGGAAAATCAATTTTAACCCCATCAATATCATTCACCTCCTCGTCGGCAAAACGATTTTTGACAGCAACCAAAATCGCATCCACATCAATCAGAGGCGTCAGTTCCATCTTCTGCTTATCAATATAATAAGCAGGATACGTAGCCTTCAGTTCAGAAACAGACATCTTACTGTGAGCCAAATGAGAAAGAAAAAGAGCAATACCAACCAAAGCATCACGTCCATAATGACTCTCCGGATAAATAACACCACCATTCCCCTCACCACCAATAATAGCATTCACAGCCTTCATAGTTGTCACAACATTCACTTCACCAACAGCAGCAGCCGTATACGTACCACCATGAGCACGGGTAACATCCCGCAAAGCCCTGGTAGAACTCAGATTGGAAACCGTATTGCCGGACGTATGCGATAAAACATAATCAGCGACAGACACCAACGTATATTCTTCACCAAACATTTCACCATCTTCACAAATAAGCGCCAGACGATCCACATCAGGATCAACCACAAAACCAACATCAGCCTTAGCAGACCTCATTAACGAAGCAATTTCAGTCAGGTTTTCAGGAATAGGCTCCGGATTGTGCGTAAATTGTCCATTCGGGGCACAATTCAGTTCAATGACCTGATCAACGCCCAAAGCCTTCAGCAAAGTTGGAAGGACAATACCACCAACAGAATTTACACAATCAATGACCACCTTAAAGTTTGCTTTTCTGATTGCTTCCACATCGACCAGTTTCAAAGACAAAACAGCATCGATATGTTTTTGGTTGAAGGAATAATCCTCGTATAAATGCCCCAAAGCATCAACCTCCGTAAAAGTAAAATCATCTGCTGCAGCCGTATCCAATACAAAATTGCCTTCAGCAGCATTTAGAAACTCTCCATGTTCATTCAAAAGCTTCAGCGCATTCCAATGTTTTGGATTGTGGCTCGCAGTCAGTATCAGACCACCGTCAGCTCCACACATGGTAACGGCCAGTTCCGTTGTAGGGGTCGATGCAAGACCAATATTGATCACATCAAAACCCATTCCCATCAAGGTTCCGGATACGATTTGAAAAACCATGTCACCAGAAATACGGGCATCTCTGCCAACAACCACTTTGTTGCTTTTTTTGGTTGCATTCAAACGCAGCCAATGTGCATAGGAAGCTGTAAATTTGACAATATCAAGGGGGTTCAAACCCTCTCCGGCCTTTCCGCCGATAGTACCGCGAATTCCGGAAATGGACTTAATCAGACTCATCTTTTAATTAATTATTGATTGGATAAAAATGCCTCAATTTCTTCAAACCGAGCATCTTTCAGTAAGACTATTTTTTGATCATTCAACAAGTAAAGAGAAGGTATTGCTTTCAGATCATACACTTCTTCATCCTTAATTCGGGCTTGCTTATCATATCCATTGATCCAATATTCAGGCAACTCCGAATAATATTTCTTCCATTCAGACAAATCCTGATCGGGATAGATCGTCAGAACTTTCAGAAAACCATCTTCCTGAAGTTTTTTCATCACTGCTGAAGCCAGGATTTTCTCCCGTTGTTCTTTACAATCCGTACAGCCGGGATTGTGAAAAAAGAGTAACAAAAATTTGGCTTTAATAACGTAAAGGTTGGATTCAGAACCATTTTTCAACGTGAATTTGAAATCAAGTGCTTTAGTTCCTATCTTGTTTTTCTGAGCAAGCTCATATTGTTTCCTGGGGCGAATTTTCCAGTCATCGTTTATTAAATTGGAAGAAAGATAAGGTTCCAGAAGACTGCAATAAAAACGCTCATTACGAACCGGAGAATTCGGGTCGTACATATATTTTTCACCAAGTCCCTGAAAAAATTGAAGCATTTTGGCATCCGTTCCGGCTTTATGCATCAAAACAGAAATGCCAATAGTCGCTTTTTCCACAGGAACAGAAAAGAGTAAATTATTAAAGTCAGCAAAAGCTTGTTCAGCAACCAGAGGTTTATTTAGAGAAGTAGAATCCTTAAAATTGAAGTTATCCCAATAATGCAACATCAGGAAATCCATCTTCTGCTCACGTGTATTGAGCACCATCGGAACTTCAGGGACCTTAAAGGCGACCGGGGATTCTGAATTTTTTTTATCCGAAGAGTTCTGACTGGAAGACGAACAAGAAAACAGCAGCATAAGAAACACGATAAGGACTATCCACTTTCCACACAAATTTTTCATAGTCGTTTTTTTTCGAAACCGGGTTTTATTTAGCGAAGGTATATCTAAGTTCGTAAAAATGAGCTGTCACAGCAGTTGAATAGGCAGACCATCCAATTTCAGCGGGAGCAATAATATAGATATGTCCATAGTCTCCAACATAATCCAACGCTTCGTTCCAAGCTTTACAATCTTCATACGTTGAAGATGAATTGATTTTATTGTATAATATTTCACTGGGGCCACCTGCACTGTACATATTCTGATGGCTAAGGGTATCATTCATATTGTACTCAACATATCTTACGAGAATGGATTTATAATCCGGTAGGTCTTTAACGACGGTGGTACCTGTATCAATAACGTGAATATACATTCCGCTTTCCGTCTTATAAAAAACACTATCTGGCCATGGCACTACTGTTGGAATCTTATCCGTCACCGTGTAACCGCGTAGTTGCATGAAAGATTGGATGCTGGACTTTTCATTTGACAAAAGGTCTGCATAGGTAGCACTGCTACTACACGATAAAAAGGCGCCAGTCAGAATGGCAAGTAGAGCAAATAGAAAAAATCGTTGTTTCATACGAAATAATTAATCACATTCTCATGTTTTGAACTAAGCAAAGGTACGTATTTCAAACTATTCATTCGAATACTTAACATTTTTTGTGGGTAAACGGACTTAAATGTCATATTTCGGGAGCGCTTCTTCCAATAACCGCAAAGCATCCTCCATTCGTCCATAAAATTCAGCGCCCGCAGCATTCAAATGACCACCACCATTAAAGAGTTCAAAAGCAACTTTATTTGCAGGGAAACTGCCACGTGAACGGAATGAAATTTTAATTTTATCGGTGTCTTCTCTAAAGAAAACAGCAAAGACAATGCCGGCAATACTGAGCGGCATGTTCACAAAACCTTCAGCATCACCCACCTGATAGTTGTAATCCTTCAAATCTGCCAAAGACAGATTCATAATGGCAGTATGATATTCCGGCAATACATTCATTCTGTTATTCAGTACAAAACCCATTAAACGCATCCGATCAGCCGAATACGTATTGAAGACTTTGTTGTAAATATCGTCCTTGTCAATTCCCTTTCGAATGAGCTGGGAAATGATGTAGTACATCTCCTCGTTGTTGGAATTGTAAGTAAACCCCCCGGTATCAGTCATCATACCGGTGTAAACACACTGAGCACAGGCCAGCGTCATTTCGTCAAAACAACCTGAACGGCAAATATAACGGAAAACGATTTCACTGGTTGAGGCAAACTGAGGATACGATATCTGAACATCGGCAAATTGATCCGGCATTGGATGATGATCAAACATCACCTTTTTTGCCTTTGATTTTTCGACCAGTTCGCCCAACTCTCCCATTCGTTTGAGTTGATTGAAATCCAGACAAATAATGGTGTCGGCATCATTCAAAATGGATTTACAAGTTTCAGCATCATGCTTAAAAGTCAAAGTCTTGTTGGCTCCCGGCATCCAGGCCAAAAAATCAGCAAAGCAATCCGGATACATCACCTGGACGTTTTTCCCTTTTTCGGTCAGAAAATCAGCCATAGCTAAACTGGAGCCAAGTGCATCACCATCAGGCCCTTGATGTGATACAATTACCACATTTTCAGAATGATGAAGAATATGTTTAGTACGCTGAATCAAATCTTCATCAATAATTTTTGTAAGCATGAGTCTCTTTTTTCACAAAGGTACAAATTTGCACAGATTTCAACAAGGACTGCTTTCTTTTGATACTTAAAAATAGTAACTTAAAGCCAATCCTTGCAAACATAGCACACATAATAGAACCGCAAAAATCCAATTTCGCCTTTTCAGAAAAAACCAGACAAAAAAAGAACCAATCAAAGCATAAAAAAGAAACACGTCCATTTTCTGAATTTCCATATTTTCTGTCAAGGCAAAAGGCAGTTCACTCGTCGTTTTCACAAACCACTGAAACCAATATAGACTGCTATTCAGACACCAAGTCAAAATGGTATCCAAAAAAGGAATCTTACCCAGAAGCAGAAAAGCGCAAGCCACGTAAATAATTAGTCCTGAAAAAGGAACAGCCACCAGATTATTGAGTAAAAAGTAGTTGGGAAACTGATGAAAATAGTAAATCGTCAAAGGCGCCGTACCCAATTGAGCCACCGCAGAAAGACAAATCATTTCCCAGAAATAAACGACTATCCTGGAGGAAGGAGTCCAAAGGGCCTTCATGCGGGCATGCAGTACCACAATAGAAAGAACGGCACAATAACTCAATTCAAATCCCAGATCAAACAAAAAAGCAGGATTCCACAGCAACAAGACAAATGCTGAAAACAGAACCGTGTTGATCGTTTGGGATTTTCGCTGCAGGCAACGTCCAAAAGCAAGCATGGAAAACATAAAGGCTGAACGAATCACTGATGGCGACAAGCCAGTCATAAAAGCATAACACCACAAAATTAAAATAATCAACAGCTGTTTTATAACCTTCATCTTTTCAAAACGGTTGAAAAAGGAAAGCATAAATTCAAGAACAGCATAAACGATAGCGACATGAAGTCCGCTGACTGATAAAATATGAGAAACCCCGGAAACAGAAAACTGCTGTTTGGTTTCAGGTGTCAAAAGATTGACGCTACCCAGTATTAATGCAGAAACCAGGGAGTATTCCTCACCTGTGATGCCGGCATTCCGGAAACGATTCAACAACACCGCTCTCATTCGTTCAGCGGTTACTTTCAAATTGAATGACGATCCTTTAGATTTCAATCTCCATGAATTGGATGAAACATAGGCCGTTGCGCAAATACCTTTTTTTTGCAACCAGCCTGCATAATCAAAAGCCTTTGGATCTGCAGGTGGTACAGGTTTTTGAGGTTTTAAGTCCACCAACAGGTAATCACCCATTTCCAGCGAATCGGATCTTTTATCTTTTGCAATATAAAGTTGCAAATGCTTGCCTTTCCAAACCTTGCTATCTGAATGGATTACGTGAACCTCACACTGATAGGTTTTTGGCTTACCAAGAGGAACTGATTCAACGCTGACCAGGGCAGCTATGTTTTGATTTATATCCAGAGGAAAGGCAGACTTAGTATGTTGAAAACCTTCAGAAAAGGCTCCCAGACAGATCCAGAAAAAAACCAGACTAACACCTGGTAACCAACGTATAGACCACGCTGTGCCCATTCTATTTTCCAGATACCTGTAAAGCAACAATCCCCAAATTGCAAAAAGCAATAGACTCCAGGCTATTCGAAGATGGAATGAAACAAGTAGAACCCCAAGAATATAGGGCAGCAGTAATTTAAAAGTAGGGACCTTTTGCAGGAAACGAAGCCACATGCGGTTTTTTTAACCGCAAATATAATGTTTATTTAATATTATATTGTTCTTTTATTAATTTTATAGCTTTTAAAGGATCAGGTGATTTAAAAATATAGCTTCCTGCAACCAGCACATCTGCACCGGCATCATAAAGTGCAGCTGCATTTTCAGCATTAACCCCGCCGTCAACCTGAATCAAAGCCTGACTATTTCTGCGAAGAATGAGTTCCTTCAGCGTTCTCATTTTTTGGTAGGTATTTTCTATAAAAAATTGTCCACCAAAACCGGGATTTACAGACATCAGCAAAACCAGATCCAATTCTGAAACAATATCTTCCAAAAGTGCTACCGGTGTATGTGGATTGAGCGTAACTCCGGCTTTCATTCCGTTTTTATGAATTTCCTGAATGACACGGCTTAAATGGATACAAGCTTCGTAATGAACATTCATCATATAGGCGTTGATATCCCGTACCTGCGTGACAAATTTCTGTGGTTCTACGATCATCAGATGTACATCCAACGGTTTTTGGCATATTTTTGAAACTTGCTCCAAAATCGGAAAACCAAAAGAAATATTGGGAACAAAAACACCGTCCATAACATCCAGATGCAACCAATCAGCCTGGCTGTTATTGATCATTTCAATATCTGTACGTAAGTCCAGAAAGTTTGCTGACAATAAGGAAGGAGCTACCATGCGCATAGTCGGAAGATTTTTATAAAAACAAAGGAACGAAAAAAAAAGAAATGCTCAAAACAAAAATTCCATGACGTTGCGGGTAACACCATGGAACTTTTAAATAGGTTGGATTCTTTTTTTAATTAAGAATCATTTCCGTTTTATCATCCAATTTACTTTCAACGGGAGAATAGGTCCTGGCAAAATTTCTTAGAAATTCAAGGGTGTTTAAAGAGGGGTGCGCGTAAACTCTTCTGACCCTTTTCTGTGGATGGGAAATCGATGTAAAATTGTGAGTCATAGGCATAAAATAAATTGAGTTTCTAATAAAACGGTGAACTTGTTCACATAGTATATCTGATACTCAATATATTTTGGCTTTTAACCAAAAAAAACAAAAAAGTCGGATTATCTTTAAAAAACCAATGAAATATCCTTTTCTTCTGCCATGCGGCGCATGTTCATGACAGCATATCGCATACGACCCAAAGCAGTATTGATGCTGACTCCGGTTAAATCTGCAATTTCCTTGAAACTACGGTCTTCGTAATAACGCATACGTACAACTTCCTGTTGATTTTCCGGTAAATGAAGTACGAGATTTCGTACATCAGTAAAAACCTGGTCACGAACCAGAATATCTTCTACATTGTCATCACAAAGTTTGGAATTGTTAAACAGGTCTACCTCGGCAAATTCTTCGTTGCTGACCGTATTTTCATTCCGTTCACGCCTGTAAAAATCAATAATGAGATTGTGCGCAATCCGTGTCACCCAAGAGTAAAACTTACCATTATCAACGTAACGTCCCTGCTTGATGGTGATGATAGCTTTCATAAAGGATTCCTGAAAAATGTCTTCAGCCAAATCCCTATTCCGTACAATTAATAGAATGTACGTAAATATCCGATTTTTGTGTCGGTTTAATAAAACATCAAAGGCTTGATTGTTTCCATTTGAAAACATACCAACCAACTCTTCGTCAGTCCTAGTTTTAATCGTATCCATTGCTCCTTATTTATTTTTAAATCAAAAAGTAGCAGTAGATCGATAGGCAAATGGATTTAGAGGTTTAGACCACAAATAAAAGAACTTTTTCAATAAAAAACAACTATTAATCATTTTTTTATGTTTTAAACAAAGAAAAAATCGGTTATTCTGGAAAAACCCCGTAAAAATTCATCGGTTGTCAATGCTTTTCTACCGGCAAGCTGAAACCTTTTCAAGAGAATATAACCGTCATTTACAGCTACTTTCAGCTCTTTTTTTCCATCTGAAACCAAGGTGCCGAGAGCTAAATTGTGTGAAGTCAAAACATACCCTGCCTCAAAAATTTTCACACCTATGATTTCTCCTTCTTTGGAATGCAGTTCAGACCAGGCTGAAGGAAAAGGAGATAATCCACGTATAAAATTATGAAGCGACTCGCACCCACCCTTCCAATCAATCCGGGTATTTTCCTTGAATAATTTAGGTGCTGATTTTAATGCACTTTCATCTGAAACAACTGTATTCTGGGGCCGTGCATTAACAGACCCATTCATTATTACATTCACAGTCTGCAGGACCATTCGTCCTCCAAGCTCCATCAGTCTGTCATGAACAGACCCGACACATTCATCTGGTCCAACGTCTATTTTTTCCTGAAGCAACAAATCGCCTGTGTCAATGGCTTGCTGCAAAAAGAACGTGGTCACCCCTGTTTCCTTCTCACCGTTCATTACTGCCCAGTTGATGGGGGCAGCACCACGATACTGAGGCAACAGGGAAGCATGCAGGTTGAAAGTACCCATTGGAGGCATAGCCCACACCAATTCCGGAAGCATTCTGAAAGCAACAACAATTTGAAGATCTGCCTTAAACGTCTTCAAGGCTGCCAAAAATTCGGGATCTTTCAGTTTTTCAGGTTGCAGAATGGGTATTTTTTTTGAAAGCGCATAGTCCTTGACAGGGGAATACCGCAGCTTCATGCCACGACCTGCCGGCTTATCGGGCATTGTGACAACACAGACCACCTGATATCCGCTTTCAACAAGCACTCTCAGAGGTTCCACCGCAAAATCCGGGGTACCCATATAAACGATTCTCAAGTTATCTTTATTCATAAATTTCCCTGGGCTTAAATAAGCATGACTATAAGCGGTTCTGTATTATTTTTCAAAGATACTGCAATAAAAGAATGGAAAGAAACCACAGGACTGTTTTTTTTTAACAAATGACCAGTAAACAAAACACCAAAAATTTTGTCTATATACCTATATCTACGTTTTTATACAAAATACGACTTCAATGAAAAAATCCATCTTTTTAGTATGCTTGTTTGTTACTTTCGGATCCTTTGGTCCTACTATTCTGGCACAGTCAAAATCTAAATTATTCAAGAAAAGTATAGACATTGGACGTGCAAAGGATGTGAGAACAGACATTTCCTTTTTTGCCGGTGAATTAAACATAAACTCCGAAACAACGATGCTGGCAGAATGTTTTTACGGATACAAGGATGGATTTATCAAACCTGACATGACCTACAGGGAAGTCGGCACAATAGGATATCTGTCAGTAGTATCAGAGAAAAAAGACAAAGGAATCATAAATGACGAGACAAACAGATGGAACCTGAGTTTAAACAAGGATGTAAAGAATAGCCTGTCCATAAACCTCAAAGCGGGTAAATCAACAATCGACCTGGAAGGGTGTAATCTGAGTAGTTTTGACTATAAAATGACAGCAGGTGAATCAAAAATAAACCTCCGGAATACCTCTGTCCCTCAGGTGAAATTCAACTTACTGGCAGGAGAATCTCTTATAGATTTGTCCGGAAAATGGAAAAACGACGGTGTGGCTGATATCAAGGGAGGGGTTGGAGAAGTTACGGTGAAAGTTCCCTACAAAACAGGCGTCATTATCTATGTTACCGGATTGCTTGGAGATGTAAGCATTCCTTTCTTTGACAGAGATGGTGACGCTTACGTAAATGACAGTTACAAAAAGTCTAAAAATACGCTGACCATTTACATACATGGAGCCATCGGCCAGATTAACGTAAAAATGGAAGAATAAAAGAACTATTCATCCGAGAAATGTACCAGAACCTTCCGGTAAGAATTAAAAATTTTAGACTTTGAAACAAATCCAACATACTTATAGTTTTCATCGACAACGGGCAAGTTCCAGGCTTTGGTATCATCAAAAATACCCATTACTTTCTCCATGGGATCATGAATGGACAGTCTGGCCGGAGGCGAAATCATTAGTTTCTGCACTTTAAAGCGCATATACAATTCTTTGCGAAACATGATGTTGCGTATGTCATCCAGCTGAACGATACCCAGTAAAACGCCGGAATCGCTCACTACAGGAAAAATATTGCGCTTGGCGTTGGCTATGACTTTTACTAAATCACCGAGGTACATTTCAGGATGAATCACCTCAAAATCTTTCTCAATAACATTTTCCACTTTCATCAGTGTCAGTACAGCCTTGTCCTTGTGATGGGTCACCAATTGTCCTTTTTCAGCTAAGCGCATGGAATAGATGCTGTTTTTCTCAAATAAAAAGATCGTGAGGTATGAAACACTTGAAACGATCATCAAGGGCAGAAAAAGCTGATAACCACCGGTCAGTTCAGCGATAAGGAATATTCCTGTTAATGGCGCATGCATCACGGCAGCCATAACCCCGGCCATCCCCAATAAAACAAAATTTTCTTCAGACACCTTGGAAATTCCCAATTCGTTGAAGGTGTGAGAAACGACATAGCCCACCAAAGCCCCCACAAAGAGACTCGGGGCAAAGACACCACCAACTCCGCCAGCACCGTTGGTGGAAGCGGAAGCAATAATCTTGAAAAAGATGATCAGACACATATAGCCGATGAGAATCCAGACATTGTCCTTAAAAGCATAGAACAAACTACCTTCGGTCAAAAGCTGAGAATGACCATTTATCAGTTGCGAGATGGCCGTATACCCTTCACCATACAAAGGAGGAAACAAGAAAATCAGAATACTGAGAATCACCGCACCAATCATCAATTTCGAGGAAGGATTTTTCATTTTCTTGTAGTATCCTTCCACTTTATTCATGCCACGAATCAGATAAAGTGAAACCAAACCACAGGCTATACCCAAAACAATGGCCCAGGGAATTCTGTTTAAAAGAAATGGCTCCGATTGGGAAAACTGAAACATAGGTTGACTGCCCGTCACGAAATAAGAAAGTGAGGCTGCAGTAATGGATGAAATCATCAGAGGTATTACAGAAGCGGCAGTAAAATCAAGCATCAAAACTTCAATCGT
>Ga0209430_1002511_pt1 | contig 11686 bp, 8 predicted proteins | sample BarGraIncub1133A_FD_184504 | JGI IMG/M metagenome (GOLD analysis project Ga0209430, IMG submission 184504) | Arctic peat soil microbial communities from Barrow, Alaska - Barrow Graham LP Incubations 11-33A (SPAdes) (version 2) | ecosystem: Environmental > Terrestrial > Soil > Wetlands > Peat... | reverse complement strand
AATAAAAGATATATTGTTTCTTTTTCAGCATTTGCTCCAACTGACAACCCTGTCATTTGTGTTTTGGTGGTACTGGATTACCCAGACGTATATAATCCCGGCGGTGGCATGCTGGTTGCACCTGTTGTGGGCAAATTAATAGATGACATTTTAAGCTATAAGGGTATTGAAAAAGAATATTCAGTGGAGGATCAAAAGCTCTTACTACAAGAGGCTCAGGTTCCTGCTGTAAAGGGAAAGACTGTTGAAGAAGCCATTAAACTATTGAAACAAAGCAAGCTTGAGTATAAAATAGAAGGAAGCAATAAGGATATGAAGGCTATTGTGGAGGAGCAGACTCCAAAATCCACTGTTTTATTACATGAAAATTCATTGGTGGTACTATATACATATAAGCCTAAAACTGAGGCTCTCACGATGGTACCAAATGTAAAAAATAAAACAATATCTGAAGCGACTCAGGTCTTTAAGACTGCTGGAATAAATATCCGCATTAATGGTACTGGTACAGCAGTTAACCAAAGCGTAGATGCGGGGAAGAATGTTTGCAAAGGAGAGGTAATAGAGGTAGAGTTTAGAAACATTGTTTCAGATTAGAGGTGTAAGTTATTAAAATATAAGGCAATAATGATTATGTGGCTATCAAAATTAAGTTATAGGGGGTGTTTTAATTGCTACTTCGTGAATTAATTAAGGGTTTAGATATTAAAAGTGTGCAAGGAAGTTTGGATGTAGACATTGATGGTATTGCTTATGATTCAAGAAAAACAAGACAGGGTACTTTGTTTGTGTGTGTTGAGGGAACTGTTGTCGATGGACATCTATACATAGATGATGCTATAGAAAATGGAACAAAAGCTTTCTTAGTGCAAAAGCACGTAGAGGTTCCTGAGGGTATAACTGTTATAGAAATAGAGGATACAAGATATGGGTTGGCATATGTTGCAGATACTTTTTTCGGGCATCCTTCAAATAAGTTTAATTTGATTGGAATTACTGGTACAAAAGGGAAAACTACTACATCATATATGGTGAAGGCAATACTTGAAGCAGCAAACCACAAGATAGGCTTGATTGGAACAGTTGCAAATTTAATCGGGGATGAGGTGCTGTATACTTCGAGAACTACTCCCGAATCTTTTGACTTGCAAAGCCTATTTAACGATATGGTAGACAAAAAAGTGGATACCACAGTTATGGAAGTGTCATCTCAGGGTCTGGATTTACACAGAGTTGCCAGATGTGAGTTTGATATCGGTGTATTTACTAACTTTTCGAGAGATCACATAGGACCTAAAGAGCATGCGACTCTAGAGGATTATTTTAATGCAAAAGCAAAGCTTTTCAAAATGTGCAAGCAAGCTATTATAAATATTGACATTGAGCATGGAAGGAAAATGGCAGAGCTTGCCGAGTGTAAGGTCATAACTTATGGCTTAAGTTCGGAGGCCGACATACGGGCAATAGAAATAGTGAAAAAGACTGCTCATACCTCCTTTAAACTTATTTCTCCATGGGGTAGCACCACTATTGAGACCGATCTTCAGGGAGAGTTTAATGTATATAATGCTCTTGCCGCAATTGGGGCATGCTGCTTAATACCGGGTATAACACTAGAAAATGTGAAGGCAGGTCTTTTGCATGTAAATGTGCCAGGTCGAATGGAATCTGTTCGTACGGATAGCAATTATTCTGTTCTAATAGATTATGCTCATTCTCCAGATAGCTTAGAGAAAGTGCTTTCCACAGTTAAAGAATTTGCTCATGGCAGAGTTGTGAGCCTATTTGGCTGTGGAGGTGACAGGGATAATGGAAAGAGGCCTGCAATGGGTACTATTTCTGGAAATATTGCTGACTTTTCCATAATAACCTCTGATAATCCAAGAACAGAGGAGCCTGAAAAAATAATAAATGACATAGAAGTTGGTATGCAAAAGACCAACGGGAAATATATTAAAATAACAGATAGAAGGCAGGCAATAAAATTTGCACTTGAAAATGCGCAGGATGGAGATATAATAATACTGGCAGGTAAGGGGCATGAAACATATCAGCAATTTAAGGATAAAACCATTCACTTTGACGAGCGAGAGGTGGTAGACGAATTGCTGGTGGAGCTCGGAAGGAGATAGATGGAGGTTAATATGATTTCTTTTGGCTGTGCAGAATTGGCTGAGGCGGTGAGAGGACAGTTACTATGGGGGACTGCTGAGCAAGTGTTTGTCGGAGTTACCACAGATTCGAGAAAAGTGGCTAAAGATAATCTGTTTATTCCACTAGTAGGCGAAAAGTTTGATGGACATGAGTATATTGAGCAATGCTTTAATGCGGGTGCGGCAGTTTGCTTAACTGAAAAGCTAATACCACAGATTGGTGAAGGTACTGCTATTTTAGTCAATGACACAGCAAAGGCCCTCCGAGATATTGCTACTTGGCATAGGAACAAGTATAATATTCCTGTTGTAGGAATTACTGGAAGCGTAGGGAAGACAAGTACAAAGGATATAATTGCTTGCGTGCTAGCCAAACAGTATGTGGTGCTCAAGACACAAGGTAATTTTAACAATGAGATTGGTCTACCATTAACACTTCTAAATCTAGATGATACCCATGAAATTGCAGTTATTGAGATGGGTATGAGCGGCTTTGGTGAAATCAGCAGGCTTACTGCAATTGCTCAGCCTCAAATTGCTGTTATCACAAATATAGGAGTATCCCACATAGAAAAGCTGGGTTCTCAGCAGGGAATATTAAAGGCAAAGATGGAGATCCTTGAAGGTCTTAGGGACGGAGGACTGGTCGTGCTAAATGGTGACGATCCTTTACTAATGGAGCTAAATGGAAGATTAAATATTAAGACAGTATTCTATGGAACGAATTCTGAACTTGATTACGTTGGGCAGGATTATGAGTCCTTAGGTGAAGCAGGTACCCGCTTTAATATTATAATAGGTGAACAGATATACAAGGTAGCTGTTCCAGTACCTGGTGCTCATAATGTCTATAATGCACTTGCTGCAATAGCTGTTGGAATTGAATTGAACATCCCAATGAATGTAATTATAGAAGGGATAGCACAGTATAGCCCGGGAAATATGAGGCAAAATATAATTACATATAACGGTATGAAAATTATTAATGATGCCTACAATGCTAGCCCACAATCAATTCAGGCTGCCATTAACGTATTGGAAGAGCTCTCTTCTAAAACACGAAGTATAGCAATTTTGGGTGACATGCTGGAAATGGGAAATATGGCAGAAGAGCTGCACTATTCGGTTGGAAGCTTTATTAAGGACAAAAAAATAGATTATCTGATAACTGTAGGTAAGGATTCTAAAAATATAACCCAGGCAGTAACTGATTCGGGTAATCAAATAATAAAACTACAGCATTTTGATAATAACAATGAAGCACTAATATATATCTTGAGCATTATTAGACAAGGTGATTTTATTTTGATTAAAGGCTCAAGAGGCATGAAGATGGAACAGATTGCTGACGGAATTATGAAGTCTGAAATTAAAGTTCCATAATAAAAAACAGGGGGAAATTGTATTGCTTACTTTTTCTTTGACATCTGAACATTTATTAGCGTTTGCGGCTGCGTTTGTATTAGCACTTATTGCAGGTCCTATTTTTATTCCATTTTTGAAGAAATTGAAGTTCGGACAGACAGTAAGGGATGATGGTCCACAAACTCATTTAAAGAAAATGGGTACACCAACAATTGGTGGCCTAATATTTATTATACCCATTACATTAGTATCGCTGTATTATTCTCAGAAATATCCGGCTATAATACCTATACTACTCGCAACATTAGGCTTTGCAGCAGTTGGCTTTGTAGATGACTTTATTAAGGTGGTTAGAAAAAGGAAAGATGGACTTTATGCCGGACCAAAGACGTTCATGGAATTGATTGTATGTGTTTCATTTGCTTTTTACGTCATTAAATATACAGAGGCTGGAAGCTCAATAGTAATACCTTTTACAAGTTTTGTTATTCAACCATGGCTATATTTCCTTTTTATTGTGGTTTTTATGTATTTCTTTTCAAATGCAGTCAATATTACAGATGGACTAGATGGTCTGTGTGCGGGAGTTACTCTGGTAGTTGCAATATTTTTTACAATAGTAGCACTGACGAATACTGAATGGGGATATATCAAAATATTTTCAGCTGCGATTGCTGGTGGATGTCTTGGCTTTCTTGCATTCAACATTTATCCCGCAAAGGCGTTCATGGGTGATACTGGCAGCTTGGCATTAGGCGGCGCATTAACAACTATAGTGATTATGATGCGGATGCCACTAATTTTGCTTGTGGTTGGTGGAATATATTTAATTGAAGCCATATCTGTTATTTTACAAGTAGGTTCATTTAAATTAACTGGAAAGCGGATATTTAAGATGGCTCCAATTCATCACCATTTTGAGTTAACTGGATGGAAGGAAACAAATGTTGTAACAGTATTTATTATTATAACTGTTATATTGGCTATTGCATCGTTGATAATTATAGGAGTGGGTACCACTATATCTTAAATGAATGAATAGTAAACTGTTTTCATATAATTAAAATATGGAAAAAGCTAATAATGCCGGAGGAAATTGATGAAGAATAAGAACAGAAAGCCTTTTGATTTTTGGATATTTGCAGCAGTAATAATATTGCTTTCGTTAGGCACAATAATGGTTTTTAGCTCGAGCTATTATTTTTCAACAAAACAATTTGGTGAGTCATTTTATTTTTTGAAATCTCAATTGTTATATATGGTTTTGAGTATTGGTGTACTGATAATAACAATGAATTTTGACTATAGAAAGTGGGGAAAGATTTCACCACTTATACTTATGGTTAGCATTGGGTTACTAATACTGGTGCTTATTCCCGGTGTTGGAGTAGAAGTTAAGGGTGCTAGGAGATGGCTGGGAGTTGGATCTAGAACTATTCAACCTTCTGAAATAGCCAAGATTGCGCTTATAATGTTTCTTTCATTTAGTTTGTCCAAGAGAAAGGACGTTTTACAAGCATTTAGAAAGGGACTACTGCCATATCTAATGCTAATTGGTTTAGTTGCTGGATTGGTAGTAATTGAACCCCATCTAAGCGGAACGTTGATAATTGTAACTACTTCATTTGTTATACTATTTTGTGCTGGTGCCAAAATATCTCACTTCGTATTAATGTCAGTACCCATTATTATAGCTGCAATTGGAGCAGTTGTGGCAGCACCATACAGACTTGATAGAGTAAAGGCATGGCTTCATCCTTTTGAGCATTATAGAGATGAAGGCTGGCAAACAGTTCAATCACTACTTGCCATTGGTTCTGGTGGATTTTTTGGAAGAGGACTTGGTCAGAGTATGCAGAAGTATCTATACATACCAGAGCCTTATAATGATTATATCTTTGCAGTATTGGCTGAGGAACTTGGTTATATAGGTTCTTTGGTGGTAATGCTGTTATTTTTAGTATTTATTTGGAGAGGAATTAAGGTTGCAATGAATGCGCCTGATATTTTTGGTAGTTTGATGGCCACAGGGATTACATCTTTGATTGGATTACAGTTTCTCTTCAATGTAGCTGTTGTAACAAATTCTATACCTCCAACAGGAATTTCACTTCCATTCTTTAGCTATGGAGGTACATCGCTGATATTTTTGATGTTTGGAGTAGGTATACTACTTAATATTTCTAGGTTTGCAAACTATGAACGATTTTGAGGTGAGAAAATTGAAGGTTTTAATAGCAGGGGGAGGAACTGGAGGACATATAAATCCAGGTCTAGCAATTGCAAAATATATAAAGCAGAAAGAACCGCTAGCTGAAATTACTTTTGTGGGTACAATAAAAGGACTAGAAACCAAGCTTGTTCCCAGAGAAGGGTTTCCGCTAGAGACTATCACAGTTAGAGGCTTCAAAAGAAAGCTTACTTTTGACACTGTTGTAGCGGTGAAGGAATTAATACAGAGTTTTTTTGAAGCTTCAACGCTTATTAAAAAATTAAAACCAGATGTTGTAATAGGCACAGGTGGTTATGTATGTGGACCTGTTTTATATGTTGCAGCAAAAAAAAGAATACCTACGTTGATTCACGAGTCAAATGCATTTCCAGGTATAACTAATAGGTTACTTGAGAAGTATGTCAATCGTGTGGCTATTAGCTTTAAAGACGCCGAAAAGTATTTTAAGGATAAGGGAAAGCTAGTTTATACAGGTAATCCTGTTAGGCAAGAGCTGTTAAATGCAAATAGGCTTGAGGTTATAAAGCAACTAGATATCGCTCCAAACAAACCATTAATAGTAGTAATGGGCGGAAGCAGGGGCGCTAGAAAGATAAACGAAACCGTTGCACAAATGCTAAACAGTTACTTCAAAGGCGAATTCAATTTAATTTTTTCAACAGGAGAAGAGCAATTTGAAGTAATAAATTCTAGTATAAAGATAGATGACAAGTATCAAAAAATGGTTAAGATAGTTCCTTATATTTACGATGTTGACAAGGTATATGTGGCTAGTGATTTGATGATTTGCCGAGCTGGTGCTATCACAATCAGCGAGCTTCAGACTATGGGCATTCCATCAATACTCATCCCTTCTCCGTATGTTACAGCCAACCATCAAGAGCATAATGCTCGTTCACTTGAGAGAGATGGTGGTGCGGTAGTTATATTAGAGAAGGAATTAGATGCAAATATTCTATATAAGCAAATTTGTAATTTGATTTCAAACAAGGATATTTTAAAGAAAATGGCGAAAAATGCTACAAAAAATCGCATGACAGGTTCAGTGGAGAAGATTTACTCATTAATTAAGGAGATGTTATAGAAAAAAAGTTAACTTTTTTGATGAAATTAAATTGCATAAAAATTAAGATAATTTGTAGACTTTAGTAGAATCATATGATAAACTTACTTCCAATAAAAGAACTTTTAAATTAGTCCAGTGAGGCTAGTAAGGGTATATATTGGGGAACTGAGTATTTTTTATTTTTATAGAACCCAACCTTACTGCGCCTAAGTCAGTGAGGTTTTTTTATTTACAAAATTTTTATTTCAAAGGGGATATAAAAATATGTCAGAAAGAAGAATAATTCAGGTCCAAGAAAAAGTTCCGTTTTTAAAGGCACTACCTCTTAGCTTTCAGCATTTGTTTGCAATGTTTGGGGCATCTGTACTGGTACCGTATCTTTTGAATACTGCAACAGGAAAACCAATACAAGTAATTGATACTTCACTAGTACTTTTAATGAATGGTATAGGAACACTTATATACCTCTTTATTTGTCAAGGCAAGTCTCCTGCTTTTTTGGGGTCTAGTTTTGCTTTTATTGCCCCTGCTGTATCTATATTAAAGGGTGGGGGAGATGTTGTAGCAAATTTTCCAAAAGTACTTGGTGGATTTTTTGTAGCTGGTGCAGTTTTTACTATTGTTTCACTAATAGTTGGAAGAGTAGGAACCAAGTGGCTAGATATTGTATTACCTCCTGCAGCAATGGGACCTATAGTTACGCTAATCGGACTTGAACTTGCTGGAACCGCTATGAGTATGTCAAAGGCATTCCCAGCTGATTCTACTGGACAATTCAACAAATATGCAATCATTATTGCTATCAGCACATTAGCTGTTGCTGTTCTAGGAACACTTTTGTTCAGAGGATTTCTATCATCGATTCCAATTCTTGTGGCAGTAGTATTTGGATATGGATTAACAGTAGTAATAAATATATTTGTTCCTGGTTTAATAGATTTTGCTGGAATAGCTAACGAGTCTTTCTTTTCAATGCCCAAGTTTGTAACACCACAATTTAATATAACAGCAATCTTAGTTATTGCTCCAGCTGCTATGGTTGTAATTTCAGAGCATATAGGACATCTTTTTGTTACAAGTAATATTGTAGGTAAGGATTTGATGAAAGACCCTGGTCTTCATAGATCAATGTTGGGCGATGGGCTTTCAACAATGATTTCAAGTATTTCCGGTTCAGTTCCAACAACTACTTATGGTGAAAACATGGGAGTTATGGCAATTACAAAAGTATATAGTGTTTGGGTAATTGGCGGAGCAGGTGTTATTTCAATACTTATTGCTTTCTTGGGATATTTTAAAGGAGCTATTAATAGTATTCCAGTACCAGTAATGGGCGGTGTTTGTTTACTACTCTTTGGTGTAATCGCAGCCTCAGGTATCAGAATGATGGTTGAGTCAAAGATAGATTATAGTAAATCAAAGAATCTGGTTCTTACTGCTATAATATTTATAGTTGGTATTAGTACAGCATATAATCCAATTTATATTCGTGGTATAGAATTCAAAGGAATGGTTGTTGCAACTATAGTTGGTATCGGACTAAGCTTGATAATTTATATACTTGAAAAACTTAAGCTAACAAATGATGCTAATTAAGGTGTAGGATCACAGAACTAGAATTTTTATAAAAAAATCCCTCGCTTCACATTAAAAGGTTCTTTCTCAAGTTAGGATATGTGTTATGTGCGACTCTTCTGATTTTCTGGATATAAAAGAATATTCCAGAGAATTGGGAGAAGTGATATATCCAAATGTGAGAAAGAACCCATTAAAAATGTGGAGCGAGGGATTTTTGAATTTACGAACTTTTTCTAGATTTTAGTCTTAATTTGAGGAATCTTCTTTTACGTCTCATCTCAGATGGATATATAAACACTTCATTTTTAATAAGACTAAGAGAATGTTCGACAATTTTTTTTGCCGATTCATGATCAAAATAATCCCGTTGAGCCTGCTTAATTTCATTTAGCCCTTTTGCATTATCGGATAATAATACTGATACTGCTGAGGACAGAGTTGAAAAATCCTTGCAAAAAATACCTAGCTTATTGTCTACTGCATAATCGGGATTTTCTTTCTCTTGTCCAGGTAATGCACCTGTAATAACTAGAGGTACATTGCAGGCAACTGCCTCCATCATAACATTTGGGCTACCTCTAGTAAAAGCTATATCTGACTTTAACATATAGTCTTGAATTTCTGTAATATATCCATGAACTTCAACTCTCCCAGGGTATTGTTGAGATAAGGTTTTCTCCAGTTTCTCTTTCATTGATGCATTTCTTCCTACCATGATACGTACATTGCAGTTGAAATCATCCAAAAGAATTTTAGCAACAGTACTCATGTCTCCAGAACCTTCTCCGCCACTCATAATAAGGCATTCTAAAGGTCTGTCCAAGCTATAGTCGTCTTTTGGTATCTTGTTTGCGATATGTTGCGTGAACCTTGATCTTACAGGAAATCCTAGTACCTTTATTGATTTCTCGGAAATTCCAAAGCCTAAACATCTTTGCTTTGCTTCTTCAGTTGGACAAATAATGCAGTCTGCTCTTTTATCGGCCCACATAGGTGATATGCTAACTAAATCAGCTACAAAGGTAGCAAAGGGTATATTTATTTTATATTCATTAAGGATGTTTAAAATTGGGGTATTGAAAACAGGGTGGACGGATAAAATTAAGTCTGGCTTGAGTTTTCGGAGGAGCTTTATGAAATTCTCTCTTATTGTTAGTTCTGTAAATTCATAAATAAATGCAGGACTTCTTTTAGAAATCTTCCAAGCCAATTTCCAAAGTTCTTTTGCATTTCGCGTGACCAAACCATAGGATTTGCCTACTTTGATCCACATATTACCACCTAATTCAAAACCATCTATAATATTTATACAAACATCATCGTGCATACTAAACTGTTCTTGTAATGCCTCGCTAATACTTTTATGACCATGTCCAGTGTAATCAGAAGAAATTATTACAACATTTTTCATGTTTTTTTCTATGCCTCCAAAAGTTAATTAAATAATAAATCAATTGCCAACATCTATTATATTATAATACAACAATTTACTCATAAATTGATAGATGCTTTGTGTTAAAGTTTACAAAATAGCAATGAAAATTTCCCACTGCCATATTGTACGAGATATAAATTTATATGTTTGCTTTATTTTTATAATATTTAATATGCCCAAACGTTATAAACACATTACACTTTTCATATATTATCTCAACGGCATTACTAATCTCCCACTTCAAAAAGCAGGAGATAAGTGCTGCCAAGTTTCGAAATAAGGGCGACTAGAGTTCAGATGAAAAAAACATCATCCGAACTAAGTCTTCTTTATCTCAACAAAGTATTCTATAACTCAACTTAAGAACTCTGTTAATATTTCGAAATATATTAGAAAGCTGGGGATGTGAGACTATTGAAAAAAACTGTAAAGATAGTTTTGGCAATGTTTATCATACTATCAATTTTAATTTGTACAAATCTAGCTTCCGCGGATGATACTAATGAAGATGGTGAGATCAATAATATTTTTACTCAGGAGAGCGCAGAGACTGTAGGAAATAAAATTCCAAGAATATCAGCAGGTGCTGCAATTGTTTTGGATACTGTTACTGGCAGAGTGCTTTATGAAAAAAACGCATATACAAGAAGTTCGATTGCAAGTACCACTAAAATAATGACAGCTATAGTTGCTATTGAAAATGGAAATTATGATGAAGATGTTCTTGTGAGTAAAAGGGCTGCAGCAATATCGGGATCAACTATTAATTTGAAGGCGGGTAAAACATATAAGCTGGGCAATTTGTTGAATGCTATGATGATTCGCTCAGGAAATGATGCGGCAATCGCAGTGGCCGAGCACGTTGGGGGCTCAGTTGAAGCCTTTGCTGAGATGATGAACAGAAAGGCAGCTGAAATCGGAGCAACTAATACTAATTTTGTCACTCCACATGGTTTGGATGACCCTCAGCACTATTCAACGCCCTATGACCTAGCTTTAATAACTCAATATGCATTGAAAAACGAGAAGTTTTGCAAAATAGTAGGAACGAAAAGCTCAACTTTTGAGGGCAATAACATCAATAATACTAATGAGATGCTAAGCTTGTATCCCGGTGCTGATGGCGTTAAAACTGGATATACAGGCCAGGCTGGGAGATGCCTTGTAACCTCGGTAACTAAAAATGGCTGGAGAATTATATCTGTAGTGCTAAATTGTGCTTCAAGGACTGTAAGAGCACAGAGCAGCAAGCAAATATTGGATTATGCCTTCGGGAGTTACAAGAGTTATGAATACTTAAAAAAAGGTCAAGAAGTTTCTGAAGTTAAGTTAAATAAAGGACTTGAGGACAAAATTTTAGTTTATTCAGATAGTGATATATCATTTCCACTAAGGCAGGATGAAGTAGATAGAGTAAAAGTAGTATATAATATTCCTAAAGTAAGTGAAGCACCAATTAAAAATGATAGCAAGGTTGGGACAATTGACTATACTCTAGATGGCAAAATACTTGCATCTGCTGATATTATAAACCACAATGCCATTGCAAGGAAGGATTTCTATTATTATTTTGATGCGATTTTCAGAACTTGGGCGAGACTTGTATATAAAGAATAATGGTGGGATAATAGGGGTGTCAAAATTAAAATCAAGTGCTTAGTGAATAGTGAATGGTTAAAAGTGAATAGTTATGGAAAGTCGGCTTCACCGACTGGAAATATAAGGGCAAAGGCTTAGTGAAAAGTGAAAAATGAATAGTGGAGCGCCAAGAAAGCGCCTAAGATATAGCAGGTGGAAATCCTGTGCGGAAAGGGTGAGCCGCCCACCGCTATCCATTCCTTGGAACCGAAAGGGTG
>Ga0209430_1002509_pt1 | contig 11692 bp, 8 predicted proteins | sample BarGraIncub1133A_FD_184504 | JGI IMG/M metagenome (GOLD analysis project Ga0209430, IMG submission 184504) | Arctic peat soil microbial communities from Barrow, Alaska - Barrow Graham LP Incubations 11-33A (SPAdes) (version 2) | ecosystem: Environmental > Terrestrial > Soil > Wetlands > Peat... | reverse complement strand
TAAAGTCTTTCATGAAAAAAAGGCCAATTGCCCTCCGGAAGGTTGCCCCTTGTGCCACTTGTTGAAGAAAGGTGGAACCCAAACGTATGAAATGGTGATGGAAGCCTTCAATGGAACCTTCTTGGTGTCCTGTACACCGGTTTTCGATGAATCCGGAGAAATAAGCAGCATCATCCATATTGCCACTGACATTACCTATTTAAAGAGAATCGAACAAGATTTGCAGGAAAGCGAGAATCGATACCGCCTATTATTAGATACTTCTCCGGTTGGCATTGCCGTTCATAGCGAAGGCAAAGTTGTTTTTGCCAATGAAACAGCCAACCGTTTGTTTGGTTCAAAGACCCCTGATGCATTGACGGGTAAACCTATCAACGAAATCGTTCATCCTTCCACGTTGCCTACATCAATAGATCGTATCAAACGGATGATGGCTGGTGAACAAGGCTTGTATCCGGCAGAAGACAAGTATGTTAAATTTGATGGTTCGATTATTGACGTGCAAGTCTATGCAACACCTGTAAATTATAAAGGAAAGACTTCAGTTCAAGTCATTATCCTAGATATAACCGACCAAAAAAAGACCCAACTATTGCTTTCAGAGATGGGAAGGGTTGCCAAGATCGGTGGCTGGGAGTTTGATCCGATTACTAATAAAGGATCTTGGACCGAAGAAGTTGCCAAAATTCATGACCTTCCCCCCAATGACGAAACCAATGTAGAGAAAGGAATGAGCTTTTACCAAGGGGAGTCCAAAACTATAATAGAGAACGCCATAAAGGATGCTCTACAATACGGGATCCCCTATGAATTGGATTTAGAGTTGACAACTGGCAAAGGAAATAAAAAGTGGGTGAAAACCATTGGCAACGTGGAAAAGCAAGACTCCATGGTCACTCGTGTATACGGCTCGTTCCAGGATGTGACAGACCGGGTCTTGGCTAAAGAAGAATTGATTCATGCAAAAGAGAAAGCCGAGGAAAGTGACAGGCTTAAAACTGCTTTTCTACAAAATATGAGTCATGAAATCCGAACACCACTGAATGCCATCATGGGCTTTTCCGATTTACTGAGCAGCAGCTTTGATGACAAGGAAAGATTGATTTCTTTCACAGATATCATTAAACGAAGAGGAGGAGACCTACTCGAAATCATCAATGACGTATTGGATATCGCTAAAATTGAATCCGGTCAATTGGAGTTGTATTTGGATAATTATAATATGGGTGGTTTCTTTTCGGAACTGGAAGCCTTTTTTTCGGAGTACCGTGTTCGAGTCAACAAACAAGAGGTTGAATTTAAACTGCATTTCGACGATTCATTGAAACAAATGGATGTGATTCTTGATTCAGGAAAACTTCTGCAGATATTGACTAACTTGATTAGTAATGCCTTTAAATTTACCCCTTCCGGATCGATTGAAGTGGGATGCAGTGTTACTAACGATAACTTCTTTTCCTTTTATGTCCGTGATACTGGAATTGGGATTCCTGAAGAAAAACAAAAGGTCATTTTTGAACGTTTCATGCAAGTTAACAACAGCAATTCCCGATCGTATGGTGGAACTGGTCTTGGATTATCCATTGTACATGGTTTGCTAAAAATGCTAGGTGGAACCATTTGGGTAGATTCCGAACTAGGAAAAGGGAGTACATTTTCATTTACATTCCCCTTTAGCCTTAAGAAAGAGGAAGTTCAAAGTGCCCATGGTGATATGAATAAATCGGATTTATCAAGTGCAGATTCCACCATCCTTGTTGTTGAAGATGATATATACAACGTGGTGTACCTAACGGAGGTTCTAGCCAAAACGAATTATGTGGTCTTGCTGACCGACAATGGTGAAAGTGCCGTGGAAATTGCCACGAAGCAAAAGGTGGATTTAATTTTGATGGACATTCGCCTTCCAGGTATGTCAGGCCTTGAAGCAACACGTTTAATTAAAAAAGTAAAGCCTGAAATAAAAATCATTGCGCAAACCGCCTATGCAACGACTGCCGACAACGAATTGGCAATAAATGCGGGTTGTGACGGGTATATCTCAAAACCGCTTTCCAAAAAGAAGTTGCTGGATTTAATGGAAGAACTTCTCCTAAAAGCGATGAATTAAGTTGCTTGTTGGAGCTTACCTGATAAAGCTCGTCATCACTTTTTGTTTCCTTGCCGGAGCAGGAATGTTTTCTTTGGTCGCCTCACGCATCTTCAACTGCCAGGACATATTTTCGCCAAGCATTCCCATGATTTGTACCCCCTCGGCATCCTGTGAAACTTCACCCGGATTGGTTCCATGGATGATGCTCCAATAACAGGAAGTTGCCAGCGTCATTTCAGAATAGGTCAGATAATGATTCAGACTATCCAGCGTTGAAGAACCTCCCGAACGACGCACCGCTACAATGGCAGCGCCCACTTTGTGTCGGAAGTAGTTACCGTTGCTGTTTGAAACATAAAATAATCGGTCCAGAAAACACTTCATCGTACCGGCAATACCTGCAAAATACACCGGTGATGAAAGAATGATTCCGTCTGCCTCTTTTAGGATCTGAATCCATTCATTGACTGGGTCGGCTGTAATGCCGCATTTCCCGTCTTGATTTTTGCGACATTTACCACAGGCCAAACAACCATGTACTTCCTTATTTCCTACATGGAGAATCTCAAAATCAATCCCGTTTTCTTTCAATTTGGAGCCAACCATGCTCAATGCATGATACGTGTTGCCTTCCTTGCGAGGACTACCGTTGATTGCGATGACTTTCATATTTTAGTTTTTAAATTCATTTTCAATGCTTTCCCTCAAATCGTATAATAGCCATTCCTTTTTCAGGACAGACACTTTCTCCGTTCTCAAAAGGTGGATAAAATCTTCGATGCCAATCGGCTCATTTCCATTACCGTGGATCAAAACGATACTTCCGCCACGAATCGGCTGCCCTTTGGCCAACCAGGCATCACTTCCAATCGGAATCAACCCATAATCAACTACTTTATCAACGACTTCATTGTCTGAAACCAATCCCGGGAAACGAAAAAATACCGAAAATAAAAATCCTTGTTGAAGCAGCACTTTCTCAGTCTCCAGTATCTCAAAATTCAAATCCGTGTTTGGCTCCAACAAGAAATTATCTTTGAGCGGTAGTTGCGGATCGTAGTGATGATTGTATGTATGATTGATCCATGTCACGGCGATTTCCTTCGAAGCTATTAAATTCTTAAGCCATTCTAAATCTGCTGAATGCGTGAGCATGAATTTTCCTGTAATGGACAAGGCAATAGGAACGGGCTTTTCGGATTTATCGAATTCAGCTATGACGGACGTCAGAACTGACCGATCCAAAGGCTTATGCGAAGGGCACAAATCGATAGTCAGGCTCACGCCCTTTTCTTTCGGATAACCATGAATGATACCTGAATTCTGCAACGAAAAGGATTGATTCCTTGCAGTTTGGAGTGCCCTTACGTAGGCTGAATTACTATGGGTCAGAACGATTTGTTGCCAGGTCAGGGCTTTGACCGAAATCTGCTTGGACGGAATCAACTCCGTCTCCAGATTATCGGGATCGACTCCTACGTAGAAGGCCTGTCCTGAATCACTGAATGACCTAATTACCAGGAAATACTTGCTCTTGAAAGTACCCTCGCCGATACAGACTTTATAATCACTGATATCCGACTGTGCATTAAGCGTTAGTTTGTACGAAATCAGGATTACCAAAAGCAATAATCCTTTCTGGATAGACATTTGTCAATCAGTTGAAATGGTAAAGGAAAACCAAGGTGGCATTGAATGCCGGTTTCTTTCCATCCTTGATTTCAAGTATGACATCGATTTCAGCCTTGCACGTACCTCTAAGATCCACAATGGATTGCAATTTTGCTTTCAACCGAACTTCACCTTCAACCAATACGGCCTGTCCAAACCTCAGTTCCTTAATGCCATAGTTCACCAACATCTTCAGATTGTTCACTTCAATAATCTGTTCCCACAAGTAGGGCAGGATGGAAAGGGTCAAGTAACCATGTGCAATGGTGGTGCCAAACGGGCTTTCATTTTTTGCTTTTTCAACATTCACATGAATCCATTGATGGTCTAACGTGGCATCGGCAAACAGGTTGATCTGGTCCTGCGTGATTTTGTGGTAGGGGGAAACGCCCAAGTCTTTACCAATGTATTGTTCGAATTCCTGAAAGCTGTTGATGATTAATTTGTCCATGATAAAAATGCGTTAGAAGTTGAAAAATTTGCGTTTGCAAGGTACGGATTTTTCATGAAAATACTGCACAGTCGGGTTTGATATGTGCAATATTACCTCAGGTTCAAAAGTGTTTTTGAAATTTCATCACGTAGTTCAACGGAGACATTCACTTTATCAGCAAATGACTTCCACCGATTTACAGTCTCATTAATTTCATCAATAATCTCGCTTGCTTTTTTGCACCGGATGGATTCGCCGATCACCAACAGGTCTTTTTTGGTAATATCCTTTCGTTTGCCATTGACACTCAGTGCATGCTGACTTACCCATTCACTCCCCGGTCTATACGCATAACAAACATCATACGCCGGAGCCAATTCCCAATTTCCACCTTGCTTTAACCGGAATGAAAAATTCTTGGTGTGATCGTCGCAATTTCGTGCAATGACATTAAATACCATTCTTCGAAACATCTGTTCCGCATCCGGATAGCTCAACTTCAGCTCTCGCATTGCCTGAAACAACTGCTCATAACTAAAACTATTCGCCAAGGTAAAATCAAAATGCTTCAATGCGCAAAACGTTTGAATGTGATGTTTGGTTTCTCCACCTTCCCGATCAAATCGTTTGGTCATGAAATGCGCTCTTCCGTTTTCCTCCAGGAGCCTAGAGGGCATCATCTCGATGCCGCATGCCGTAGCCATCTGGTAATATGCCATTTCAATGCGACCGTATCCTTTACTGGCACCCAGTTGTACGTCGCTGACCCCATCCAATTTGATAAGCCAATGTTCGAACCCTTTTGGGGCTTTGGTTTGTCCGGATTTTACTTCCCCCGTTTTTTCGTTGAAGGCAATCACCGCTTTCGGCCTGGCGCCACCTGCTGACGTCCCGATTTTAAGGATTTCCAGAATCGCATGCTCTTCCTCCCTAGGTAAATTCGTCGCAAAAGCTTCCCGTTGAGAAAGCATTTTCTGAGCAATTTCTACCAAGCTGTTTATTTCGATGGAGAATGTTCGTTTGCTTTCTTTCAAAACAGTAGGCTCGAACTCCAAAGCCCCCATTCCTCTGGTTCCTATAAAACAGAGCCTCTCAACCGGATTCATGCTGTCTTGAGGATGACCTCGCTGTGCCAATCCTAAATTGATCAGTTGATTTCCGTACTTATCTGGCAACATATCTGCCAGAAGGCCAGGCAAACCTTTGAAAGTATCATAAGAGGAACTTTTATCCTTGACCAATTCAGGAAAGCTATAAACATTTCTACTATCGGAAACAGCCATTTTTAACGGAGCCAAATCCCAGCCCAATTGCTTGAACGTTGGGTCGTATTCAAAAGTGGTAAAGCCAGTAGCCTCATTCCAAGCTACTGCTCCGACCAATTGTCCCCAAATTTTAACTTCAGCTATGTTCATAGACTACCAATCTGTTTCATCCAATTTTTCTCGCTTTTTTCCGCTGGCTCTTTTCCTCTTTTTCTTTTCCTGTTTGGCCAATTTAAGTGGACTGATGCTTTGCTGGATAGTAAAGATGCTCAGCCCTTGCAGTTGATCCAAAACACGCAAAACCTGAATCAAGGTGGCCAGCGTAACCGTTTCGCCACGCTCTAATAGGCTCAAGGTGGAACGGCTGATGCCTGCATCGGTTGCCAACGTATCCTGCGTCTTGTTTTGCACCATCCGATGATGCTTGATGAAGTTTCCGATATGCTCAGATAATGCTTTATCGCTCATTGAAGGCCATGAAATGAATGAATTATCAGTCATTAAATGCAATTATAGATAATAGTGAATGACATATCATGCAATAATAGCATATATAAATGAGAAAACAAACTAATTTATCCTTTTTATCATCCGCGCCTTCAAAATCAAAATATCCTTCAACGGTTTGTCTGCTGAATCCGTTGTAGCACCAGCAATGCTGTCTACGATGTCCATCCCTTTTACAACTTCCCCGAAAACCGTATAGTTTTGATCCAAATGTGGTGCCCCTCCAATGGTTTTATAAACTTGACGCTGCTTTTCCGGGATTTTGTAGGGCACCATGCTTTCCAATTTCGTTTGTGTCAACTGCTCCAATTGTGCCTGAACAGCCTTTAATTCAATCGGATTTGCTCCAGCTTGGTTCAATGCCTGCAAACGCGAAAAAAGTTCGGCATTTTTCGGATCCGTAATTACTTGATGGTAAGCAATGCCATGGTTTATCCGCTTCTCGGCTTTCACCAGCGTGCTGTCTGTAAACAATTTACCCTGTATGATGGTAAAATGAAGCGCAGCAGAAGCCTGCGTTGGATTGTAGTCGTCCCCTTCCCTGGCAGCATTCAACGCACCGCGTTTATGAAAAAGATCGAGCCGAAATTCCGCATCAATCAGTGCCGGAAACTCCGCCGGTAGGTCTTTGCCCGTCTGAATCAGAAAGGTCTTAATGATGCGGTAAAAATTCAGACTATCCAACTGATGCAAGTTCACCAACCGAATGAAATTGTCGCGATGCTTCGGCGTTTCGTCGGACAAACGAAGAACGATGGGGCCGCGTTCGGTCATTAATTCGACGTCTTGTTTTTCGATGCTTTGGGCTGTTTGAGGGTAACCGCCAAAAATGCCAAGCCATAAAAAAAAGAAAGTTGGAATAGTTTTGATACAAATTTTACAAGTCATAGTCTTTCAATTATTTTTGTTTTTACCAATTCATAAGCTTCTTCTTGATTGTATTTTTCATTCGGCCGAATCAAGGCAGCCAAATCACCAAGAAATTCTATATCCAGCATTTTTGCTTCCATATTTTGTACAAATTGTTTTCGAGTTGGCGATTGGCCAACCACAAACTTCATGTATTCCTGATAACATTGCAGTATCGCTTCCTTATCCAGTTCAGGCACCTGTATTAAAGCTTTGTGTAAATCGTAAAGATCCCGACCCTTCCTGCGCTGATATAAAGCACGAAGCTTGGTACCCAATAATTCTTCGAGCCGATACGTCGTAACATTGCATGAACCAGTAAACCATGACGATTTTACATCAAAAGGATACTGCTGGTATCCCAATACTGTAAAGTGCTCTTTGCAATTAATTTCTACTTTTACCTTTAAGGTTTGAACCGGCGCAAACTCGGTATTAAAGCGAAACTTAAGCGTATTGTTGTTTCTTTTTTGATCTACAACCGAACTTGCATCAATAAAGCTTAGTTGATTCTGTAACCGTTGAATGGTTCCTTTTATGGGTTCAGGCCTTAACTGCACTAGATCAATATCCTCTGAATATCGAGGTTGAGGATGCAAATACAATTTATGCAAGGCCGTACCACCTCTGAATGCCAGACTGGATGCCAGAAATTTGTCGGAGAAGATAGCTATTATAGCACGGCAAATAACCAGGTCTTGCTCAACCTGTTCGTTTGTTTTCCACGGTACATTATTGGACCATTCTGTTATATATGCTTGTGGAATCATTTGTCAATTTCTGTGTTAATAATAACTTTCCAGCGTTGATCCGATGAAAAACCATTTATTGGCGTAGAAGCTTTTAAAGGAATGCGAAAAAATTTGGTTCTACTCCGCATTAAGGCTTGGTATAATGCATCTGCCAACACCTTGTTTTCAATCACTTTATCCAAGATATAGCCAAGCCGTTGAAGCGCAGTTACCGATGTATTTGCAAGGATGAGATTATTGAAATCATCGGGCATAATTGCTTCTGCCAATTCATTCAGAACTGTTACCACCCGATTTATCCCTCCTACCCGTTTTTCGAATTGAATTAAATTGGTGGCTGTCAGAACGGGGTTGGATATTTTGAGATATCCGGATTCTGTTTTTCTGATTTCCAGTAATTTTTCGGGGATTTCTTTTACACTGATGTAGTTGATTTTCAAACCCTTTTTCTTTGTCTGGCGAAGTACTGGAAAGCTCGTTACGACAAAGAATTCCTGAGGCTGTTGATGCGACGCACCATGAAATGCCGCAGCATTCAGCAGTGCCAGATAGTACGGCCGATCCAAGAATTTCATGAAACCATCAAGGAATATCACGGGAGGCAAAACACCATTTGAAGCATATTGAGGTGGTATAATTAGGTAGTACCCCTTGAATATGGAAATAATTTTGCCCTTATCAACCAATCGCTTCAAGGCAAACTTTATGGCAGTTTCAGACTGTACAACAAAGGATTGACGAAGTGCTTCCAAAGAAAATCCAAACCTTCCCATTGAAAGCTGCATTTCTACCCAATTTTCGAGTCGTTGATTTTCTTTTATTTTCTCCATAAGTGTATAATTTTGCGAAAGGTAGTGATTTACGATACTTTTCGCAAAATATCTATTTAATTATTTTGGTTCTAACTCCACTAATGCGAACTACTCAATTGGTTCGACGCTGTCGCACTATTTGAAAAGATCTGGTAAAACTGACGGAAACGTTTAATATTACTGACGCTAAACCCTTAGCAAAGCACTTATAATAAGCCTTTCGACAAAAGTGCATGTTTGAGCTCTTATTTTTATAGAGTGGCGTTTTATTTAACAAATTTTGGTCAACTGCAACCGTCGTCCACCAAAACAATTGCAAAAAAAATAGCACCCGCAGAAACTACGGATGCTATATAAAGATTGTGCGCCTGATAGGACTCGAACCTACACGCCGTGAAGCACCAGATCCTAAGTCTGGCGTGGCTACCAATTACACCACAGGCGCCTTTTCCCTGAACGGGACTGCAAAAATACTCAAAAATTACAGATTACAAAATCAATCGAACAGCTTTCCCTGGCCAATGATTTCGTCCACTATGTCAATGACGGGTTTGCCGGCGTCTTCATCCTCGATATCTACTTCGACCGGTTCAGCAGGTTCTTCCGAAACTTTTTCTTCGGGGAAACGCGTGGGTTCCAATTCATTGATGGCGCCTACATTAAACGTAGTCAGCCGTTTACCCTTGGCCTTGAAGCTCTTGACACCGATGAATTCGTCCCCATCAATCACCAATTTTTCGCGGAAACTGTCTCCGCCGCCAAAAACCACTTCGATGCGCGGGTAATAGACTTCCGAAAGTAAAATCAGTTTCGTATCTGAATTATCCCCAATAAAAGATTGCGGCTTCAGGCTGATTTCCAGTGGAAATCGTTTCAGATATGGGTAGTTCTGTTGATCGGCATCGTATAAGGCTGCTGTCCAGATTTTGTCCGGATCGAATTTCTCCACAATGTTGACGTCGTCGTTGTAGTGGTTACTCAAATCGAAGTTTGTGGTATAAAAATGACCGTTCTTCGTAATGATCAAAATGCTTTCGTCGCTCTGGAACTCGCCGATGTACTCGCCACGACCGTCGTAATTGAGGCGCAACACATCGCGGTCGAACCAAACTTTGCGGCCACCCAGCGTCGAACCACCCTTTTGTTTCAGTGTGATCCTGTGAATATCGTTCTTGGACAGGATGTTACCCATGGATTGACGCCCCTTGATGGCGATTTCGCTGAAATCCTTGTCAAACTGCAGTTTTTTGATGCGCGGACCCGGTTTTAACGTCACTTTGATGACTTCGGCTTCCCCATTCGGATTGGCGCTGAAATACACGATTCGGGAACCCGGAACACCCTGAGTCAGATCGTATTCTTTGTCACGGGTCATGCCGCTCACGGCGAAACGCTTCATGTACATGGCACCGTCCTTGCCGTTCCGATACACCACATTATAAATGGTGCGCGAGTCGTTTTTCTTGAAGACATTCACGTACAGGATGTTTTTCCCAACGAACATCTTTTCACAGACTTTGACCACCTTGAGTTTGCCATCCTTGTAGAAAATAATGACATCGTCGATGCTCGAACAGGCGCAAATAAGTTCGTCTTTTTTCAAGCTGGTGCCGATGAAACCGTCTTCCCGATTGATGTACAGTTTTTCGTTGGCTTCCACCACCTTGGCCGCTTCGATGGTGTCGAAGCTGCGGATTTCGGTGCGACGCGGGAAGTTCTTGCCATATTTCTTTTTGAGCCCCTCAAACCATCCAATGGTGTAATGCACCAGGTTGGCTAAGTTGTGGTCGATTTCTTCAATCTGCGCAAGCATGCCTGCAATTAGTTCCTCCGCTTTGATGGAATTGAACTTCAGAATGCGACCCATCTTTATTTCCAGCAGTTTCAAAATGTCTTCGGAAGTAATTTCGCGGATGAAGGAAGGTTTAAACGGTTCTAAGCGATTGTCTACATGCTTAATGGCCGTTTCAATGTCCTTGCTGTCTTCAAACCCCTTGTCCTTATAAATACGCTCCTCAATGAAAATCTTTTCGAGTGAAGCAAACAACAAACTTTCCAGCAGTTCAGCCTTGTGAATCTCGAGTTCGCATTTCAACAGCTCCATCGTGTTTTCGGTGGAACGGATCAAAACGTCCGAAACGCGCAGGAATGCCGGTTTCTCGTCCCGAATGACACAACAGTTCGGTGAAATGCTGACTTCGCAATCGCTGAAGGCGTACAGGGCGTCTATGGTCTTGTCGGAAGAAACACCGGGAGCCAGATGCACTAGAATCTCCACATTCATGGCCGTATTGTCATCGACCTTGCGCAGTTTGATTTTGCCCTTGTCGTTAGCCTTTAAGATCGATTCTATAACGGAAGAAGTCGTTCTCCCGAAGGGGATCTCCGTGATGACCAGCGTTTTATTGTCCAATTTGCTGATCTTGGCACGGACCTTGACGGCACCGCCGCGTTCCCCGTCGTTGTAACGGGAAACATCGATATAGCCACCTGTCTGGAAATCAGGGTATAATTCAAACGTATCTCCCTGCAGTATGGCAATGGAGGCGTTGATCAGTTCGTTGAAATTGTGTGGCAATATTTTGGAGGAAAGCCCAACGGCAATTCCTTCCACACCTTGAGCCAGCAGGAGTGGAAATTTGACCGGCAAGCAGACCGGTTCTTTGTTGCGACCGTCGTAGGAAGGCTTCCATTCGGTCGTCTTGGGGTTGAACACTACTTCGAGCGCAAATTTGGAAAGCCTAGCTTCGATGTAACGCGGAGCTGCGGCACCGTCACCCGTGAGGATGTTGCCCCAGTTCCCCTGACAGTCAATCAGAATGTCTTTTTGGCCCAACTGAACCAGCGCGTCACCGATGGAGGCATCCCCGTGGGGGTGAAACTGCATGGTGTGCCCGATGATGTTGGCCACTTTGTTGTAACGCCCGTCGTCCAGACGCTTCATAGAATGCAGGATGCGACGCTGAACCGGTTTCAGCCCGTCTTCGATGTGCGGAACGGCGCGTTCCAAAATGACGTACGAGGCATAGTCCAGAAACCAATTCTGGTACATTCCCGAAAGCTGATGGCGGATGCCGGCGTCCTTGACGTCCGGAACCTGATATTCGGAATGACCACCAGTTACGGCTTCGGCATCCGGGTCGGGGTCGGCTTTGGCGGATTTATGGGATGTTTCGGTGGTGTCGGTCGTAGCGTCACCGATTTCCTCAGGCAAATCGCCTTCGGGTACGGTTGCGTCGTCTTCAAGGGCT
>Ga0209430_1002508_pt1 | contig 11696 bp, 7 predicted proteins | sample BarGraIncub1133A_FD_184504 | JGI IMG/M metagenome (GOLD analysis project Ga0209430, IMG submission 184504) | Arctic peat soil microbial communities from Barrow, Alaska - Barrow Graham LP Incubations 11-33A (SPAdes) (version 2) | ecosystem: Environmental > Terrestrial > Soil > Wetlands > Peat... | reverse complement strand
AAATTTTCATTATAGGAGGTGCAGAAATATACCATACATTTCTGCAGTATTGTTCGGAAGCAATCGTTTCCCGTATTGACCACTCGTTCAAAGCCGATGTTTATCTGGATAATCTGGACAATGAGATCAGCTGGAAGGAAGTAAGCCGTTCCGATGTTATACACTCTATCAAAGGTTATGACTTTACTGTTCACCATTATCGCAATTTAAATATTGAATATTGAAGCTTTAAAATTCGATATTTGTGCATTGTGCACAAATATCGTGACGTATATATGTATAAGATGTCTAGTGTAAATCTTGCGTGGCAACATTGCATATGCTATACTCATTATGACAGAAGAGAACAGCTGCTGTCACAAACACAAACAAATACAGACAAAAAGCTGCAAAAGCTTGATGTACATTGCCGGATCACAGGGTGATTCAGGCGAGACCCCTAAGGAGGTATGACTCATGAAAGCGTTTAATTTGAACAATGTTGATGTACAGGCCTTTATGAAAGCATTAGACTCTTGCAAGGGTGATGTTATGCTCATTACTGATGAGGATGACCGCTTCAATCTCAAGAGTAAGCTTAGTCAGATCGCAGGACTTGTGAATCTGATCGAGGGCGGCAAACTGGTTAACGCCAGAATTTACTGCTCAAACACCGATGATGAATCCATGCTGTTCAGACTCAATCTATTCGGTACACCGGTTGAGACTCCAGGGGTTTAATTCTCTGCTGTTTCCCGCTTGAGCAAGATATTTGATCCGTTTCAGAATATATTCTGAGGCGGATTTTTTTGTAAGAATTAAGAAAGGTTTCTGTTTTGATTTCATATGAATGTCATGGATATGCTATAATTAAATTCACTATTTCTTGTGTTCTAATTGAAAGGATGCTTCATGTCATATTATCGATACAATGCGCTGGACATTGCCGCTTATATTAAATGGACCAGTATTCCTGCAGAGACAGAGCGCACATATCTGGACCTTTTGTTTCAGATGCGTGAGAATATTCTTGCTCGTCCGCTGGCAAAAGATTTTGAATCTTTTGCGATGGCTGTTTTTCGCGAAATGTACCATGTTTGGGCGAGAGGCTTTGAAAATGAGTTTTCGGATGTGAATCTGATTGCACCTGAAGGCAGTGTCGCGCTTTTTTGTGACCAGGAGTTCCTGGCCCTTGAATCTTATATGAAATTGCTTTCCCTTCATCTGATTCTTACGGAGAATCTTCCGTATGTCAGGATTAATTTTGCCGGACTTCCGCTTTTGATCGGGATTGAAGGGGAATACAGTGATTTTGAGAAGAATCTTGCTGAAGCAGCCAAAATGCTTCGTCTTGCAACAAAGGATGACAGAGGCAATGTTTTTAATCTTTCACAGGGAATTCCGAACGAACCTCTGTGCCTGGGACTCCAGAGTGAATTCCGTGCAGAACTCTTTGGTGCCGGAGGTTATCGCGTAAAACGAAATAATGACTATCAGGAGAAGATGCGCATTCTCCGCGAGAAGTCAAGACGTGAGCAGGAAGTGCGGGAAATACTCAAATCCGGCGTTGACAGCCGCAAAGAACGCAAGACATATTTACCAGGAATCCCTGTTTTTTTTGCCCCGCCCGCCGTTAGCGAAGAACCTGATCCGACAGAGCCGCATCTATTCGGTGAGCCGTCAATACCGGCCCTGCCACTTGATAATATTGATGAAGATGTACCTTCACCGCAGGAGTCTGACACTTCCGGCGATTACAAAGCGTCTTCTAAGACAAGAAATAGCCAATAAGAAAAGGTGAAATACATGTTTAATCCTGCTTCATTAAAAATGGGCCTTGATATTGGCTCAACCACAGTGAAAATTGTACTTCTTGACGGTGATAAAGTACTTTATCAACAATACAGGCGACACCATTCAGATATTCGCGGCGAACTAATTAGGGCCTTTGAAGATTTGCAGGCTGAATTTCCTGCACTTCGCGTTCAGCTCGCCATTACTGGTTCCGGCGGACTGTCCGTTGCAACATGGCTTGGCCTTGAATTTGTTCAGGAAGTTATTGCTGAAACTGTTGCCATTACAAGATATAATCCGCAAACCGATATTATTATCGAGCTTGGCGGAGAAGATGCCAAGATAACATATCTTCATCCCGTCCCCGAACAGCGGATGAATGGTACATGCGCGGGTGGTACAGGGGCTTTTATCGATCAGATGGCGACACTTCTGCAGACGGATGCAGACGGCTTAAATGCACTTGCAAAGAAGTATGGGACGCTTTATACAATTGCCTCGCGCTGCGGCGTATTCGCCAAAAGCGACCTCCAGCCGCTGATTAATGAAGGTGCCGCCAAATCAGATCTGGCTGCGTCCATTTTGCAGGCAGTTGTGAACCAGACAATCGCAGGCCTTGCCTGCGGGCGGCCGATTCGAGGTCATGTAGCATTTTTGGGCGGGCCTCTTTTTTTTAATTCAGAACTCCGTACAGCTTTCGAACGCACACTCAAAGACCAGGTATCCTCTTTCTGGCTCCCTGACAACGCACAACTCTATGTTGCTATCGGTGCAGCCCTTGCAGCCGTAAAAGAACCGGTGCTGCTTTCCGATATCATCACATCTTTTCACGATGAGAAGGGATTTACACCGGATATTACACGTATTCCTCCGCTTTTCAAGGATGAAGAAGACAAGAGATTGTTTGATGAAAGACATGACAAAGCTACTCTGGAGCTTTTCGACCTTTCAATTCAGAAGGGTCCGTGTTTCCTCGGCATTGATGCAGGAAGCACTACGACAAAAGCCGTGCTCATTAATGAGCAGGGGCAATTAGTATATACGTACTATGGCGGCAACAAAGGAAATCCGGTAAAGAGCGCAGTTGGTATTATGAATGAGCTTTATCAGCAGCTTCCTTCTGCCGCCCGCATTGCCAATACCTGTGTTACCGGCTATGGCGAGAACATCATTCGTGCCGCACTTCGTGTCGATGAAGGCGAAATAGAGACCATGGCGCATTTTCAATCCGCAAAGTATTTCTGCCCGGATGTTGATTTCATTATTGATATCGGCGGACAGGATATGAAATGCATGCGCATCAGGAATGGTGTTATTGATTCCATCATGCTTAACGAAGCCTGTTCTTCCGGATGCGGCTCGTTTATTCAGACTTTTGCGGAAAACCTGAAAATGGATGCACATTCCTTCTCTGTGGAGGCCCTGACGGCTACGAATCCGGTCGATCTGGGAACACGATGCACGGTTTTCATGAATTCAAGAGTTAAGCAGGCACAAAAGGAAGGGGCCTCCGTCGGAGATATTTCCGCCGGTCTTTCCTATTCTGTTGTGCGTAATGCACTTTATAAGGTTATCAAAATCCGCGACACTTCCCAACTTGGAAAGAAGATCGTCGTGCAGGGCGGAACATTCCTCAATGACGCTATTCTGCGCTGCTTTGAGCTCATATCAGGCCGCGAGGTCATCCGACCCAATGTTGCCGGGCTGATGGGTGCTTTTGGTGCCGCACTGATTGCGAGGAAGCGGTGTACGGATTTTGCGAAGGTTTCTTCAATACTTGGTGCAGATGAGCTGTCTGTTTTTACTATGTCTACAGAAATGTCGACATGTCCGCATTGCGGAAATCACTGTAAGTTAACGATCTCTGCTTTTTCCAACGGCGGACGGTTTGTATCGGGCAACCGATGTGAAAAGGGAGAGGGCGGGACTGTCCGGAAACCGGAACTTCCGAATTTGTTTCTATACAAATACAACCGCACATTCCGTTATAAACCGTTATCAGCGGACTTGGCAATCAGAGGCAAAATAGGTGTTCCCCGCGTTCTGAACCTTTATGAGAATTACCCGTTCTGGTTTACCGTGCTTACAAAGCTTGGCTTCCAGGTAGTATTATCGGCCAGATCCGATCATAAATTGTTTGAGAAAGGAATGGATTCCATTCCATCGGAGAGTGTCTGCTATCCGGCCAAACTCGTTCACGGACACATTGAAGATTTGATAGAAAAGGGAGTCCCAACCATTTTCTACCCGGACATCCCCTATGAACGCAACGAGAATAAGGATGCAAACAATCACTTCAACTGCCCGATTGTTGCGTCCTATCCCGAAGTTATCAGGAATAATCTGGAGAATCTTACGGTCAAAAATGTCCGCTTCCTGAATCCTTTCCTGCCTCTGGATAATCCGCAGAAGCTGGCAGAACGGCTCAGTGAAGTTTTTTCTGATGAAAAAGTAACAAAAACGGAGGCACTTGCAGCGATTGCTGCCGGGGATGCCGAATATGATGCTTTTAAAAATGAGATTCGTATCAAGGGACAGGAAGTGTTGGATGAACTCAAAAGAACCGGCAATAAAGGCGTGGTTTTGGCAGGGCGTCCTTATCACTGCGACCCTGAAATTCATCACGGCATACCCGAGATGATCAATGGCCTGGGTCTTGCCGTACTGACAGAGGACAGCGTAGCCGTTCCCGGGCATCTGCAGAGACCTATCCGGGTTGTTGACCAGTGGATGTACCACACGCGCCTGTATGAGGCTGCGGCCTTTGTCGCAGAGCAGGAGAACCTTGAGCTGGTACAGCTGAATTCTTTCGGATGCGGACTTGATGCGGTTACATCGGATCAGGTTCAGGAAATTCTGGAATCAAAAGGCAAGCTCTATACACTTTTGAAAATTGACGAAGTCAGCAATCTCGGCGCTGCACGGATTCGGATCCGTTCGCTTAAGGTTGCAATGGACGAACGTGAAGGAAGAACGAAGGCTAATCTGCCCGCTCATTCAAGCTACACAATCAGCCGTATTCCTTTTACAAAGGAACATAAAGCAAAACATACCCTTCTTGCGCCGCAGATGGCCCCGATCCAATTTGAATTTGTTGAGGCTGTTTTCAGAAACTATGATTTCCGTATGAAACTTCTGAAAGAGGCAACTGCAGAGGACATTGAATGCGGTCTTCGTTTTGTTAATAATGATGCATGCTACCCGACGATTATCGTCGTCGGCCAGATGGTCAATGCTTTTCTGACGGGCGGGGCAGATCCGGACAACACTTCGGTTATGATCACGCAGACCGGCGGAGGATGCCGTGCCACTAATTATGTTGCATTTTTGCGTAAAGCCATGAGGGAAGCTGGATTTCCACAGGTTCCCGTCATCGCATTGTCAGTTCAGGGACTCGAGGGCAATCCCGGCATGAATTTTACAATTCCGATGATACACCATGCACTTCAGGCCATATGCTATGGAGATATGCTGTCGACACTTCTTCTTAGGGTTCGGCCCTATGAAGTGACACCGGGAGCGGCCAATGCGCTGTATCAATACTGGAGTAAACGTGGAATCAATTATTTCAACCGCAGTGCCAAGTTCTCGGAACTGTCATCCGGTTACAATATGGATAAGGCATCGAGATATATTCGAAGTGAGGAAGAACAGGAAGCAAGCCTCATCAAAAATGCTTTGTCAGATCAGGATCTTGACTCTAAAATCGACCGCGCCATACGATCGTTCCGTCATCTGGTCGACCAGACGATTGAGTCTTTTGATAAATTTCCGATGCAGGACATAGAACGAAAACCGCGTATTGGAATGGTCGGCGAGATACTGGTAAAGTTCCAGCCGGATGCCAATAACCATGCTGTCGACGTGATCGAGAGCGAAGGCTGTGAAGCGGTCGTTCCCGGACTTCTGGATTTCTTCCTGTACTGCTTCTATAACCCGGGCTGGAGACACGAGAACCTTGGAACCAGTGCATTGTCATCTTGGTTTTCGAGCCGCGGTATTGATGTTCTGGAAGGATATAGAAGACACATCGTCAGGAAGATGAAAGCTACCGGCAAATTCCAGCTGCCCATGCATATCCGCCGCATGGCCGACAAAGCGGAATCCGTTCTTTCCTGTGGGAATGCCTGCGGGGAGGGCTGGTTCTTGACGGCTGAAATGATGGAACTGATTGAAAGCGGCGTGCCGAATATTATTTGTGCACAGCCTTTTGCATGTCTTCCGAATCACGTCACCGGTAAAGGAATGATCAAGGAACTGCGCCGTCAATTCCCGCATTCCAATATTGTGCCAATTGATTATGACCCGGGCGCAAGTGAGGCTAACCAGCTGAACCGCATAAAGCTGATGGTCAGTACAGCACATCTGCAGCACGAAACAGTTCAGAAGCATCACAAATCCTTATCAACGAAGAAACAGCAGGTTCCAGAAAAAAGTAAGGATAATATTGGACCTGCAAAAGGGCAATCGTGTGAAGAACTAAATCAGTGAGGGAGTGATTATATGGATTCTGTTTTGCCTGATGCGAAAAAGAAACTGCTCCTTGTCGATGGAAATAGTATTATCAACCGTTCTTTCTTTGCTCTTGCCGGCCGCGGGAATCTGACGGCACCCGACGGCACCCCTACCGGTGCCCTGAACACATATCTTAATACGCTGTATAAATTTATTGAAGAGGTCAAGCCTACACATCTTTGCACTCTTTTTGATGTACGTGAAAAAACTTTTCGCCACGACATGTATGATGGATATAAAGCGAAACGCAAAGGAATGCCGGATGAACTTGCCGTACAGATGCCGCTTCTCAAAGAGGCACTTGATGCGATGCATCTTGTGCGCTTTGAACTGGCCGGATATGAAGCCGATGATCTGATTGGTACGCTTGCCAGACAAGGGGAGAGTGCCGGTTTTTCGGTCTATATTCTTAGCGGAGATAAAGACGATTTCCAACTGATTGATAATAATACGGTTGTTATGATGCCGGTAAACAAAATGGGAAAGACAACTACCGAGATCTATGATCTTGATGCACTTCTGGCTCGTTATCAACTGACGCCTGATGAATTTATTACGCTTAAATCCCTGATGGGGGACCCAAGCGACAATATTCCCGGTGTGCGTGGAATTGGTGAAAAAGGTGCCATTGAACTTGTTAAAAAATACGCAACCCTTGATGCCCTGTATGAACATATCGATGAGTTGGCACCGGGGATTCAAAAAAAGCTTTCAGAGAACAAGGAAATGGCATATCTTTCCTATGAGCTGGCAAAAATTGACTGCAGCGTACCTGTTTCCCTTTCCCTTGATGACATTATTTTCGGTCAGCCGGACCGCCAACTGCTCACTGCTCTTTTTTATCGTCTTGGATTTCGAAACCAGATCAAAAAATGGAGTTTGGAAGATGTGACTGTTGAAGAATCAATTCCGGTTAAATCAACGGATGACAGTCCGGTCGACGAAGGGCGGGAATTGCCGGCTTCTTTACCGGAAATCAGGATTGACACTGATTTGCACGATTTCTCGGCAGCTTTTTTAGCAGAAATGTCCAGGGCGAAAAAACATTTCTGTATTTCCATTGATATGCAAATGCCGCAAAGTCTTTCGCCCGGTGATAATTTTACCTATCTTACCGTTTGTTTCGCACCGGATCAAATATATGCTTTCTCGACTGATTTTCACAGCAAAATATTGGATTTTCTCGTCGCGCAGGGCGTTGGCAGCCACGTTAAAGAATTGCTGCCGGTCGGTCACAGTATCAAGAGTCGATTTCGCGGACTCCCTTTTGTGCTTCCGTTCGGCTCATGCTTTGATGTTGAAGTCGCCGGATATATTCTGAATCAGATCGAAGGCGGATCACCGTCCTTTGAGATGCTTTATGAGCATGCAGTCAGGGAATCCTATCCGAGATTTGCCGTGTATGCAGGACCTGACAATTCTTTGAAAAACACATCTGAAAACCCGATGGAAATGCTTCTTGCGCAAAATGAGTCTGCCGATTCGGGCAATGAGCTGCAGGGGACTGCCCGGGATAGCGAATATACCAGGCAAGTACTGGAAGAATCCGCCTGGCGGGCACTTCTTTGCCGGAGAATAGCAGCTTATCAGATCAAGGCGATTGCAGAAATCGCCTTGGAAAAACTGGTGTACGATATAGAAATGCCGCTGGTACTCGGGCTCGACGGCATGGAACGTGCGGGGGTTCTTGTTGACCGCACGACTCTTGCCGATATTCATGTCTCTTTTGAAGCAGAACTGAATCGTCTTTCTGCTTCCATCTACGAGAAGGTCGGTATGACTTTCAACATACTTTCGCCCAAGCAGATCGGGCAGGTGCTTTTTGAAAAACTGTTGCTTCCTTCAGGGCGAAAAAACAGCAGCGGCACCTATTCGACGGATTCTGATGAATTAACACGCCTGATAGACGAACATCCTGTTGTCAGGGATATCCTCAATTATCGCCAGATTTCAAAGCTTGATTCGACTTTTGTTCTTGGTCTGCAAAAAGTAATAAATCCTTTAGACGGCCGCGTGCATTCAAGTTTTTCACAGGTGATGACAAATACGGGAAGACTATCTTCTGCAGAACCGAATCTTCAGAATATTCCTATTCGAAGCGATCTTGGAAGCCAGATCCGGAAGGCCTTTATTGCGCCGCCGGGCAGGGTCCTTCTGGATGCGGATTATTCGCAGATTGAACTGCGCCTTCTTGCGCATCTGTCACAGGATGAAAATATGATGAATGCTTTTCTGCATAATGAGGATATTCATACAAATACGGCGGCGAATATTTTCAATGTGCCCAGGGAGATGGTGCAGCCTTCCATGCGTTCGGCGGCCAAAACAGTTAATTTCAGTATTGTTTACGGGATCAGTGATTTCGGGCTTGCCCAGGACCTTGGGGTATCTTTTCAGGAAGCGCATCACTATATTGAGCATTATTATGCTCAGTATCCGAAGATCCGTGCCTATTTGGATTCGCTTAAAAAGATGGGTTACGATAAAGGATATGTTGAGACTATGTTCGGTAGAAGAAGAGTGGTCAAAGAGCTAACTTCCCCTAACCGGAATATCCGGAATTTCGGGGAACGTGCCGCAATGAACACACCGGTACAGGGAACGGCTGCGGATATCATCAAAATCGCAATGAACCGTGTAAGCGCAGGCCTCAAAAAAGAAAAATTTGATGCCGTTCTGATCCTGCAGGTACATGATGAACTAATTGTTGAATGCAGGGAAGACCAGGCTGATGCTGCTTCCGTTGTACTTAAACATGCCATGGAAGGTGCTGCACTTCTCCGGGTACCCTTAATTGCAGAAGTCAGTCAGGGACTAAGCTGGTATGCGTGCAAAACGTAACCGGTTTGTATGGCTGGGAAAGTGAATTATTTATAATGCAAAGAACGTATATATGGATGCAGGATGCGGCAGATACGGGGGCTAAGAGATGTTTGTTATTGGAATTACAGGTGGAATCGGGGCCGGCAAAAGCACTGCCGCCAAAATATTTGCCCAAAGGGGCGTACGTGTTCTGGATGCCGATGAAATTTCAAGAAAGGTAACGGGACAAGGCGGCCGGGCACTTGATTCCATCCGCGGTCTCCTTGGGAACAAAATGATAGATACCTCCGGAAATATGAACCGCAAACTGGTTGCGGGACTTGTATTTTCCGACCGCACAAAGCTTGATAAACTATCTGCCGTCATTCATCGCCATGTCCTTGATGAAATCGGTGAGGAGCTTGAAAAAGAACGTGAAAAGGGAACGAAAGTTATTGTGCTCGATGTACCTATTCCCGTTAAAAAGGGCTTTCTGGACGTGTGCAATCAGGTCTGGGTTATCAGTGCGGATGAAGATGTGCGTATCGAACGCATCATGGACCGTGGTATGAGTGCAGAGGATGCCAGACGCCGCATGGACATGCAGATGACCCGCGAGGAATATGAAGAGCTTGCTGATATTGTTATTGAAAATAATGAAGACGAAGAGACACTTAAAGAGAAAATCAATGTTCATATCCGCAAAGAACTTGAGGGAAGAGGAATTCGTATATGAGTACACAGATGGTTATAGCTTTGTGTTTTTTTATATTTTCGATTCTTGTTCTTCCCGCATCGTTAGCACTGCTGCCAGGGAATGAACCTGTTATACGTAAATATATAAGGATCTCCACGGTCCTGTTTATAACAGGCACCCTTCTGGTTCTTGTTATTACAACTGTAAAACCCGCTGTACCGCTGACTTTTGTCTGGCTCAGCGAAGTATTTGTATTTGCGATTTATGCGGCCAGCAGCGGCATGATTATATATTTTGTTAAAAAATTCGCAGCAGGAGCCAGTCCCGCTGCGAATCAAAATACTGACAGAATATTACAAAACCCGGAAAATATTAATCAGACTCCGGAAAAACCAAAGTCAGAACAGTGATAAATAACATCGGCTCAAAGAATCAGACATTAAAGCGGAAGAGAGTAACATCGCCGTCTTTCATTACGTATTCTTTGCCTTCTGAACGTACAAGACCCTTTTCACGTGCAGCTGCATATGTTTTACTTGCAATCAGGTCATCAAAGGCAACAATTTCAGCACGAATGAAGCCCCGCTCGAAATCCGAATGGATTTTGCCGGCTGCCTGGGGTGCTTTTGTGCCTTTTTTGATGGTCCAGGCACGGCATTCGTCGGGACCGCTCGTCAGAAATGAAATTTGCCCGAGAAGCTTATAACAGGCCTGAATCATTTTATCGAGACCTGACTGGTCAATTCCCAAATCCTCCAGAAAAGCCTTGCGTTCATCTTCCTCGAGCATGGCAATTTCTTCTTCGATCCTTGCTGAAATAACAACAACCTCGGCGCCTTCCTCCCGGGCGAAAGCACGGACAGCATTTACATATTCAGGCTCAGGACCGCCTATGGCATCTTCGGATATATTCGCAGCGTAGAGAATCGGCTTTGAAGAAAGAAGTGCCAGATCGCGGACATAAACCAGCGCGTCTTCTTCAAAGACAAGGGTTCTGGCAGACTTGCCTTTTTCGAGGGTCTCATATATCCGTTCACACACTTTGAGTTCAGGCTCGTATTTCTTGTCTCCGCCTTTCATCATCTTGCGGCATTTGTCAATACGTCTTTCCATATATTCCATATCGGAAAGTATGAGCTCGAGATCAATTGTCTCAATGTCCCTGGTCGGGTTCGTGGCTCCGTCGACATGTATTACATTCTCGTCGTCAAAACAGCGGACAACATGGACAATCGCATCAACTTCACGAATAGTTCCAAGGAACTTATTGCCGAGACCTTCGCCCTTGCTGGCGCCGCGTACAAGACCTGCTATGTCAACAAACTCAACGACGGCAGGTGTAGTTTTTACGGGATTATACATTTCGGTGAGACGGTCCAGGCGCTTGTCCGGAACGGCGACAATACCCACGTTTGGCTCTATTGTACAGAATGGGTAATTGGCAGATTCGGCGCCAGCCTTCGTGATTGCATTAAAAAGTGTACTTTTTCCGACATTTGGCAGACCAACGATTCCCAATTTCATTGCAAACCTCTTTCATTTCTTTCATTATAAACACCCGATTATTATAACATGAGACACTCGTGCGGCAATGACTATGCGGATACAATTTTACTCGAAAAGAAAGGCGCGTTAGGTAGGTATTGTCAGATTCTGCATTCAATTGTCGAAAAATCAGACGCATAAGCCGGCTTGTGTTTATTACCATAATGGGATAAAAGCAGGGAGGAGATACAAATGACGACCAGGAAGAATCGGTATGCCAAAATATCCACCTGCTTTTTATACGGAATCGAAGGCTTTCTGGCGGACATCGAGGTAGCAATTTCCTCAGGCCTTCCGGCGTTCGAAATTGTAGGTCTCTGTGATCCCTCTATTCGCGAGTCGAAGGAGCGGGTCCGGGCAGCTA
>Ga0209430_1002505_pt1 | contig 11703 bp, 10 predicted proteins | sample BarGraIncub1133A_FD_184504 | JGI IMG/M metagenome (GOLD analysis project Ga0209430, IMG submission 184504) | Arctic peat soil microbial communities from Barrow, Alaska - Barrow Graham LP Incubations 11-33A (SPAdes) (version 2) | ecosystem: Environmental > Terrestrial > Soil > Wetlands > Peat... | reverse complement strand
GTAGGAGTCGCGCATGTCCTGCTTGTAGGTGAAGGGGAGCCGGGCCAGGTCATCCAGCGACTTTATGGAGTCCGAGGTGATACCCGCCTTGCCGAGGGCCTCCCGGTAGAAGGGGACGCTCGCCTGGACGCGCCCCACCATGGCCTTAAGCCTCTTGAGCTGCAGGGCGCGGATCGCCTCCCGCGGCAGCGTCTCGAAATCCTCGTTGAAGAACATGACTAACTCCTTTGGATCTGTGAATGGTGAATGGTGAAAGGTGAATGAACCCTGTCACCTATTACTCATCACGCATCACGCAGCACCGTTTGGAATCTGTGAACGGTTAAGGATGGAAAAACGTTAGCTTCAAGGTTTTACGCCTTTCACGGTTCATTCACCATTCACCATTCACGGTTTTACAACGACCTGCCGACGGCAAAAGCTTTCAGATTCACCGCCAGCGCCTTCTTGGGCACCATCCGCTCGATCGCCTCCAGCCAGAACTTCTCGGCGATGTCGAGCCGCTTGGAGACGGCGCCAAGGAGCACCGTGTTGGCGGCACGCGCATTGCCCGCCTCGGTGGCCAGCTTTTGCCCGTCCACCAGGATGAGGTCCGGGAAGCGCTCTGCAATCTTCCCGGCAAGGTCCGCGGGATACGCCTCCTGCCCCATCAGCACGGAGGGGGGCGGTATGCAGAGGTCGTTGGCGACCACGGTGGCGCCGGGCTTGAGTAGCACCAGCGACCGGTAGCTCTCCATCAGCTCGAAGCCGAACAGGATGTCGCCCTCCCCTTCCGGCACGATCGGGGAAAACACTTCCCTGCCGTAACGCACGTGGGAAACCACGCTTCCTCCGCGCTGCGACATGCCGTGGATCTCGCTCTTCTTGACGTCGAAGCCTGCCAGCATGCAGGTCTCGGAAAGTATCTCGGCGGCGAGCAGGATGCCCTGGCCGCCTACCCCTACCAGGAGGATGTTGGTGATCTTGTCGCTCATTTCGCCTCCCCGATTGCAGAGAATTTGCACAGCTGACGGCAGACGTCGCACCCGTTACACAGAACCGGGTCGATATGCGCCTTCCCCTTCTTGCCGCTGGAAGGAACCCACTCGATGGCGGGGCAGCCGATCTTCAGGCAGGCGCGGCAACCGGTGCAGGTCTCCGGGTTCACGGCGAGCACCTTGCCGCGGGTGAAGACCCCTTCCCTTTTGATGAGCACGCACGGCTTGTCGGTGATGATCACCGAGGTCTCGGGACGCTCCATCTCCTCGGAGATCACCCGCTCGCACTCCTCGAGATCGAGGGGGTTGATGCGGCGGATGTGCTTGACACCGATCGCCTGGCACAAAAGCGGAAAGTCGATGGTGTTGGCGGGGTCGTCCATCAGGGTGTGACCTGAGGCGGGGTTGTCCTGGCGCCCGGTCATGGCGGTGATCCTGTTGTCGAGGATGATGACGGTCGCGGCCCCCTTGTTGTAGACCATGTCCATCAGGCCGTTCACGCCGGTGTGCAGGAAGGTGGAGTCGCCGATGACGGCCACGACCTTCTTTCTTTCCTCGGGCGGGAGCACCTTCACGGCGCCGGTCGCCATGCCGATGGAGGCCCCCATGCAGATGCAGGTGTCCATGGCGGAGAGAGGCGGCATGAAGCCGAGCGTGTAGCAGCCGATGTCGCCGGAGACGTAGGCCTTGAGCCGGTTCAGCGTGTAGAAGACGCCGCGGTGCGGGCACCCCGGGCACATGTTGGGCGGGCGCCCCGGAAGCTTCTCGGCCGCGCTCTGCCCGACCTCGGGAAGTCCGAACCCCTTCCTGATCCTGCCGGGGGTGAGCTCGCCGCACAGCGAGAGGATCTCCTTGCCGGTAACGGCGATTCCCATCGCCTTCACCTGCTCCTCGATGAAGGGGTCGAGCTCCTCGACGACGTAGAGCTTGTCCACCTTGGAGGCGAACTCCCGGATCATCTGGAACGGCAGCGGGTGCACCATGCCGAGCTTCAGCACCGATGCTTCCGGCAGCACCTCGCGCACGTACTGGTAGCAGACCCCGGCGGTGATGATGCCGATCTTGGCGTCGCGCAGCTCCATCCTGTTGATCGGCATGCTGCAGGCGTCCTTGGAGAGCGTGACGGTGCGCTCCTCGACGATCACGTGGCGCCCCCGGGCGTTGCCGGGGAGCATGACGTATTTGGCCGGGTTCTTCACCAGGTGCGGCTCGGGAAGCCCGGTCACCCGTTCGGCGAGCTCAACCACCGACTTGGCGTGCGAGATGCGGGTCGTGGTCCGGAGCATGACCGGGGTGTCGTAGCGCTCGGAGATCTCGAAGGCGAGCTTGGTGAAGTCGAGGCACTCCTGGGAATCGGAGGGCTCCAGCATCGGCACCTTGGCGAACTTGGCGTAGTTGCGGTTGTCCTGCTCGTTCTGGGAGGAGTGCAGCTCGGGGTCGTCGGCCGTCACCAGCACCAGGCCGCCGTTCACGCCGGTGTAGGAGAGCGTGAAGAGCGGATCGGCGGCAACGTTCACACCGACGTGCTTCATGGTGACCAGGGCCCGTGCGCCGCCGAAAGAGGCGCCGATCCCGACCTCGAGGGCGACCTTCTCGTTGGTCGCCCAGGATGCGTTGATCTCCTGGTAGCGGGTGATCGTTTCGAGTATCTCGGTGGAAGGGGTTCCCGGGTAGGCGCACGCTACCTTCACGCCCGCCTCGTAAGCTCCGCGGGCAATGGCTTCGTTGCCAGAAAGTATTTCCTTCATATGCAGTGGTTTCCTCATAGGTTCAATTAGTGAGTCGGCGAAATATACTGTAGTATCGGGCACCCTGTCAACTGCTTTGTAAAATGGTGTTTACGGCTTAGATACAGTCTTTAGGCGGCTTGATCTATGCTTGAATGGGTTTGTTGTCAGACAGCGTGGAAGCTTCGAGGTATTCGGACAAGCAGAAGTTTTTCCTGCTCAGCGCCAACGATATCTTGGGAAATTGAACAACGATGAACGAGGGATCGTCCTATGACTTGATTATTCCAGACGAAGGATAACTTGATTGCAGATCGGCAGGAAAGATCCAAGTGTGCGGCAAGCCGCAATCCAGCATAGGGAGACAGGGTACTGGCTGAGCGGCCAGCAAGATGAAACCGCGGGAGCTTGCCATTCGACTATTTTGGGTATACTTTGAGCTTCTTAGAATCGGCCTGGCGCGATCAAGCTGCGGGCCACCACGGGAGGAAAAACTAGATGACCTTTCTTATCCACTGGCTGATTTATGCGGTCGCTATCGTAATCACCGCCTACCTGCTTCCCGGCATACAGCTCTCCGGATTCTCAGCGGCGCTCGTCACCGCGCTGGTCCTCGGGCTGGTCAACACCTTCATCAGGCCGCTGCTGCTGCTCCTCACGCTGCCGCTCAACATCCTCACCCTGGGACTTCTCACCTTTGTCATCAATGCGCTGCTTATCCTGCTGACGAGTTCCATCGTTCCGGGCTTTGTGGTCGCGGGATTCTGGTGGGCGCTGATCTTCAGCCTGGTCCTCTCCGTCGTAAACTATGCCCTCAGCTTCATCGCCCTCTAGACTTTCCCCTTCCCTCCCACGTCCAATCCTGGCTGGGCCGCCTGTGTCACGGCGGCCCTCCAGGGATAGGTCGGCCTTAGCCTGGCTCGGCCATCAGCAGGCGGTTTTTCGGAGTTATGTCGACGGGGATAAGTTGTGTGTAAACCCGGTAACCGTGCGATCGAAGCAGGGCCGCGCGGGTGACGTCCACCGCGAGAGGGCCGTCCAGCCACCCCTGAAACCCGCCCGTGTCGGCGTACTTCAGATCGTGGCAACAGGGCAGTACCGCCACCCGTGCGCCTGCCGCCATGGCGCGCTCCAGCACCTGATCGGTCAGGCCGCCGCAAGCATGCACGGAAACGACGAGGTCGTCGTTACGCAAAACGACCTCCCCGAGATCTCCTTCGAGAAAGCTGAACCGGGCAGCTAACCCCGGCCAGTCGGATTGGAGTTCGGTTGCAAGCCGCCTCGCATTTCCGGGAATGCGGCGGTCCACGGCCAGCGCACCGGGCACGCTTGGGTCCAGAAGCAGAAGGATCTGCGCCAGCAGACCGTGCCCGGCCGCGAGGTCCACCACCCTCCCCCCGCGAAAACGCCGGTGCACCCGGCGCGCCACCTCCCATGCCTCGTACAGTTCCTTGCGCGGCAGGCATCCGGCCCGGCAGACCGCCCGGGCGATGCGGTCAAAGAGGGTCTCGCCCGCAAAAAGCGGCAGCAGTCTTTCGTTCAGTCGATTGCGTGATGATCGGTCCATGGTTCCTGCCTTTGATTATTCAGATAAATTATTAGATTCGGGTATTTGACGCGCCACACCTAGGGCATCACAAGATGCCGTGCCTCCCCTTGAAGCGCCGTTTGTGCTGTATCGATTCGCTAAATCCACACCAGAAGGATCGCTCTCTCCGGCATAGTGATACCTAGCACGTTTCAAGTTCAATAGCTGCAAATATCGCCAACGACGGATACAGCTGCGCCTTAAGAACTGGCCAGCTGAGCCGATGGCGCACGGGTTGAATGCAAGGCGTTTTATAACGGTTGCTGCGGGTTCCCATTCGCCTCGCCTCGGATAAACTTGTAAGTGACATCAAGCCGGGAGGGCCATTATATGGAATCAGGAGGCATACGCATCGGCACCTGCTCCTGGACGGAAAAGAGCCTCATCGAAAGCGGCGCCTTTTATCCTGAGGGGGTCGCGACCGCCGAGCAGCGCCTGAAATTTTACGCCAGCCATTTCGACACGGTCGAGGTCGACAGCAGCTATTACGCGATTCCCACCTCCCACATGGTTTCAGCCTGGACCGAGCGGACCCCGAAGGGATTCCTGTTCCACCTGAAGGCTTACGGCGCGCTTACCGGCCACGGCATCGACCCGAAGACCCTTCCCAGGGAACTGCGCGAGCTGCTCCCCGCAGCCGACCGGGATCAGGAAAACATCCGTATCGAGGAACCCGCCGTTCTCAAGGCGGTGGCCCAAGCGAGCGTCGCAGCTCTTGAACCGCTCAGGGCAGCGCGCAAGCTCGGCTTCATCATCTTTCAGTTCCCGCCCTGGTTCGGTTACAAGAAGGCCAACCTCGACTACATCCTGTACTGCAAGGAACTGATGGCTGGACTCCCCATAGCTGTGGAATTCAGGCACGGCAGCTGGCTCACCCACCATCATGCGGACGCGGTCTTCGGCTTCCTGCGGGAGCACAGGATAACCTACATAACCTGCGACGAGCCGCAGTACGGCACCCTCGCCACGGCACCCTTCATCCCCGAGGCCACCACGGCCATGGCCTATCTGAGGCTGCACGGCCGAAACGCCGAGAACTGGCGCACCCACTCGACACCTCGCTACGACTACCTCTACGACCAAGGTGAGCTGAAGGAGTTTGCCGGCGTGGCGCAGCGACTAAGCGCCAAGGCGCGCATGATTTTCATCATGTTTAATAACTGCCACGTAGGGCACGCCGTCCGAAACGCATTGCAGCTGCAGGATATCCTCAAGAGAGCATAGGTTCGCTGATCTTCGGCACGGTGCCGCTCACTCCCTCTCTTCTCCTCGTTGACAAGGGGAGCCTTCCGTGCGATCCACACCCAATTCGGTGTATTCATGCAGGGTCCCGGTTTCAGCCGATTACGGAATTCCAAACTTAATGCATCGCAAACACTCAAATATTTGAAAATGCTGATTTTAATATTGCAACCCTCAAAAAGGTGATATATAGTGTCGGCAATTCGTTTGTGACAGGTTTACCTCTAAAATTACGCAATAATCTAGCATTCTATTGCCATACCTATCGCCATGCTTTTCTGTACCAATTCAGGTTGCCACAGTTTATTTTTAGTTGCACTCTGGATGTTCATGCAAGGTAACCCGGAATTGTCCCTGATGAATGAGTCCACATCACATTGAAAGAGAATACAAATATGGGTTACGTCAAATCATCAACTAATCCAATCCCAGCTATGACTATTAAAAAAAATTGTCGATGTTGTCAGGGCAATTGGGGATTCACCATGGTCGAGCTTATTGTTGTCGTTGCCATAATAGCAATCCTGGCAGCCATAGCCATGCCAGCCTATGACAAAATCAAAAACAAGGCGCGAGAGGTACGGGCTATGGAGGAGATCCGTGGGATTGACAAGGCCATAAGCGCTTTTCTGATCGACAATGGCAAACTTCCAACTTCGGGTGAACTCCATTTAAAGGCCGACCCTTGGGGGAATGCATATGTCTACGAAGCCCCGGGACGAATGGGTTTTCTTCAACCGCTCAACGATGATTACGACCTTTACAGCACAGGTGCGAACGGTCAGCGCGGGCCCGCAGATAGCATTGACGATGATGATATCGCGCGTGCCGGAAATGGCGCTTTTGTCGGACTAGGGAAAAATCTATAATATGCCAACGGCACTGCGACCGAGTCCTCCGCACGGCAGTTCCTGATGTAATCGAACTTACTGCAGCAGGAAACTGTTACAATCAAAAAGTCCTTTTTGAGAAGGTGAAAAAATCATGATATGTACCTGCCCTAAATGCCATGCCAATATAGAACTCGACCTTCCCGAGGTCACAGAAGCTGGTACCTCCGCCGTATGCCCCACCTGCAACGCTCGGTTCAGTGTACACAGAGAATCCTTCGGTGGGAGAGCCTTACGGAAGTCCAGCGAGATATCATGTGCTCCCTGTGGCAGCGAACTGGGCACCCAGATGCACTGCGCGTCATGCGGGGCGCAGTTCCCCGACTATCTTGTCGCGAGCCTCAGTGGCAAGCGAATCCGCAGGGCAAGTAAGAAAGTCAAACTAAAGACGAGCCCTTTTCCAAAAATGGAAAGAACGACCAGCCAAGTTCCCACGCTGGATATGTCAATGAGGCCGGAGGCAATTCCGTCCAAGCCTTTCGTCCCGACTGGCTCTAAAAACACCAAACTGATCGCGATTACCGTCATTCTCTTGGTCGTTATCGCCCTAGTTGCAACGGGATCACTCTTCTATCTCAAGGACAAGGCCGATAAAGAGTACAAAAATAACTTTGTAAAGGCGACTTACTGTGTCCAGATGGGCGCCGACACGAGTCTCAAAGCGAGTGCTAAAATTTTAGCCGAATGGAAGTCCAAGATGGAGGCAGGGCAGCCATACATTCCGCGACCTAGCATGGATGAGGAAAAGGCTCTCGGCATCATTAATAACAAACTCGAGACGGTTTCGCTCAACCTGACCAAAGCGCCGGACAAGTTCAGCCAATGCAACGAGAAGCTGGCTAAACTAAAGGCAGTATATGATAAGCTACGTTCCCTGGTCCTTTCGCCCGGCAACTCTCTGCAGAATTTCACGGACACTTCAATCAGACTGAATGGTGAATATCAGCAGGCCGTGAAGGAGTTCAAGTCGGGAATGCCAGAAGAGATGATGGCAGAACTCATCAGCGCCGCAAAGAGATATAGGGGCCTTAGGCCGCTGCTCAACTAATCCGGGACTGTCTTCTCCCAGTGGCCTTGACTGCATGACAGTATAGAAAGTCATAGTTTGTAACAACAAGGGGAGATTCTCTGATGAGAATCTCCCCTTGTCTATTTCAGCTCTGCATTAATTTGATCCTGCAGAAAGAGCTAGACGAACCTTACAGAGAAACACCCCTTCCACGTTATGCCAGCGCCGCATCCGAAACTTTACCGTCAGCCGCGAGCAGGTCGTTCACCACCACGCCGGCCATGGTGAGCCCGAATATGGACGGGATGAATGAGATGGAGCCCAAAATGACGCGTCGGTGCTCGCAGGAAAAACGCTGATCATCCTTGTTCGGGCAGATGCAGTCCCCCTTGCAGCCGCCGTCCTGCACCTTCTGCTCGCGGTATTCCTCCGTCGAGAAGACCACTTTTACCCCATGGGATATCCCCTGCTTCTTCAAAAGTTTCCGGACCGACCGTGCCATGCGGCACTTGTTGGTCTGCGATATATCGGCCACGGTAATCTGAGTCGGGTCGAGTTTGGCTGCGGCCCCCATGCTGGAAATGATCGGGATGTTCCTTTCCCGGCAGGTCCTGATCAGGTGCAGCTTGCTGGTGATGTGATCGATGGCGTCCACGACGTAGTCGTAAGGGTTGGCAAGAAGGAAATCACTATTCTCGGCCTCGTAGAAGTCCTGGTAGGGTACGATCTCGGCCTCCGGGTTGATCAGGCGCAAACGTTGCGCCATGACCTCTACCTTGGCCCTGCCGACCGTGCCGTCCATGGCGTGGAGTTGGCGATTGACGTTGGTAAGGCAGATGTCGTCAAAATCGACCAGGATCAGGCGGCCGATCCCTGCCCGGCAGAGGGCTTCGGCGGCATAACTCCCCACGCCGCCCAATCCGAAGATGGCAACAGTCGATTGCTTCAAGATGTCGAGCCCTTCGGTTCCAATCAGCAGTTCGGTACGGGAAAAACGGTGCAGACGTGACATGTGGTTGCCTTTAACGTGAGGTGAGTGATGCTGCCGGCTTCGCTACTGCGGGCCGAAAAGCCTGCCGAAGCAATACGCCATCCTGAAGGCGAAAGGCCTCGAGGCTTTCCGCGAGCGGCGAAAGCCCAAGTATCGCATATCTTGCTCCCATCTTAAAAGGGAAAGTTTACGGGAAACGGCAGCTGAGAGCCGCGCTGGTGGCGGCACCCGGCGAGTTGGGGATCAGTGGCGGGGTAATTGATTGCCGGCTTCGGTTCGGAAACGCTCGAACCCTTCTTCCCGAGCAATATTTTCATCGTGTGTGTAGAAAATAGCGTAACAACTCCCGACACCGTGCGGATCGAGCTTGATCCCTTTTTCCTCCCATCGCTTGAACAGGAGCAGGTTTTCTTCAAAGATCTTGATGAAATCCGCTATGGATCTGGCTTCCGTGGCGATAAATTTATTATGATGCACATGTTCGTACCGGCCCTCTGACATAGAAACCTCCGCCCCTCGTTAAAGTGCACTTATTGTAGCGTGATTCACAAGGGAGGCAAACAGGTTATTGCAGTTTTTCAAGAAACAAGAGGCCCGTATATTCGACGTGCTGAGAGAAGCCGCCTACTGAATCACACTGTGCGCGTTGGCAGATGGGACAATGTCACATAAGGTCATACTCCCGGCATTGTTTCTCTATTGTCCTGTTGAAGCTGTAACTGCTCATAGTCTGTTATGACTGCATCGCGGCAATTTCCATCGAAACTAGGAGATTCACGTCGTGGCTGCCCCAATGCAGTCAACCATGAATCTCACCCCCGAGCTAGGGCTCCTTGGGCGGGACGGTCAGTTCGGAGGCGCTCTGAATTCCCTTGGCCACCTCGGGGATGATGTCCAGCCGCGCGTAAATGGGGCGTACCTTCTCCCTGAAGGTCGGGAGCCAGGCGGCAAAGAGGAGCGCGCCGACCAGGCAGGCCAACCCTCCGATCTGAACGGTGACTTGCGCGCCGATCCTTGCCGCCAAGGCACCTGCGAACAGGCTGCCAAATGGTGTCATTCCCATGAACGCCATGGTGAAGAGGCTCATGATGCGACCGCGCTTGTCGTCGTCCACGATGGTCTGCAGGATGGTGTTGCTGGCGGCCACTTGCATCATGGCGCCGAAACCTGCAACCATCAGGCTTAAGAGGGAAACCCAAAGCAGGCTTGAAAGGGCGAAGGCGGCAATGCCGACTCCGAAGAGCGCACAGGATATGGCGATCAGCCTTCCCAGGCCGATCACGCTCCGGCGCGAGGCAAGATACATGGTCGCGGCGAAAGCGCCGATACCGGAGGCCGCCAGGAGAAAACCGAAGGTGTGGGGACCGCCGTGCAGTACGTTCTTGGCGAAAACCGGCATCAACACCGCATAGGGCATCCCCATCAGGCTTACCAGCGCCAGCAGCAGGAGAATCACCCGAATCGGGACAAAATTGGCTGCGTAGCTTACCCCTTCGCGCAGCTCATGCAGGATGGAACTCCGGGTCTGACGCACTGGTCGTGGCGCCACCCGCATCAGTGCGAGCGAGACGAGAACGGCAAGGTAGCTGACGCCGTTCAGCAGAAAGCAGACGCCCTCCCCCAGCAGGGAAATGAGCAACCCCGCCACTGAGGGGCCGACTAGGCGGGCGGCATTGACCATTGAGGAGTTAAGGGCTATGGCGTTGGCAAGTCCTTCCTTCTCCTCGACCATTTCAATCACGAATGACTGGCGAAGCGGAATGTCGAAGCCGTTGACGACTCCGAGCAACAGGCTCAAGGTTATGATCTGCCAGACCTGGATGGAGCCGGTCAGCACAAAGTAGGCAAGGAGGAAGGCCTGGGCCATGGCGAGGCTTTGGGTTGCCAGGAGCAGACGTCGCCGGTTGCACCGGTCGGCAAGAACTCCGGCGAAGGGCGCCACCAGGAAGGTGGGGATCTGACTGGTGAAACCGACCGTCCCCAAAAGGAGCGCCGAGCCGGTCAGTCGGTAGACGAGCCAGCTCATGGCTACCTGCTGCATCCAGGTACCGACGAGCGATATGCCCTGTCCGAAGAAAAAGAGCCGGTAGTTCCTGTAGGAGAGCGCGCGGAAAAGTCCCCGACGTGTCTGCGTTGCCTTGTTTCTGAACTGCTCCTGCTCCTGAATCATCAAACCATCCCGTGGGGTTTACCCGCTACTTTGCCTTGTCATACAGCGGATCCGCCTGGCGCTCGTTGAGCGTGATTCCCTGCCGGTCCAATATTTCCCCGGTTACCCGCCAAAGCCCGGTGATCGCGTTGTTGTAATCCACCAGCGCCTGGATCTGGTTCCCCTTGGCCGTCACCAGGTCGTTCTCCACATCGAAGACATCCTTGGTGGTGGCGAGTCCCACGGCGTTCTTCTTTTCGAAAGCCCTCAGGCGGTCCTCGGCGTAGGCCCTGCCCCGGCTGGTGACATCAAGCTGCTTGTAGCTCGACTGCAAGAGCCGGATGGCCGCCTTCACGTCGTTGGCGATGCCGGCCTCCAGGCTTTGCAGCTGGGTCTGGGCCTGCTCCAACAGCAGGCGGCTCCTGATGTAGTCGTTTTTCGCCGCGCGATTGCCGAGCGGATAGTTGAGTTGCACCCCGACGCCCCAGGCGGGATAGTCCGCGCTCGCGGTCTGCTCGATCCCCCGGGCAAAACGCGGATCGAAGCCGCCGAAACCGACGTTGGCGTTGACGGAGAGGTCGGGCAGTACGCGGTTGCGCGCCACCCTGCGCTGGAGATCGTCGATCTTCAGGGTGATGCGCTGCGCCGCGAGCTCGGGACGGTTGGCGAGCGCATGGGAGAGCGCCTCCTCCTCGGAGACGGCATAAGCCTCCCGGGTCGGCTGGTCGGAGATCACGATATCGCTGGTACCGTCGAGCTGCAGGCTGAGCCGCAGCACGTCCTTCTGGTCCCGGACCGCCCGTTCCGCGTCGATTACCTCCTTCTCGCGGGTAGCCGAGCTGAACTCGGCGTTCAGGATCTCCATGGCGGGGAGCACACCCGCCTTTACCCTGCCGCGGGTTTCGTCCTGGATCTTGTTGGCCAGGGCCAGCGAGGTCTTCTTGACCTCCAGCACCTCGCGCAGGTTGTAGAGCTTGAAGTAATCGACCCGCACCTGCGCCACCGTGTCGCTCAGCTTGGCCTTGAAACGGTCGAGCGCCCCCTCCTTGCCGTAGCGCGAAACGGCGATGTTCAGCTCGGTTGCCTCCCTGCCGAAATTCTTCAACAGCGGCTGACTCACGAAAAAATTG
>Ga0209430_1002501_pt1 | contig 11712 bp, 13 predicted proteins | sample BarGraIncub1133A_FD_184504 | JGI IMG/M metagenome (GOLD analysis project Ga0209430, IMG submission 184504) | Arctic peat soil microbial communities from Barrow, Alaska - Barrow Graham LP Incubations 11-33A (SPAdes) (version 2) | ecosystem: Environmental > Terrestrial > Soil > Wetlands > Peat... | reverse complement strand
CACGCCGTCACTCACTTGCAGGACTTTGCCAACTTCTTCGAGCTTGAGGCTGTCTTCCAGACCGGCCAGTTGCTTTTTGAGAATGTCGAAAACTTCACTTGGTTTGATATCGGACATATAGATAGGATTTATTTTTTCTTTAAATACGTAAGGTCAGTCGCGCAAAAGTTCCGTGCGGATATGTTCCAACTCGGTTCGAATGCTCGAATCCATGCGGTAATTGTCTACTTCCAGGATAAAACCTCCCACGATTTCAGGTTCCACATCCGTAGTCAGTTCGATGCTGGCTGAAAATTGCTTATCGACCAACTGTCTGATTTTAGTGATGGAAGCCTCTTTCAGGGGTAGGGCAGAAGTGATTTTTCCGATCACCACACGTTCCTTCTCCCTATAGATTTTTTGGAAGGACATGGACATGAACACCATAAATTCTTCGCGGCCTTTATCGATGACGAATCCGAAAAAATCGGCCAACAGTGATTTGGGTTTGCAGGCGGAAGCGGTAATCAGCAAGTCCAGCTTTTCCGTTCGGGTGTGCATGGGATTGGCCAAGGTATGGGCGATGGCAGGCACTTCGAAAAATGCCTGTGTCAGCCGTTCCATAGAAAGGTAAATCTCCTTCTGGAGGTTTTTTTCCTCAGCCAGCGCATACAACGCCTGTGCATACCGAACCGATATTTTGCCTTCGTTCATCCTATTTGGTTTTTCCTCGGGTTAATTTTTCAACGTATTGGTTTCGTCCAGCATTTTGTTGACGAGCTCCATCTGTGCAGCATCCCCTTCCAGGTTCTTGCGCAAAAGCTTGCCGGCAATGCTCACGGAAAGGAGCGCCACTTGGTTGCGGACCTCTTTCAGCGCCAGTTCCTTTTCGTTCCGGATGCTTTGACGTGCGTCTGCAATCAGCTTGTCGGCTTCCGTCCTGGCCTGGTTCTTGGCGTCTTCAATAAGCTTTTCACGCAACAGCTGAACTTCTTTCAAGATGGCATTCTGCTCTTCGCGGGCTTCAGCCAGGATGACGGTCCGTTCCTCCTTGATGCTTTCCAGCTTCAGGTAGGCCTGATCGGCAGCCTGCACCGAATTCGTGATGTATTTCTCACGTTCGGCGATAGCCTTTGTTATAAAGGGCCAGGCGAATTTTCCCAGAATACCGACCACCGACAAAAAGACGATGAGCATCCAAAAAATCAACCCTGTTTCCGGAGTAAACAATCCCATGGTGAATTTACATTACGATGGCGAGGACTGCTACGATGATGGCAAAGAGGGCGACCCCTTCCACCAATACACACGCAATCAACATGTTCGTACGAATGTCATTCGTGGATTCCGGCTGACGAGCAATGGCTTCGACGGCTGAACCACCGATTTTACCGATACCGATGCCGGCTCCAATAGCTGCGATACCAGCGCCCAAAGCGGCACCCAATTTGGCAAAAGCTGCGAGAGAAGTTGCACCAGCGGCAGCCTGAAGAAGGATAGTAGTTAACATAATGAGTAGGTTTTAAAGTATGAATTCAATTTAATTTCAATGGGCGGCCTCCGCATGCGCTTCATGCGGTTCCGGATGCGCCATCCCGATAAAGAAGGAGGTCAGCATGGTGAACACGTAGGCTTGCAGGAAAATAACCAGTAATTCCAGCAGGTTCATAAAAATGGCAAAAAACAAGGCAAATATGGAAACGCCAGTACCCATGAGCGGGCTGATGGCGCCGAATATGAAAATCATGGCCATGAACACCATTGCAATCATGTGACCGGCCAACATATTGGCGAACAGACGAATACAGAGTGCCAGCGGTTTGGTGAACACACTGACTAATTCCAGGAACGGCATCAGCGGAATCGGAAAACGAAGCCAGGATGGCATGGTCGGAACCAAAAAGATTTCCTTCCAGTATTCCTTGTTGGCGAATACGTTGATGATGAGAAGGGATAAAACGGCCAGCACCATGGTAGTGGCAATATTACCGGTCAGGTTGGCTCCACCCGGGAAAAGGGGTATGATACCCAGCATGTTGTTGATCAGGATGAAGAAAAACAAGGTGAGCAGGTACGGGGCGTATTTGGCATAACCCTTGCCGACACCGGGTTTGATGACTTCGTCCAGCATGAAAACGATGACGAATTCGATAGCGCCTTGAAAACCTTTGGGTGCTTTCATCGGGTCGCGTCGGTAAAATTTGGCCAGGCTCAGGAAAATCCATAAAAGCAATATGGCTGAAATCAATAGCGAGGCCACATTCTTGGTGATGCTCAGGTCGAGTGGTCGAACTTGCTGCCCATCAGGCAGTATTTCGACCAGTTTTGCTTTGTAGGCGCCTTCTTTGGCAATTTCAAAACCCTGATAAGCCGATTCTCCATGATGAAATTTGGCGGAAGAAAAGACAAACCAGCCGCGCGATTGACTTTTGGCAATAACCAACAAGGGAATGGCGATTTCCGTATGACCGATTTTGGTGACGTGCCAGCTGTATGCGTCGCCAATGTGACCGAATATGAATTCGCCAGGATTGAATTTCTCTTCCTTGGCGGTTTCTTTGACTTCCTTTTGTGCCGGTTCAGAAGCAAAAGCAGGCATAGCCACTACCGCCAACAGCAGTAGCAGCAATTTTAAACCATTATATATGGAATCAATCTTCATGCTTGATCTTGTTTTGTTTGTTGACCCGCACCATGATCACTGTTTCCAAGATCAGATAGACAATGAAATAAGCACCGAACGTCAGTAAAAAGGTTACCGTCTGCACTTTAACCAATAAAATATAAAGCAGGATGATGAACAGGGTTATCAGAATTTTCCCAGTCTTGACGGCGAGCATCACCGGAACTTTGACGTTGGGATTCAGCACTACATTATGGAAAGTTAAAGCTGCCAGTACGGTGAAAAAGCTAGGTATGAACGCCAGCCAGGGTGTGTAAATTTCAGGCTTCACCACTGAAAGCACGAAAACGAGCAAGCCGTATAATGCCCAAAGCACCAGCGCCGTCATACCGATATATTTCAGTGTCCGTTTCATTTTCAAAGGGTACTAATTTTCTCTACACAGACAGAAATCACATCATTTTTCACATCGGCGAAACCGTCTTCCACCGCATACTTGAATTCCTCATCACCTACAGGGTTGATAGTCAAAGTGCCCTTGTCGATGGTCGTGATGATCGGTGCATGCTGCGGAAGTACCGTGAACAGTCCTTTGGTGCCGGGGATGGTTACCGACACCACATCGCCGTCGAACAGCGTCTTGACCGGAGAAAGCAGGATCAGTCTCATGTGCAGTGTATTAAGCGTTGGCTTCCGCCATCAGTTTCTTACCCTTGGCAATGGCATCGTCGATGGTTCCGACCAGAATAAAAGCCGCTTCCGGATATTCGTCCACTTCGCCGTCCATAATCATGTTGAACCCGCGGATCGTTTCCTCAATGGGCACAATCACACCCGGAACACCGGTGAACTGGGCCGACATGTAAAATGGCTGGGAAAGGAAACGCTGTACGCGACGTGCTCTGGAAACAATGAGCTTGTCTTCGTCGGAGAGTTCGTCCATACCCAAGATGGCGATAATATCCTGTAGTTCCTTATAGCGTTGCAATAATTGTTTTACGCGCTGTGCGGTGTTGTAATGTTCATCACCAATAATGTTGGGATCCATCATGCGGGATGTGGAATCCAAGGGGTCTACAGCAGGGAATATACCAAGTTCGGAAATCTTACGGTTCAACACCGTGGTGGCGTCCAAGTGAGCGAAGGTTGTGGCGGGAGCAGGGTCTGTCAAGTCATCGGCAGGCACATAGATGGCCTGAACGGAGGTGATGGAGCCGTGCTTCGTAGAGGTGATGCGTTCCTGCAGAAGCCCCATTTCCGTGGCCAGCGTGGGCTGGTAACCTACGGCCGAAGGCATACGTCCCAGCAAGGCGGATACTTCGGAACCTGCTTGTGTGAAACGGAAAATATTGTCGATGAAGAAGAGAATGTCCTTACCAGCACCCTGACCACCTGCATCGCGGAACGATTCAGCTACGGTCAATGCGGAAAGGGCCACGGAAGCACGTGCTCCAGGAGGTTCATTCATTTGTCCGAACACCAGGGTGGCCTGTGATTTTTCGAGTTCTTCCGGGTCGATCAGGGAAAGATCCCAGTCGCCTTTTTCCATACTTTTCATGAATTTTTCGCCGTAACGAATAACGCCGGATTCCAGCATTTCGCGGAGCAGGTCGTTCCCTTCACGGGTGCGTTCGCCCACGCCGGCAAATACCGAGTAACCGTTGTAACTTTTGGCAATGTTGTTGATGAGCTCCATGATGAGCACTGTCTTACCAACACCGGCACCACCGAATAATCCAATTTTACCACCTTTGGCGTATGGCTCGAGCAAGTCGATCACCTTGATGCCGGTGAAAAGGATTTCCTGATTGGTCACGAGGTCTTCGTATTTGGGTACTTCGCGGTGGATGGGATAGGATCCTTCTTTGTTGAGCTCCTTCATTCCGTCAATGGACATTCCGGTCACGTTCATCATGCGACCTTTGATCTGGTTGCCGATGGGCATGGTGATGGGGGTCCCCAACGGTTGAACCGGCATGCCGCGCATCAGACCGTCGGTGGAATCCATGGCGATGGTGCGCACGGTGTCTTCTCCGATGTGTTGCTGGCATTCGATGATGAGTTTCTGACCGTTTTCACGGGTTATCTCGAGTGCATCGTGAATTCTGGGCATGTCCGGACAGCCTTTTGGGAACGAAACGTCCACCACCGGGCCGATGACTTGTACAATTTTACCAATTGTTTGTGACATAAAACGAAGCTTAATGGGATGGGTGATTTATCGGTTAACTAATATTTTGATAAAAATATCGTGTAAAAATAGCGCTTTTTTCTCAAAAGTGATGCCATTTGAAAGGCCAAATGTGAAAAAAATAGCTCCTTTATTAGTTAGTTAGGCTAAACTAACTATCTTTGCGAAAATTCAACAATTTTGAAAAAAATAGTCGCTGTATTGTCAAAACTCTCCAACAGCCTGGCTGAAATGGAAGAACTTGCCCGTGAAGATTCCAATCTTAAGGAGCTAACGGTTACTCAGATGCATTATCTGGAAGTGATCAGTCAGTTGACGAATCCCAATGTGACGGAACTGGCCACGGAAATGCAACTCAGCAAACCTACCGTGACGGTGGCTTTGGAAAAGCTTCTTCAAAAAGGCTTTGTAACGAAGGTTCAATCGGATGACGACAGACGGAGTTCCCATCTGCATCTGACTAAAAAAGGCATGCAGATCAACCAGATGCACGAAAATGCACATACCCGTTTCGCCGAACTCATGGCGGAGTCGCTGGATCCGGCCGAGCTGGATCAATTGACCCTGTTGCTGGAGAAGCTGACCAAAAGATTATAAGATTTCCGGATGGGCTCAGGATAAAAAACAAGGGCCTCAAATGACTAAATTGACCACTATGCAAACAATAGCCGAAATCGCCGGCAATCCTTTTACCGGACTCAACGACGCTCAAGTACTGGAGAAACAAACCCAACATGGGTTCAATGAATTGCCAACCACCAAATCAAGCGGATTTTTTCACCTCGCGCTTAGCATTCTCAAGGAACCCATGTTCTTGCTGCTGGTCGTCTGCGCCACCTTGTACATGGCTGTCGGCGACATCCAGGAAGGCTTCATGCTGCTGGGTTTCGTCCTGTTTATTATGGGTATCGAATTTTATCAGGAGCGCAAGACCGGCAAGGCACTGGAAGCCCTGAGGGAAATGTCCAGCCCAAAAGCGCGCGTGCTTCGAAACGGCGTCGAAGTCAAGATTCCCTGCCGCGAAGTGGTATTGGACGACCTGGTTGTCCTGACCGAAGGCGAGCGGGTGCCTGCCGATGCACTTTTGCTGCATTCCATCAATATTCAGGCGGATGAATCCATGCTTACCGGTGAATCCGTCCCTGTGCGCAAAATCGAATCCGATGGTTCCGAGAAGGATGTCCTGCCTGGCGGAGACGATACACCTTTTGTCTTTTCAGGCAGCATGATCGTACAGGGCAACGGTGTGGCCAGAGTCCTGCGCATCGGTTCGGAAACGGAAATCGGAAAAATCGGGACGGCGTTGAGCAGTGTGGTCGAAGAAACCACCAAACTGAAAACGGAACTGAATGTCTTGGTTCGAAGACTGGCCATCGGTGGCGCTATATTGTGCTTAGTCGTGGTGTTGGTATTTTCCCTTACCCGTCACGATTTGCTTCATGGATTTCTGGCAGGGCTGACGTTGGCTATGGCCATACTGCCCGAAGAATTCCCCGTCATCCTGACCATTTTCATGGCGTTGGGTGCCTGGCGCATGTCCAAACACCGCGTGCTAACCCGTAGGCCTGCTGTCATTGAAACCCTGGGTTCTGCCACCGTGCTTTGTACGGACAAGACAGGAACGCTGACCCAGAATCGGATGACCGTCAATACGCTGTATAATAAGGTGTCCTTTTTGCATACGACCAATATGAAAGGTTTCCCCGAAGATTTCCACGAAATTATCGAATACGGTATTCTTTCCAGCCAGACCAAGCCCAATGACCCTATGGAAAAGGCTATCTGCCGGCTTGGAAATGAGTTTTTGCAGGATACGGATCATTTGCACCACGATTGGTCCATGATTCGTGAATACTCGTTATCAAAAGAATTGCTGGCCATGTCCAGAGTCTTTAAGGAAAAATCATCCGACGAATACGTGATTGCAGCCAAAGGTGCTCCAGAATCCATTTTCGATCTGTGTCACCTCGAAGATGCCTCCAAATACGAAGATGCCATCCAATTGATGGCGTCCAAGGGGCTTCGCGTTTTGGGTGTGGCCAAAGCTGTTGTTGCAATGGAAGATCTGCCTGATATTCAGCACGATTTCGAATTTGAATTCATCGGATTGATTGGCTTGGCCGACCCCATAAGGCCCGAAGTGAAAGCTGCCGTGCAGGAATGCTACAAAGCGGGTATCCGCGTCATCATGATTACCGGTGATTACCCCGTCACTGCCCAGAACATCGGCGCTGAAATCGGACTTAAGAATACGGATCAATGCATCACTGGCCCAGAACTGACGGCTATGAGTGAAGAGGAGCTGCTGCGTCGCATCGATGTAGTGAATGTCTTTGCCCGCGTGGTACCCGAGCAAAAACTGAAGATAGTCAACGCCCTGAAGCTGAAAGGCGAAGTGGTGGCCATGACCGGTGACGGCGTGAACGATGCGCCTGCTCTGAAAGCCGCTCACATCGGCATTGCCATGGGTGAACGTGGTACGGATGTGGCTCGCGAAGCCTCTTCGTTGGTGCTAACGGATGATAATTTTTCTTCCATCGTCGGGGCTGTCCGCCTGGGACGCCGCATTTTCGACAACATGCAAAAGGCGTTCGGTTATGTGTTTGCCATCCACGTGCCAGTGGCTGGCCTTTCCCTGATCCCGATCTTTTTTGCAGGAGCACCTTTATTATTGTTCCCAGTTCACGTAGTTTTCATGGAACTGATCATCGACCCGGCCTGCTCGGTTATTTTCGAAGCGGAAAAGGAAGAAAAGAATGTGATGAACCGTCCGCCGAGAAGCGTTCAACAGAAGTTTTTCGGGGGCAGCAAAATCTTTTTGAGTTGCATGCAGGGCGTGGCCATCCTGCTGATGGTCCTTGGCGTTTATTATGTCGGCCTACGGTTGGAGTATAGTGCCGAAGTGGTTCGTGCCATGTGTTTCACGACCCTGATTGTATCCAACATCCTGACCATCCTGACGAACCGCAGTTGGGAAAACAACCTTTTTCAGATACTCGCCACGCCCAATGCCAGTGTCAAATGGATTGTCGGCGGCACCATTCTATTTCTGGTTGCCGTGCTTTCTGTACCGTTCCTGCAAGGCTTGTTTAAGTTTGCTCCGCTTTCAGCACTACAAATACTTGCTTCTGTAGGGGTTGGCTGCCTGAGTATTATCTGGTTCGAGGCATATAAGGCAGTAAAAAAAAGTAAGACTATTGTTTTTCCAGATACGCCTGAAAGCCCGAAGTGAATTTGAACTTGTTTTCGGGGCCACCTTCGTTGTAGATAAAGAAGGCATCAACACCGGGTAGGCTTTCGATCAGCGTCATGGCTGAATCGACCCCCACGACCATGCAAGCGGTCGCCAGCGCGTCTGCCGTAAAGCAATCGTTGGCGATGATGGTGGCGCTGAGCAGTGAGTGCTGAACCGGATAACCCGTCTTCGGATCGATGGTATGGGCGTATTTCTTGCCATCCTTCACATAAAAACTACGGTAATTTCCTGAGGTGGAAAGGGATTTATCCGTTAGAACGAGTATTTTTTCAACGTCATTGTTGGTGGAAGTGGAATCATCGACGGGTTTGTTGATACCGATGCGCCATTTGTTGCCCTCTGGATTCTTACCGCTTAAAACGATTTCACCACCGATTTCCACCATATAGTCGTCAGCACCTTGACTACGCAGGTATTCGGCAATGATATCGCTGGCGTACCCCCCCGCGATGGCTCCGCAGTCGAGTTGAATTCTAGGATCGGATTTCGTGAGTTTTTCCTTTTCCAGTTTGAGCAGTTTGTAACCGACAAAAGTACGGATGCTGTCGATTTTCGCTTGGGTCGGGTCGCTTTTGGCTTCAGGGCCGAAACCCCAGAGGTTCACCAGTGGTGCGACCGTGATGTCGAATGCTCCGTTCGACAGTTCAGAAAACCGAAGGCTTTCACGAACCATTTTCAGCATCCAAGGGTCTTTGCCTAGGTCGAAGGGTTCCGTTCCGTATTGATTGAAGCGGCTGATGGTGGATGTGGAAGCGTACGTGGAAAGGGAGGTGTTGAATTTATTCATTTCAGCCTCTATGCCTTTTTGAAGGTCTTCGGTGGCGTTGTAGGTTAGGTGGTAAGTGGTACCGAAAGCGATGCCTTCGTTGCGGAAATAGTGTTTTTCCTTGCATGCGGTAAAGGAAAGCAAAACCATGGAAAGTAATAGGAATTGGGCTTTTGATGTCATGTTTAAAGTGTTTTGGAACGTATCTCGATGCTTTACTTAGGGACGATAAAACTCAGAACGGCAGCTTGTAGTACAAATGAAGAGCCAAGCCGGCCATGGGTTTCAGGTTTTCACCATATCCGGGAATGTAGGCCGGATCGCTTGTCGCTCCTCCTGAAACGTGCAGCGTGGATTTGTATTGACCTGACCAACCCAGTGAAAAGGGACCCCACACATCGACACGAACGCCGACGGTCAGTTCCAACCAGCCAACCACCCCTCGCTGATCCGTACTATTCGTGAGGGCGTTGTCTCCCCAATAGTTGTCGTACCAGGAAAGGTTGTTCAAGGTGTAGGTAAATGCCGAAAAACCATAATGGGCACCGGCGTAAAACATGTTTTCAGCCTTGTCACCCAGGTAAACCAGGGATTTGTTGACGCCTAGCTTAAAATAGGTTCCCGAAGCCAAGCATTGTGTGCCGCTTTTAGCCGTCTTGTCGTAGCTGGAATAACCCATTTCAAACGTGGGGAACCAAGTATTCTTAAGGTTGACATCGGCTTTAACACTGTAGCCTTTATCGTTGGAAAGCAACCCTAAAAGCGGTCTTCCCAACTCAACACCCAGGTTGATGCCCTGGTAGGTTGGAATAAAGACAACCGGTTCCTTTTTTTTATCCACTGCGGTCAAAGGCAGGGAAAGGAACAGCAGGGCTGCAAGCGCACCATATTTAAAGGAAGAGCCTGACATGTTCCGATTTTAAATTGATGACAGCGGAATCGGCAATGACGGCGGATTTGAAGATCACTCCACTGACCCTGCAGCCGTTCAGGGTGCTGAACACCCTGCAACCACATTCCATGGACTGAAACCAGGGGGCGTTCTGATGCTCCAGCGTCAAGGTATCCACAAACAGATAGCCGTTTTGTTGCGTGGTGACCAAAAACTGAGTTTGTGTCGCGTTGGTATTCAAATCGAGAACAAAACCGCTAAGTGTCTTGTTCTTATATAGGATGGAATCCGAATCGACTCCTTTTACGGTCAGACTGTCCACCTGAACAGCCACGGCTTGGCCTTTACTGTTGATGGTGTAAAAATTCGCATAGAGTTTCACGCTCATGTCCTCGTAACAGCCATTGCTGCTGCAACCGGACCAGAGCAAGACCGTCGCGGAAAGGAGGATGGCAAATTTATAACGCTTCTTCAATTGCATACGAATTGCGTTCCGGCGCATTCCGGACAATCAGCTCACCGAGGAATCCAGTCAGGAACAGCAGTACTCCGATAATCATGCAGGTTAGTGCCAGATAGAAGTAGGGCAGGTCGGTCACTAATCTGGCGGCATTGCCTTCCAAGAGTGAAACGACTTTGATGGCACCCACGGCGATGACGGCAATTAGGCCGACAAAGAATGTCAGACTGCCGAATAATCCGAAGAAATGCATGGGTTTTTTTCCAAACTTGTTGAGGAACCAGAGGCTGATCAGATCGAGGTAGCCGTTCACGAAACGGTTCATGCCAAATTTTGTTTCACCGTATTTGCGTTTCTGGTGGTGTACTACTTTCTCACCGATGCGGGTGAAACCGGCGTTTTTGGCCAGGTAAGGAATGTAGCGGTGCATTTCACCGTAAACCTCGATGTGTTTCACTACCGCATTCCGATACGCTTTCAGCCCGCAGTTCATATCGTGCAGCTTAATACCGGTGATGCGTCTGGCGGTGGCATTGTATATTTTTGAAGGAATGTTCTTGGTCAGTTTTCCGTCGTAACGTTTCTTTTTCCAACCGGAGACAAGGTCGAAATTCTCCTCCATCACCATTTTGTACAGACCGGGGATTTCCTCGGGGCTGTCCTGCAGATCGGCATCCATGGTAATAACCACCGTCCCTTGCGCTTTTTCAAAACCGCAGAAGAGGGCAGGGGATTTGCCATAGTTCCGTCTAAAGCTGATGCCTTTGACCACGTCGGGATTTTTGGCCTGCAATTCGCGAATGATGTTCCAGGAATCGTCGGTGGATCCGTCGTTAACGAAAATCACTTCGTAACTGAATTTGTGGGTGGTCATGACTTGCTGAACCCACGCGAACAGTTCGGACAGTGATTCTTCTTCGTTGAATAAGGGGATGATGAGGCTGATGTCCATGGGTATTAAGCTTTAGGCTCCTGGTCAGAGTCTTTGTTATCCTGATAGGGTTTGTATTGATAATCGGTGGGAGGCAGGTCGTCTTTTTTGCCGCTAACCATCGGGCTGATGATTAGGAAAAGGACTGCGCCTGAGATGATGTACATCCAAAGGTACGTCAGTACCAGTTGAATGGTCGTCGGAACACCGTAGTTGAGCAGGGCGTCAATATATTTCTGCGGGTATTTCATCTGCTCCATCAGTTGAAGGGACTGATTCATAGCCTTTGCGATGTAGTCGGGTTGCAGAAACTGGTAGCGCAGGTAATAAAGTACCGACATGATTAGTGCGGCGAAGAAAAACAACCAGATGCCGAACGACCAAACCTGCCAGTATCGGATGTATCCGCCCCAGGCTTTGTCCCGGTAGCGCTTTGCCAACTGGTAACAAACCACCGGTGTGGCCAAAAAACCGAACATGGAAAGCATGCTTACGATTCCATTGTTGGGAAATATATAATCCAGGACAAAGAAAAATGCGATGTATCCACCTAAAATCAAGGCGTAATCTGCTGCGTACTTGTATTTTCGCTTGATGGGATCCAGAGTTTCTTC
>Ga0209430_1002500_pt1 | contig 11721 bp, 12 predicted proteins | sample BarGraIncub1133A_FD_184504 | JGI IMG/M metagenome (GOLD analysis project Ga0209430, IMG submission 184504) | Arctic peat soil microbial communities from Barrow, Alaska - Barrow Graham LP Incubations 11-33A (SPAdes) (version 2) | ecosystem: Environmental > Terrestrial > Soil > Wetlands > Peat... | reverse complement strand
CAAAAAGAAGCAAGTGTGATTGTCAGAATGAAAACGTTAGCTCCTGATGCCAAAATCATTGATGATCGTATCAAAACCGAAGTATATCCAAATCCTTGCAACGGCAACTTTACAGTTCGATTATCCGCGATCCCGGAAACCGGAGGCCGGATTGAGATTCTGGATATTTCCGGCAGAAATATCCTGTCAAGGGGCATCGTAGAAACCGCAGAAGAATTTAACCTGGATCATCAGCAGCCGGGGATCTACATCGTAAAAACAATAATTGGCTCGTCACAAACAAATCATAAATTAATTATCTATTAGCCAAGTTGTTTTAATTCAAAGAACAAAAAATTCATATTTGTGGCATTGGCTTTTCATAACGCGGATGTCACGTCTGTGTTATTTTCTTTGATTGTCATTGCGAGAAGCGTGTATTATTGTCATCTTAGTACAATCAAAATGCGACGAAGCAATCCCCCCGAGGAATGTCAATGCTACCAAACTGTCATAACAAGGAGGCACGACGAAGCAATCTCTTCGTATGGAGCAGGGTTCAAAAAACATCGGACCCGGCATCGGTGCGAGGGGATTGCTTCGCTTCGCTCGCAATGACAGCTTGGTCGTAGTACCACCTCCTCGCAACCCCGCTCCGACTGATTAATCCAAATCTTCAAACAAATCCCGCCATTCCTGGTTAAATGCATTGATTAAATCCAATTTCTTTTGACGTGAACCTGCTTTGATCTGTTTTTCCCGGACGATTGCCTCCCCAATATCGAAAAAAGCCTCGTAGTATACCAGTTCGTCTGCGTTATATTTTGCTGTAAATGAATGGGTATACATTTTGTTTTTATGTTTCCATATCCGTTTTCGTAACTCAGACGTTACTCCGGTATAAAGCACCGTATGGTTTTTGTTGGTTACGATGTAGGTATGATAGGTTTTGAATTCCATCTGATTACTCCTGCGGGTCTGTCATTGCGAGAAGCGTGTATTATTGTCTTCTTAGCACAATCAAAATGCGACGAAGCAATCTCAACTTAGTGAGCAGGTTGCCAATTCTTTTTTGACCTTGCTTTATACATGAGATTGCTTCGCTTCGCTCGCAATGACAGCTCCAGAAAAATGATCCCCTTTGACTGTCTTTGCGAGAAGCGTTCATCACCAGGACTGTCATTGCGAGGAGCGTGTATTCATTGTCATCTTATTACAATCAAAATGCGACGAAGCAATCCCCCCGAGGAATGTCAATGCTACCAAACTGTCATAACAAGGAGGCACAACGAAGCTGTCATTGCGAGGAGGAACGACGAAGCAATCCCTCACATGAAGCAGGGTTCAAAAAACATCGGACCCGGCATCCGTACGGGGGTTCACTCGCAATGACAGCTTGGTATTAGAACCTCCTCCTCGCAATGACAACTCTGGTACAAATTCACTTCAATCAAATCCATTGTCTCCCGGATATGCTCTTTCGACGATGCACCAAACAACACCGATTCGATCCTTGGAAACTTTCCTAAATACTCAATCGCCTCTTTAGGGCGTATTGCACCCGCTGCGAGCACTTGCATCGCAATAGGCCGGAATTGCTTCTCGTTTAGGTACTTTTCGTAAATTTCAATTCCGCCACTCATCCGGAAACCAATTTTATTGATCGAGCTGCAAATAATTGGGTTTTCGATACCTACCGAATTCAGTGCATCCAGCAATCTTGGCATGTTCATCGTGATATATCCCGGTTCTGCATTGAATTTTTTGCGGATATATGCATCGTATTCCTTGAAAACATCATACATCTTTAATCCCAGGATCATGTCTGTAAGCACATTCTGAATAAAGATAACCGGGGTGTTGATCCCTTTGAACATCTTCATCTCCGCATCAATGAGTAATTCCATTAATCCGATAAAGTCTTTGCTCAAAAACGCAAAACCACCTTTGGCAAAAGTGCTGAAAACATTGCCGGGGACATATTGCTTGATGGTACCCATAATCCCTAATTCGGTAACGGCATTTGCATACTTGTGGGCATATGGCATACAGGGATAGATGTTGAAGTTTTTATAACGTGCCGGGTTTGCCCGTAGATGGTCGCAAATATTGGCAATCCTGTCATGCGTCGTGCACATAAAAGTATTAATACCCATATCGATGGCCTGATCGAGTACTTTGATGATAGCTGAATCTTCCTTAAACCTGACGGACTGGGCTCGTGCTTTCTCATCCGAAGCATGGTTTACAGCAAAAAACTGGTTGTCGCCAAATAATGTTTTATCCATTGGTTAATTGTTTTTTAGCATCTGTAATAATCATTTCAATCACCTTGTCGGTATAGAGCCCTTGCTCAAACGAGTTAATTACTGCCTGTTTTTTATTTTTAATACAGCTGATAAAATGGTCAATTTGTGCGCTGTACTCCTCGCCTCTCAGGTAGAAATCTACCGGAATGGCAAAGTCAGTAATATATTTTGTTGTCCACCCTTTATCTAATCCCTCTTTTTTTACGGGCTCTTTCAGGAAGATTTTAATTTCAGTAGCATCACAAATAATTTTTCCGTTTTTACCGATTACAGTGATGGATGTCGACATTTTGCGGTAGGTCTCGTCGCTCCAGTTGACCGACAACAACCCGCTTACGCCATTTGCAAGGGTCAATGTGCCATAAACAGCATCCTCAACGCCTTTGGAGTAAATGCTTTTCAATTGCGAGCCGCTTGCTTTTACAGGACGGCCGACTATCTCCTGGATCAGGTTTAATACATGAGATGAATAATCATACAGGCAACCTCCCCCCTCTTCGGGTTTCGATCGCCACGTATTCCCTTTCTCTTTGGTTACAACTGGTCCATAAGCCTCACCTACAAAGTGAATCACTTCACCAAGCACACCTGCATTGATCAGCCGTTTTAACTCTCTGAAGGTGCCTATAAACTGATTGTGATAACCCACCTGGTTAACGAGCCCTTTGCTTCTGGCAATCTGTACCAGTTCTTCTCCCTCCTGTGTTGTAAGACTAAACGGTTTTTCGCAATAGACGTGCAACCCTTTCCCAAGCGCATAATTCACCATCGGATAATGAAACCGAGTAGGGGTAGCAACCAGCACAAAGTCTAACGACTCTTTTTCGATCATCTCTTTATAATCGCTGTAGGTATTTACTTTGCTGAACTTTTTAAATGCATCGAGTACCATCGACGATGTATCGCATACAGCAACCATCTCTACATCGGGATGTGCTCCTACTATGGCAGCATGGGAAAGCCCCATCTTGCCAAGACCAATAATTGCTCCATTTATCATTATATTTTGTTTTTATGACAATTATTTTCTAAATAATCAATTATAGTTTCAGCAATTTGTCCTTTTGCAAAAGGATATGACTGGGGTTCAAATGTTTCAATCTTTTTTATTACATCTATTAATTGATCTTGTTCATCCCATGGAATTATATAACCTTTTGAAGAAAAAGTAGAAAGAATCTCTAACTGGTGATCATTAATATGTTCTTTGTATTTTTCAAGACGTGCAATTGCAATTACTTTCTTTTTGAATTTTAATCCATTCATAATGGAACCAACACCTGCTTGGGTAATTATGTAAGATGCATTAGAAAAAGTTTCATCAAAATTTTGTTTATCAAAAAAGTCGATAATTTTGAGGTATTGTGAAAAAAAAGTTGTATTTCCTGCTTGGACAATCACATCTTCCTTAATATCACCATTTTTTACAAGGTTTTCAATTTCTATTATTGGCCTGAGGAAAGGCATCCCCCATGTGCCTAAAACTACGAAAATCATAATTAAAATATTTTTCCGACGTATATCGAATTTTTATAAAGTTCCCTCATATTGTCCCATTGGACAATGAATAAATCAGATATTGGATATATAATACTTGCAGACAATGCTCTTGATTGTGTTCGACAAAAAGAAAGAATAAATATCACTTTACAACCATATAATTTTCCAATTATGCAGAAAGGTATGGCAGTGTGACTACCTGTTGTAATAATTGCATCGGGCTTGAATTTTTTGATAATTTTTACAGCTTTAAAGAAATTTATAAATAAATTTCTCCAGAAAGTAAAGTCCCTGTTTTTTCCATTTGGTTCAACAAATTGATAATTATATCCTTTTAAAATACTTTCATTAAAAGGAATATTTTCTGTTACAATTAGACATTCGTATTTCTCAAATATTGCCTTTAGTTGCATAACTTCATTTAGATGACCTCCTGAAGATGTTGGAATTAAAATTCTTCTCATATTAAAGATATTTAAACAAAAATATAACTGCTTTAATAACTATAACATACAAGTGGCGGAACCTGTTGTTATAATCAAATGAGGCTTTTATTTGATTATAATTTTAAACCCATCTGAAATATAAAAAATCATTCTTATAGGATTCCATCTATTAAAATCAGTAGTTTTATAAAACCGATGTTCTAAAATCATTGTTAAATATTTCTCATTTGTTGCAACAAAAACCACATCAAAATCTGCAATCGCAGGTATTAAACGCAATAACTGTATCCAATGACCACCAAAAGATGCTATGGCAAGTATTTACATTTTTTTCCATTTTATCAAGATAATTTTTTCTCGTATCCTTCTACATATTTTTTCTAAAAACTAGGTGATTTACTGTCGTTTCTCCACGATATCGGATGATTTTTGCGGGAACGCCACCTACTATAGCATATTTTGGAACATCTTTGGTTACGATAGCCCCTGCTCCAATAATTGAACCCTTTCCTAATCTTAACCCAGGCATAACAACTACATTTCTTCCTATCCAAACGTCGTCTTCTATAATAACAGGATTAGCTTTAGTAGAACCTTGTTTTATAATTGGAACTTCTAAAGAATCAAATTTATGCGTTACCGCTAATATCGCGACACGTTGTGCAATTAAAACGTAATTACCAATTATTGCTGATTGTATATATACATCTTCATTTATTTCACAATTATTTCCAATAATTAAAATATCTTTCATGCCAAAACGAAAACCAGCTTCAATACAATTATTTTTTCCCACCTTAATTATTCTTTTTAAAATTGCCATTCTCAATGTATTAAAAAAATGGCCGAATGGAAAATAGCTAGATGGCAGTTTCTTGATTATTAAATAATAAAAAACCAACAGAATCCTTTTCATGATTAATTCGTTAAAGTCAAAATTGTTAACCATCGTTTTTTAAGTTTCGATCTATACCTTTCAAAAGATATTAATACTCATTCCAATTTTCACTTAGTTCTACTTTACTAAATTGATTTTCACCTATTACTGCTTTATTTCAATCCAGCTTGAGTTGAACCTTTAATCTTTCTTCTGTAGTTTTATCGAGTTCACCACTTTCTTTCACTTGATTATAAACAGACGAAGTGTTTCATATATTATTTCATAAAACTAAGACAGGTTATATTTAATACCCAATAACTTACTGTCCATACGAATGCATTTCCCGCTAACATTAAAATGAAACATTAACTTTTTGTTAGTTCTATCATTTTTTTAATGAAACTAACAACTTAAACAATCTAATATTCCATTTTTAAAATTTTCAACCATATTTTCAACAGTATATTTTTCTGCAGAAATATTGCATCCATCTATCAACTGAAGGTATGATTGATTCTGTAAAAGTTGAATTACCGCATCTGAGTATATATTTATGTCATTTTTGGTTATTAATCCATTAACGCCATTTTCAAGATAGTCTATTTCAGGGCCATGATATGGATATTCAGTAGTTACAATTGGAGTTTCCATTGCAAATGAGTCGACAATGGCAAGGCCTACTGCTCTTGGCATAAGTTGAAGCAAGGAAATCTTAAAATAGATAATTCGATCCTCTCCAAATTTCGATCCGATATAATGTATCCATTCTGTTTTTGCCGCGGCATTTTCTATTTTACTAGATTCAATCCCTGACCCCACAAATAGCATATGAAAATCCGGAATTTCCTTTTTAATCCGATAGCAGGTTTCCAAGATAAAATCAAAATCTTTTTCCGGGTACATAGCACCACAATAAATTGCTATGTTAGAACTATTAATATCCAATTTTTCTTTTATGTTCTTAATTTGATATTCTTTAATCTCAGAATAACTCTTTCTTATATCAAATGTACTAATAGCATTTTGGACAACTGTTATTTTATTAGCCGCGAATTTACTATTTATCAAAAAATTACGAGCACCTTCTGTATATGCAAACCACCAATCGCACTTTTTTATAAACAACAGTTTGCCCTTATTTCGTATGTTATTAAGATCGTTCTGCATATTGTATACATGGCCCCAGTAGGCAAATTTGTAATTGGAAAAATTCCTCCCTATCATTAAATAATAATTTAGAAGCAATTTATTTTCCGGTAAAGTAATTATGAGATCTTTATCCTTTAAATTCTTTAAACATGGCTGCCAAATCAAAGATTTTGCTCCAGCTTTTAATTCAATGTTTTTAATAATTGTTGCCCACCCAATTGTTTCCTCATCTTTTTTTAAAGAATTTATTTTATTAGATTTTCCATGAATTAAATACAATTCAATATTATGAATCTTAAGCCTCGTTTTTAATTGCTGAAAAAAATCAATCCTATACTGAGGTAGATATTTATATATAATAAGTACTTTTTTCATTCGCGTATTTTTTAAATGATTTAATTTGTGCCATTAAAATCTTCTGGATACTATTGTTCTTAGGGTATATCCTTCTGGATCAATTAGTTTTTGATCTATGGAGGTATACTTCTTCCATACGCTCCAGTGTAGTATTCAAATCTTCTTTCGTTCTATATTTTTATGCCGATTCATTGAGCTTGTATTAAAATTAAAGCTGTCAATAAGAAATTAAAATATTATCCTTTAATATTTCGGGTAATTGCAGACTAAGATTTTCTTTGGAATAGATGTCATAAACATTATTGTCAATTATGGTTCCAGGATGAATCATGAGTTCAACAATAGAATTTTGTTGAATTTTATCTTTTACTTGATAATAGTCAGAAGTACTGCCAAAATATTTTGAAGCTGCCAAATTGTTTCGTGATAAGTTAAAATTTGAAATATTTCTATATATACTATTTACGACAAAAGATTTTACTAAATTTTGAGTGATCCTCAAGAATGGGATATTTTCATGCTTAACAATATTCATAATAATTTGTAGCATCCCAGGCTCTTCATGAATATGTTGATGTGAATCCGCATGTGAGATAGGAATTCCATATTTACGGCATAAATGTATTTGGCTACTTAGTTCAAAATATACTGCTTTTTTTTCTGAAGTTGTAAGTCGCAGAATTCTTTTGTTCTTTTTATAATGAAATAGACCATCATCATTGCAAAAACGTTTTTCCTTTTTTATATCACTCGTTAAAGGATATCCTTCAGATAAATTAAGGTGTACTCCTACATTATTTTTCCAATTTTTTTGTATTGCAAGCTCTGCAGCATTTAAAGAATCCGCAAAATTAACCAACAGAGTTGTGTCTTTACAAAGATTCAAATCCATTGCTTCCATGATAGTTAGATTAATTTCTTTGCTTTTTCCAAAATCATCTGCGTTAATAATAAATTTGATCATTTTCAAAATGAATTTTCTTTAATACTTAGTTCAAAATTATTTTATTTGTTGATTTACAGCAAAATAGCTAATTGCATACAATGATTACCTAAAGCTTGGCCATCATTTACAATCAATTTCACCAAATCAGTATATTTTTCAAAATTTTATAGGAACAAAAAAATGTTACCTTAGCATTGTGTTTTTTTTAATATCTGATACAGATTTCGTAATGTCAGGTTCGTTCCATCATCGAAGGTCAAAACTGCTTTGTATTTTGCTGGTATATTCTTTAATGAGAAAATAGATCATACTTTAGCTAATGGTTTTATATTTTTTTACGACCTAAATATTTGAGTGAACTTATTTTCCTGTTCTAAATCTAAAAAAAAATCATATAACTATTATTCTTTTTTGAAATCATGAATTTGTTAAAAATAAACGATTAATTTTTAAAAATGATCTAAGAAAGGTCGAATGTTTTTTGATATACATTCCAGAATTAAAAACTATTTTGCTGAACGGGTTTTCACAAGCCTCCAATATTCCAATTCTTTCATGTATTGTATGGGTTTTTCCGACTATACCTGCCTTGAATCGATAAGTTTCTGGTACTTTTTCCGGACTAACTCCTCCAAGGTCATATATTTTTAATCCCTGTTTCTTCATCCATTTTATCACTTCCCATTGCACAATATATGATGAACCATTTTTTAATCCAGAATTACTAGTAGCACCTAAAAAATAAATTCCTGTATCTCCGATCGTAGAAAATATACCTCCAGCCATAGGACAATTATCTAACTCACAAACAACAATTGTGTATTTTAGCGCTTCAGGTAGGGCATATTGTATTCTTTCAATCTGATTTATATCAATTGCACCTGGATACTTTTTCCTCTCAATCATCTCCTTATATATTTCTTTAAAGGTTTTGAACAAGCCATCTTCTGTACCAATACGAACAATAAAATCATTCCTTTCACTGCGATTTAATGTACTTCTCCATTTTGAATTTAAGTTTTTTCGTAGATCAATCTCGGAAGGATCCAAGTCCAAAAAAAGTGTTCTTACCGTGTAGCTACGAAAATTAAATTCGTTAAATTCTTGAAATAATTTAGATAAATCTATATAATCATTGTTAATTGTATAAATTGATGGAGAGACTCTAAGGTAGAGCTTTCGATAAACTACATATTCCTTTTTTAGAGCTAATAGAATAGTTCGTAGAGAATTAATGTGGTTGGTCACATTTTTTAATTGCCATAATGGTCCTAAACCCAAATATGCAATACCTATTTTCAAACCAGGCATAGTGATCAATCTTACCATCGCAATAGCTACAACTGCTCCATTATATTTCAAAATTAAAGAGCTACACTTTTTAGATCTTGTGTGATTATAAGCCCATGTTTGATAAACGTTTGCATCGCGAAAAAGCTGAATAAGATTGTTCCATTCTTTTTCATTAGCACTATCAATAGAAACTGAATATTCTGAATTTAATTCATGCATTTTCATCTATTTTAACCATTAAGTTAGTTATTATTTATACTCAAAATAAAAAATATCAAACAAACCTGTCAAACCCCCAATGCCCAATGATAGTCTCCGTAATCCCCAAAGATTTCTCTTAAAAGGAATAAGAATAAATATTATTGTTAAAATTCCAACAATTATATTAATCAAACTTATAAAAATAATTGTGAGTATTTTCAAATACTCTTTCTCAATTTTATAAAGATAAATATCGGTGCTGGAATCACGGTACCATCGCGTAATTAACCATTTTATATTTGCCCTATTTTCCGGAACTGTTTCATATGCAATAGCATTTGCAGCATAAAATATTTTAGCACCTTTTTTTAAAAGCTGATTCCCAAAGTACGTATCTTCACCCCCAGTAATATTAAATCGATTATCAAACCCAACTTTAAATTTCAATAGTGAATCTGCATTAATAGCCAGATTGCCCGTTCTTATAAAATCCATTTGAGCATCGGCAGAATGAGATGGCCGTTCAAACCAACAAGATATGTTTTTTGATATGTTGGTATTAAAAACCGAAATTACTGGTCCAATAACCATATCTCCGTTGTTATAAACTATTGTCTTCACTAATTCATTTAACCATACAGATGCAACATATTGATCATCATCAATAAAAATAATAAACTTAGGATCTAATTCAAACGCTTTTTTTAACAATTCATTTCTAACATTTGAAAGCCCTTTAATAGGATAGTTGTGATAAATTATTCTAAAATTGGCGTTGAATTTTTCTTTAATTTCATTTGTAGTAATTTCAGCAGTTTTATCAATATCATTATCGACAATAACAATATGCACATCTTTAATTAACGACTTATCAACATTGCATTCAAATATACTAAATACCAATTGTTTTAGCATTAGAGGTCTCTTATATGTCGGAATACAAATAACTATATTATTCATTGTAATAAAATCTATATAAATTAATTTAATAAGGTATTATTTTTCAGTTCAATACTAAAATTGTGCACCAAGCAAGCGCGTTCAATGATAGATCACCTAATCCATCTTTATGGCAGCGCAAAAGATCTTTAACAATACGACAACGCTTTGCCTCCAAAATGGCACAACATCACCGAAATATCAAACTTGGATTTTTCGCGGTTTTCCTGTTTCTGTTCACTCATCAATTCATTGCCTTTTTTACCTTATTCATTGGTATTTTAATCCTAACACTTCTCCTGGCAATGTCAAAGAAAGCCAGCATCTTGCCATAGTGTTATTCCTTCAGGCAAATAAAGTGGTCGTGTATCGCAAATCTTCTTGTCATTTGAAAGCAAAAATTATCCACTCCAGAATTTGAAATTCAAAACAATTGGCTTTAACAACCGACTCTATTTATAGATATAATTGGCGATTTCATGGAAAATTCATTTTAATTTAGTCTTTTAAAAAAATAATTCTTATTTGCCTATTGCGATTTTATTAAGTTCTGCTCTTAAATAAATTTTTTAAGAATAAATAGGATTTGAATGAATTTAGACCGAACCAAATGGATATGAAAGATATTTGCCTATATTTTTTATAGTAATAACTTTCACTTTTAAATAGCAACAGTTGGCGTTTTGAATGGCTAAAATGAGAAGAAATAGTTTGACTATACTCATGTATTATTGAAACTTGAGGATAGTAATAGCAATATTTTTCTATTCGCCTTAGTCGTTCTGAAAGAATTAGCTCTTCCCCGTATAAAAATGTGTTGGGATCCATCATACCACACGAAATAAAATCTTGTGATTTCATTAAGAAAAATGAGCCCGAAATCTTATAATGAATACCTTCTTTTGCATTATCTGAATAATCGATTTTAAATAATATTTCTTTTCGATGTAAAGTTATAAATGGCGTACTCCAATACATCCATACATATCGGTTCCAAAATGGGGTATATGGTTCCGGACTTTGATACTTGCCATCTATACCAACTACTTTTGGACCAATTAGTGCTATATCCGGTAATGTATTTATCCTGGATATTAATTTTTCCACAACATTATTATCAACAAAACGAATATCGTTATTTGTAAAGAGGAAATAAGTTATTTCAAAATGTTTCATTGAAAATGTGGCTGCAAGATTATTACCTTTTGCAAAGCCTAAATTAGTTTTCTCGGAAATGATATAACAATTATTTTCACACTTAGGGACAACGGAAATATCAGTTATTAATTCCCCATTTAAATCTTTTACCAATTTCTTGTTACTTTCAACTGTAGCCGAATTATTGACGATAACAATTATGTGTGGAGTCGTAACTTTTATTAATTCTTCCTTCACATAAGCAATCGTCTTCTCCTCGTTTTTATAATTGATTATTATTATTGAAAGCATATATTATTTAACTTTAATCAATTCGCCCATATCACTTCTATATTTTCGCATCTTTACCCATTGCCAAAACAATATTGGGCGGAGGTTTTTTAATTTCAATGCTTTTTTCTCTATAAAGTGCCAGGAGAAAAAAGCAAAAATGGATGAAATAATTAAACTATAAATCATCAACTCTAAATATTTGAGTTTGAAAAAATCTAAGTACATGACAAAAATTTACAACATTGACTAAACTTACCTATATCATTTAAAAACAGCACATTTGCAAGATAT
>Ga0209430_1002498_pt1 | contig 11727 bp, 6 predicted proteins | sample BarGraIncub1133A_FD_184504 | JGI IMG/M metagenome (GOLD analysis project Ga0209430, IMG submission 184504) | Arctic peat soil microbial communities from Barrow, Alaska - Barrow Graham LP Incubations 11-33A (SPAdes) (version 2) | ecosystem: Environmental > Terrestrial > Soil > Wetlands > Peat... | reverse complement strand
ATTGCAGGTACATTCTCAGCAATATAATTAAGTGAAAGAGGCCGTCCATTCATCAGGTATACCATAACAGGTTTCCCGACTTCAATAATAGCTTTTGCCAGTTCATCCTGCTGACCGAAAAGGTCGAGGGTCATATTATCTCCAATATGTGTTTTTGCCCAGGCTTCGCGGCACAGATGCTCATTTTCACCAATGGCCAGGATTACTATTTCAGCCTTTTTAGCAACTTTTACAGCTTCGGTTATAAGCTTCATGTTTTCTTCCCGGGTCGGGAATTTGATCTCATCACCTTTCCAGTTAAAGAAGCTTATTGTAGCATTAGTTGTCAGCTTACAGCCCTGTGCAAATAAAACTTCTGACTTTTTGCCAACCTTATTTTTAATTCCGTCAAACAGGCTGACTTTTTGATAAGGTTCGCCAGCGTAACCTCCAAAAAAAACATCTTTAGCACACGGACCAATTACCGCAATCTTCTTGTATTTATTTTTAGATAATGGAAGCAGCTTGTCATTTTTCAAAAGAACAATTGATTCATGTGCCGCCTTCAGAGCAAGCTCTTTTGATGCTGGATCCTTACTTACTTTAACTGCATTTTTTAAGTCAACATATGGGTTTTCAAAGAGGCCAAGTTTAAATTTAAGTTCGAGCACCATCGAAACAGCCTCATCAATATCGGATAGTTTGATTTTTCCTTCCTTCAGTAGCTCAGGAAGATATTTGTAACAATTTGCCTGAGGAAATTCATATTGAACACCACTGTTGAATGCTGTTTTTGCGGCCTCTTTAATATCGGATGCCACACAATGCTTATTAAATAGCTGGTCAACACCATAATAATCAGATACTATCATTCCTTTGAAGCCCCATTCCTTTCTTAAGAGATCATGAAGTAACCAGCTATTTGCATGTGATGGCACTCCGTCAACTTCATTATACGAAGGCATAACACTGGCCGGCTTAACATTATCGATGCACATTTTAAATGGTGGCATATGGTAATCATGGAGAACTCTCAATAAATAATTGGCCGGACCCTGGTTCTGTCCTCCCTCAGACTCTCCATGACCCACGAGATGCTTAAGGGTGGCTGCAACATGGTTTGGTGCAATCGTTCCGTCGGAGGAGTCCTGAAGTCCTTTGACTGCTGCGCAGCTAAGAACACCATTCAGATACGGATCTTCTCCGTAAGTCTCTTCAACACGACCCCATCTTGGTTCGCGGCATACATCAATGACAGGAGTCAGGGCATGGTGCGTGCCTCTTGTACGCTTTTCCCTGGCAACCAAAAATAGCAAACCGGCAGCAGCAGCTGAGATACCAAATGAGTCAGTGTAAAAACTCAGCTGTAACAGCATGATTGTCTGAAAAATAAAATTGGCGGCACTGTCACTGAGACTGAAACCGACTTTTTCTCTGATTGATAATTTTTCTGTCATTTCTAGTATTTCGAAATCAGTATCTGAATTTATTGAGTTTATGAATTTAAGAAATAACATTAAGACAATAAAGTTCATTAAGAGGATTTCAACCTGTTCAAACGTTATCAACCTTCTTCAACCCTAAATTGACAGTTTTTGCAGGATCAGATCAATCATACACCAAAGTAAGCTATTCATACATTATTGGTTGAATTTCATACAATCCTTTAATTATTCTAATAATAAAACATTATAACGGGATATCTTAGTACAGGATTTGAAGGCCATTTTTTGTTTCAGGTTAAATAGGCTTGAAGAATAATTATGTTTTAAGTGTTAATTAATAACGGTTAGTCAGGTTTTTGTTTGCAGACTGGCTGAAATACAAAAGAAATTAAATCAAGATACCTCAACAGAAATTTATTGTTGAAAAGTAATAAATGATAAAAAGTTTAGGTTAATTCCTTCCCATCCCGGAGTCTCTGTTCCCCATTTTCCCTATTTCTCCGGGATGATCTATCCCCTTCAATGCTGTAGTCTTCCTTACAGAAAGCTACATCTACTGAAGGGGTTCTGGTTTTAAAGCCTGTCTTTGTACAGGTTTTTTCTCACACTTCTCAAGTACATGATTCGGTTTTGCTAAAATAGAACTTCTTACATTTGTATTTTGACCTTAAAACTTGCAAATTGCAGAGTAATTCGGATTAGTTTGATACCCCGATTTACAATTCGTATTTCTTAATTTTGTTTTTTGCTTAAATGCAAACTCTACGAACATGAAAGAAGTCAGATTAGACAGACGTGATTTTCTGAAGAAAACATTTGTCACTACCCTTGCCTTAACAATTATACCCAGGCATGTATTTGGAGGACAGGGTTATACTGCTCCAAGTGATCAGCTAACAAAAGGAATTATTGGAGTTGGCGGGATGGGGAGGAACCACTTTGAATATGAAGGTACCCGCCTGCTGGCAGTTTGTGACGTAGATAGATATCACCTTGATCAGGCCATCGCTCTGGCTGGAGGTAATATCAAAGGTTATCACGATTTCCGTGAACTAATTGCCAGACAAGACATTGATATAGTTCACATTGCCACACCGCCTCATTGGCATGGTATTATAGCCAGAACCGCTGCTGAGGCCGGCAAAGATATCTGGTGTGAAAAACCAATGACTCGAACAATCGGAGAAGGAATAAAAGTGGTTGAAGCAGTTCAGAAAAATGGCCGGATGTTCCGTCTTAATACATGGTTCAGATTTAGAGATCAGTTTTATGGTCTGGGAACAACTGTAAAACCACTAAAGAAACTCGTCGATAGCGGGGCTCTGGGCTGGCCGCTTAAAGTTACAGTCAGCGGAATAACCGGTTATGACTGGAAATTCTATTGGAGCGGACTTCAAAATCTACAACCAATGCCTGTCCCGGCTGAGCTTGACTACGACTTCTGGCTTGGTCCCGCTCCATATAAGCCATATAATCCTGAAAGGGTGCATGCAAAATTTCGTGGTTATTGGGATTATGACGGCGGTGGTTTGGGAGACATGGGTCAGCATTATCTCGATCCGGTTCAGTACTTGCTTGGTAAAGATGATACCGGACCGGTTACTGTCGAAATAGATGCACCTCAGCAACATTATGATGCTGTTGGCTCATGGCGGAGGATAACTTTTACCTATAGTGACGGGTGCCAGATAGTTCTTGATGGCGAAAACCGCGATAAAGATGCAGCTTATATCGAAGGTCCAAATGGGAAAGTTTATAAGGGTTTCAGATCTGATATTCCTGATTTTCAAAAACTTATTGATTCTCTTCCTGATCCGGCACCACAAATTGGAACGTTCACCGAATCAGTTCTTTCCAGGAAAAAGTTTGCACTTAATGAGGTTAATGGTCACAGATCGTGTTCTATCGTAAACCTTGGAATAATTGCACTCAGGTTGGGTAGAAATCTCAATTATGATCCTGTTAAACAGCAGTTTATCAATGATGAAGGTGCAAACAGACTGATTAATCCTCCAATGCGTGGGCCATGGAAAATCTGATTAATGATATTTGATTTGAAAATTTGAAAATTTATTAAAATGAAAATATTTCTCTTAAGTTTTTTTCTCTTTCTGATCTCTTTAGCCTCTTTCCCCCAGGATCAAAGGACCACCGAAACGAAAGTAGCAGATCTCCTTGCTCGTCTTCCTTCCAACGACCAGAAATTGACTGACAGGCTTATGGCTGATATGCTAAATCTTGGTGAAGATGGAATAAAGCAAATATGCGATCAGGTCATCCCCACAGGAACTGGCGATGATACCCGTGCCAGATTCGCAATTGAAAGCCTTTCACGTTTTCTTTCAGGGAATAATAAAGAAAACGGAAGAGCGATGTGGGAAAAAACTTGCATCAGCTATGCTACCGGACAAAAGGACTTTGGAGTAAAGGATTTTTTCATGAAACAACTTCAGCAATTTGGAGGAGATCCATCAGCTGAAGCCATGAAAATCTACCTCTCAAGTAAGGAAATAAGTGGCCCGGCATTAGCAGTAATAACAGCCGTTGGTGGAAAAACTGCTGAGACAATTTTAGCCGGATCACTGATGAATGAAGACCTTCCGTGTGCAGCTGCTGTCATGAATACACTGGCATTAATGAAATCTCAGTCAGCTGTAAATGAGTATATTAAATGGGCTTCAGTGGCAGATATAAACATTAAGTCTTCTGCATACAACGCACTGGCCCAGAGTGGCAGTCAATTAGCTTATCCTGTTTTGTTAAAAGCAGCTAAAGAGGTTTCATACATGTGGGAAGTTACCGGTGCAACAGCTTCATTGCTTAACTTTGCCAGGGTTATCGGGCAGAATGGGGATATCAAAACTATGGATAAGATCTGTAGGCTTATCATCTCAAAATGCGATGATAATATTACAATTCAAAACAAAACTGTTGCTCTTGATATCTATGTCAGATTTCATGGTTTCAATGCAATGGATAACCTGATCAAAGCGGCTGCTCATTCAAATAGCAAATACAGAAATGCCGCTATGCGTATGTCGCTTTCAATTCCGGAAAAAGAGGTTGTTAAGAAGTGGATTGAATATTTTCCAAAAGCTATTCCTGATGCACGGCCTGAATTAATAAACATGCTTGGTAACAGAGCTGATCAGATGGCATTACCTCTTATAACAGCTTCATTGTCGGATAAGGATTTGCGTGTCAGGATTGAGGCTTCTGAGGCTATTGTTAAGATAAGTGGAAGTAAGTCAGTACCGGCATTGATAGATTATATGATGAAATTCAGCAGCGATGTGGATCAGGAGGCTGCAAAATCGGCTTTGATGACTGTTTGTGGAAGCGATAATATGTCATTCTTGATACCTGTTCTTAAAAGCGGATCACCGGCGGCCAGAAAAAGTACAATTGAGATGTTGGCCTGGAATAGGGGCGAAGAGCATTTTTCTGAAGTTCTTCCTCTAACCTCATCAACTGAGGAACCTGTAAAAAAAGCAGCGATTATAGCCCTGGCCAATATCGCCCGGCCATCTGATCAGACAAAACTGATTGAGCTTCTTTCAGTTACTGATAACCAGGAATATATTACTGATATCCAGACAGCCATTGCCTTCGCTGCAGGTAAAATTTCTGATCCTGAAAAAAGAGCTGAAGCTATTCTTAAAGCTATGGATGGCAAAATTAAAAAGGAAAAGCTTATTCCTGTCCTGGCAAAAACCGGAGGACGCGAAGCTCTGAAAACAGTCCTGAACGAATTTGAAAATGGAAATCCGGATATTCGTGAGGTGTGTTTCAAGGCTCTTGCAAACTGGAAAGATTATTCAGCTTCTTCAGCGTTATACGAGATATGCGCCTCCGGAAATAAAACCTATGAGGGACAGGCATTTGAGGGATATATTAAACAAATTAAGTCAACTGATTTAAAAGATGAGCAGAAGCTGCTCTTTTACAGAAAGATCATGCCCTTTGCACTGAGCCCTGATCGTAAAAACGAACTCCTGTCTGCAATAGGGAAACTCAAAATCTCTCAGTCTCTCTATTTTGTTGCAAACTATCTCGAAGATTCTTCAACTTCGGCCGCCGCCGCCAAAGCCGCTATGTATATCGCACTTCCCTCAGTAAATGCAAAGGCAGGTTTGTATGGAGACCTTGTAAAAGAGATTCTTACCAAAGCGGCCGGAAAACTTAAAGGTCAGGAGAGTGAGTATGATAAGGAGATGGTAAATAAATATTTAGCCGGGATGCCAGCTGATGAGGGTTTTAAACCGATGTTTAACGGCAAGGATCTTTCCGGCTGGCAGGGACTTGTTGAAAACCCGGTTGCACGGTCTAAGATGAAACAAGCTGAACTGGCAAAAAAGCAGATCGAAGCAAATAAAAAAGTACCGGCAAACTGGAGTGTTAAAGATGGTTGTATATGGTTCAATGGTGCCGGAGATAATCTTTGCTCAATAAAGGAATACGGTGATTTTGAAATGTTGGTTGACTGGAAAATCACAAAGAAAGGCGACAGCGGGATCTATCTCAGAGGTTCTCCACAGGTTCAGATATGGGATACCTCCAGAGTGGAAGAAGGTGCACAGGTTGGCTCGGGGGGATTATACAATAACGAGATAAATCCTTCCAAACCTCTTAAAGTGGCTGATAATCCTGTGGGCGACTGGAATAGTTTCAGAATTGTAATGATCGGTGAAAAGGTTTCAGTCTGGCTGAATGGAGAACCTGTGGTTGATAATGTGACAATGGAAAATTATTGGGACCGTAAAATTCCTATATTCCCAAAAGGAGCGATTGAACTTCAGGCACATGGTACTGATCTCGCTTTCAGAGAGATATATATAAGAGACATAAGTGAAAAGGAATTTAATCTTACTCCTGAAGAGAGAGCTGAAGGATATGTTTCTCTTTTCAACGGAAGAAATCTCGATAACTGGGTTGGAAACAAACAGTCATATGTGGCAGAAGATGGTATGATTGTTATCAAGCCTGTAGATGATTCGGGTGGAAACCTGTATACTGAAAAAGAGTATGCCGATTTTATTTTCCGTTTTGAATTTCAACTTACACCAGCTGCAAATAACGGTCTGGGAATCAGAGCTCCTCTCACCGGAGATGCAGCTTATGTGGGGATGGAACTTCAGATCCTTGACGACACCGCTCCGGTTTATGCAAACCTGCAGCCTTACCAGTATCATGGATCGGTATACGGAGTAATTCCTGCCAGAAGAGGATATCTGCTGCCACTCGGTGATTGGAATTATGAAGAGGTCACTGCCAGAGGGACCCGGATTACAATTGTTCTTAATGGAACTACTATTGTTGACGGCGATATTGCTGGTCCTGGAGACAAAGGTACTATGGATCACAATGACCACCCCGGATTAAAAAACAAGACGGGGCATATCGGGTTTCTGGGTCATGGTTCACTGGTAAAATTCAGAAACATCAGAATAAAGGATCTTTCACAATAATGGATTTTCAGTAAATTTTAAAAATATAGTACCAGAGATGAAAAAAAAACTCTTTTTATTGTTTTCAATTATTTCACTTGTCTCTTGTTCTCATGTGAAACCTCCGGAACCATTTGGCCCTGTTCCCTCCGAACGGCAACTTGCCTGGCACGAAATGGAGTATTATATGTTTGTTCATTTTACGGTAAATACATTCACCGATAAAGAGTGGGGTTACGGAGATGAAAATGAGTCGGTTTTTAATCCCTCTGAACTCGATTGCCGGCAATGGGCAAGAGTTGCAAGCGATGCCGGTATGAAAGGTATCATTATAACTGCCAAACATCACGATGGCTTTTGTCTCTGGCCGTCAAACTATACAAGCCATTCTATTAAAAATTCCATCTGGAAGGATGGCAAAGGGGATGTTCTGAAGGAACTTCGTTCGGCTTGTGATGAATATGGTCTGAAGCTTGGAGTTTATCTGTCTCCATGGGACAGGAACAGTTCATTTTACGGTAGTCCTGAATATCTGACTTACTACCGTAATCAGCTTCGGGAACTCCTGACAAATTATGGTAATATTTTCGAAGTATGGTTCGATGGTGCCAACGGAGGCGATGGATATTACGGAGGTGAAAAGGAGACACGAAAAATTGACAACAAAACTTATTATGACTGGACAAATACTCATAAAATTGTAAGGGAGCTGCAACCTGCAGCGGTTATGTTCAGTGATGCCGGACCAGATATCCGCTGGGTTGGTAACGAAAGCGGTATGGGCAGCCTGACAAATTGGTGCCTTTTGAAAAAGGATGATATGTATCCCGGAGGTGACTTTGCTAAAATCCTGGGAGAAGGTCATGAAGACGGGAATTATTGGGTGCCTGCCGAAGTTGATGTTTCTATCCGTCCCGGATGGTTTTACCATCAGAATCAGGATTCACTCGTCAGGTCGCCTGAGAACCTGATGGAGCTTTATTACTCTTCAGTCGGACGAAATAGTAATCTTCTTCTGAATATACCTCCTGACAGGAGAGGACTTCTTCATGAAAATGATATCAAATCCCTGCTGGCTTTCAGGCAGTTGCTGAAAAAAGAATTTAATTCAGATCTTGCCAGAGGAAAGAAGGTAACTGCAACATCATTCAGGGGAAAAGGATTTGAAGCTTCAAATGTAAATGACGGGAATCCGGAAACTTACTGGGCTACAAGTGATCTTCAGACATCCGGTGATCTGATTATCAATCTGGGGTCTGAAACAGAAGTGAACCGGATTATACTTCAGGAATATATTAAGCTGGGTCAGAGAGTCCAGAAATTTAAGGTTTCTGCTTTTATTAATGGTGAATGGAAACCATTAATTGATGGTACCACCATTGGTCACAAGGTTATACGTAAATTTCCGGTTACAAAAACCACTCAAATTAAAGTAACTATCAGTAAATCAAAAGTTTGTCCGGTTGTTTCTAATATTGAACTTTACAGGGCACCGGGGGAATGAAGGGGAGAGGGATTTAGGGTGAGGTAAATCCCTGAAAGGGGCCGGGGGTGTTTTTGCGCAGTCTATTAATGATGTATGGTGAAAATGTGAGTAAATAAATAAACGAATTGAGAATTAGTTATGAAAGCAGCAGTCATCAGAGAGTATGGGAAGATAGCCATTGAAGAGGTCAGGAAACCTGAATTAATGGAAAATCATGTTCTTATAAAAGTTATTTATACAAGTATTTGTGGCTCCGATCAGCATATTTTCAAAGGGGAGTTCCATCCGCGAACCAAATTACCACTTATTCCGGGGCATGAATTTGCCGGAGTGATAGAAGAAGTAGATAAAAGCGTTAAGACTTTTAAACCCGGAGACAAAGTGACTGTCGATCCGATAATCTGGTGTGGGAATTGTATTGCCTGCAGGGAAGATCATTACCCGGCGTGTACATCGCTGAAACTTATTGGTATTGATTTAGACGGAGGATTTGCCGAATATGTTTCGGTCCCTGAAAAGATGGTATATAAAATACCAGACCATATATCCAATGAATTTGCTGCACTTGTTGAGATACTTTCCATAGGATTTCATGCATCTTCAAGAGCCGGATTAGGTCAAAGTGATGATATCCTTATTGTGGGATCCGGTAAAGTAGGACAATCAATTCTCCATGCAGCAAAAACAATTACTTACGGGAAGATTATAATTGCAGATATTCTGAATGAAAGACTTTCACTCGCTTCATCTGCCTTTCCGGATATTTATACTATAAATTTAAAGGATACCGATCCCATAACTTATATCAAAGAATTAACCGGCGGTAAAGGAGTGGATATTGCATTTGAATCGGTAGGCCATGAAACACCTGTTGAAGGAAGATATAATCCTGTCAGAACCTGTATTAATGCAATAAAGGGAGGCGGGAAAGTCTGTGTTCTCGGACTTTCTGACCATCCATCAGAAATTCTGATGAAAGAACTGATCTGGAAGGAGGCAAAGATTATTGCATCAAGAGTCAGTCATGGTGAATTTTCAAAAGCAATTGAAGCCCTTGATAAAGGAACACTTAACCCTGGTAAAATGATAACCGGAATACTAAATCTTGGAGAAGCACAGGAGGGATTCAATTTACTGGAAAAAGAACCGGCTAAACATCTTAAAATATTACTTAGAGTTTAGTATTTCACTTTTCCACCCGGAACCAATCAAAATCAGCACATGCCCAACTGTTATTTGTTCGGGCAGCAAGGCAGAAATGTAAACGCCGAAGTCCGGATCGGGATAATTATAAACATGATGCACTATCTAAGAAGAGTGAGATTTGTAAAAACTTTGAAGATCTTACAGATCATTTTTGTGGTACACCAACAGTCTGAGAGAGTATTATTCTCTGATTTGTCCTCAACCCCATCTCAAGAGCGAGCTGTTCTTTTGGAACCATACCTCTTATTACGCATCCAAGATTTGCAGACGCACAATAGAGATATACATTCTGTGCGATAAATGCAGTATTGGCATATGAAGAGAGCAAATCAGAATCTTTTATCTCATCGCCTTCTTTTTTGCCGAGTTTACTCATATCGGCAACATAAACGATGTTCAATGCAGCATCCGCAACAAAATCCTGACTTCCGCATAATTTTCTAAGGTCTTTGTTGCTGATATTCTTTAACAAATTTGTTTCAGCAACATAAAGGAAAAGGCCTTCTGGCAGAGCTACATATACATCAATCTCCTGAACATTCCTTGATGACGGAGCAGTTCTTTTTTTCTGATCAGCTCTGTTTATACCCCAGCCAGCCCATAGCAGATCTGAAAGCTGCTGCCGGGTCAGGTTATCCTTTGTAAATGTTCTGGTTGATTGCCTTTCATTTAAAGCCTGCATCAAGGGTTTACCTCCCATTTTATCAGGCGCTGGAAGAGAAATATCCTGTGCAGAAATAGTCATGAAAATTACATTCCCGCAAAAAAATGTCAAAAAAAACAATCTCCACTTTTTCATAATTCTAAATAATATTTACAGATTTTGTTATATTGTTCTAAATAAGGAAGTAAACAGCCTGGTTCTGTGTAATCCTGTATCAGTTTGTGCTTTTCAATTTACACAGCGGGCCAAAGAGAAGGCACAAGGGATCGCATAGAATGAAAAAGATTAATCCACATGAAACATTCTTGCTACTTTAACTGCTGCTGAAACTCTCTTTGTAAGACCAGCCCAGTTTTTTTTGAGGATGTGCTCTTTTGTGATAAGATTTGAACCGATACCAACACAGGTTACACCTGCATTAAACCATTCAGTTAAATTTTCAAGGGTTGGTTCAACTCCACCTGTAGGCATTATACTTGTCCATGGACATGGTCCTTTAATTGCTCTGACAAAATCAGGTCCTCCTACTGATGAGCCTGGGAATATTTTAACTATCTCGGCACCCAGCTCTTCGGCATAATTTATTTCTGAGAGTGTTCCACAACCCGGAGACCACAGAATTTTTCTCCGGTTGCAAACTTTCGCCATTTCAGGATTGAGTACAGGCGAAACAATGAAATTTGCACCAATCTGTATATATAATGAAGCAGTGCCGGCGTCAACTATTGATCCGGCTCCCATTACTAACCCTGGAACTTCTTTTTCGGCCCATTTATTGAGTTCACTGAATAATTCATGTGCAAAATCACCACGATTGGTAAATTCAAAAACTTTAATACCGCCATCGTAGCAAGCTTTAATTACATTTCTGCATACTTCAGGATCCTTATGATAGAATATAGGTACTATACCTGCTTCCCGCATCTTAATGATGACATCTATTCTGGTAAACCGTGCCATAGTTTTTTTGGTTTGTATAGACAAATGTATTTAAAAAATGTATAATTATTATTACAATATGTATTTTATTGGGAGAAGATGCCGTCTGAATAAAGCATGTTGCGTGTTATGCCCATGGCATGGTCGATGTTAAATACTCCCCTGCACCTTGCATCTTGTATCTCGCAACTTTATTTACTTTTTACTTTTAACTTTTTACTTTTTACTTTTGTCTTTTGTCTTTCCTAATAATTATCTTAGCATCCCAAACTATCGGTATGGCATTAAATTACATCTGGATTGCATTCTTTATTATAGGGTTCCTTGTTGCTCTGGGTCAGCTGATCTTTGCTGGTAATACACAGATATTCAATGATCTGATAAATTCGGTTTTTTCAAATGCAAAAACCGGTTTTGAAATTTCACTCGGATTGACAGGTGCTCTTACGCTTTGGATGGGACTTTTAAAGGTGGGAGAAAAAGGTGGAGTGGTTGCACTTCTTGGCAGACTCATTGGTCCTCTTTTTGAAAAACTTTTTCCCGGACTTCCCAGGGGGCATC
>Ga0209430_1002497_pt1 | contig 11730 bp, 10 predicted proteins | sample BarGraIncub1133A_FD_184504 | JGI IMG/M metagenome (GOLD analysis project Ga0209430, IMG submission 184504) | Arctic peat soil microbial communities from Barrow, Alaska - Barrow Graham LP Incubations 11-33A (SPAdes) (version 2) | ecosystem: Environmental > Terrestrial > Soil > Wetlands > Peat... | reverse complement strand
ACTTTTAAGAATGGTTTTTGAGTATTCGTTTTCTTTATTGAGATAATCGAGAACTTTTGAGGTCTGCTCATCAGGTGTGGCTGAATTTTTCTGTTCCTCACTAAGACGCATCCAGAAATAATTATCTATGCGCTTATTGAACAACTCATGTAGTATTTTCTCTGCAACAGGCGCCTTTATCGCAGGTTGGCTGCTGCATGAAAACATTAATAATGCGAACAAAAATGTCAAGGGTAAATTAAATCTTTTCATAGTTTAGTTTTTTGAAATTTTTTCGTAGAGACGCCCAATTTGGACGTCTCTACATCTACATAAAGGTATTAAAGATTTTAATATTGTTGAAAAATAATCAGGATATCAGAGACGCCTTTCTTTATTCCATTAAACCTTATAAGAAAATTCGTATCAAAGAGATATGTAACCAATAAAATAAATAAAAATGAAAAGGATAGTATTAATTTCAGCCCTCTTGTTTATTGTTTCAGCAGGTCTGATCTCTGCCCAGATGCCGTCAAAAAGTATCACAGCAAGACAGGCAACTCAGCAGGCCAGAATTAAGGAGGGGGTACAGAGTAAGAAACTGACAAAGAAGGAAGCTGCCATTCTCGAAAGAGAACAAAGACGGATCCAGATTGAAAAAAGAATGGCAAAAGTTGATGGCACCATTTCCGCACCTGAAAGAAAATTCCTGAGACAGGAACAGAACCGCGCCAGCAAACACATTGCAAGACTAATTAACGATAATCATCAACGCAGGTTATAGATATATTCCGGAGGGTTTTACAAAACAGTAGAGACGCGCAAATTGCGCGTCTCTACATTTTAAAAATTATTCGGGATTATTATCCCTATGTTTTTTTCATATCCACATCCTTCATCGACAATTGAATCCGTTTTCTTTCAATATCAACTGCCAGAACTTTCACCATTACATGCTGGTGAAGCTTGACTACAGTGGATGGATCGGTAATGTAGTTTTTGCTCATGTTTGAAATATGTACAAGACCATCCTGTTTGATCCCGATATCGACGAATGCACCGAATTTTGTAATATTTGTTACAATTCCCGGAATTACCATTCCCTGGATCAGATCCTCCATTGTGTGCACATCCGCAAAGCTGAACTCCTTGATTTTTGATCTTGGATCGCGACCAGGCTTGGCTAGTTCTTCCATAATATCTTTCAAAGTAGGTAAACCGGTAACCGGTGTAACATAACTTTCGAGCCTGATCTCCTTTCTCTTATTTTCATTAGTTATTAGTTCGCTGACGTCGCAGCCGATATCTTTCGACATCTTTTCCACTACATGATAGCTCTCCGGATGAACTGCACTGGTATCCAGTGGGTTATCAGCATTATGGATTCTTAAAAACCCGGCACTCTGTTCAAACGCCTTCTCCCCCATCCGTTTTACTTTGAGAAGCTCTTTACGTGCTTTGAATGGTCCGTTTTCGGTCCTGTAATCAATAATATTCTGAGCAAGTTGTGGTCCAAGTCCTGAAACATAAGTTAACAGGTGCTTACTTGCAGTATTCACCTCAACACCAACTGCATTAACACAGCTCATAACCACATCATCAAGTGATTTTTGAAGCTTTTGCTGGTCAACATCATGCTGATATTGACCCACTCCTATAGATTTGGGATCGATCTTGACCAGCTCTGCCAGCGGATCCATCAATCTTCTTCCGATTGATATTGCTCCGCGAACCGTAACATCATAATCAGGAAACTCATCGCGGGCAATCTTGGAAGCGGAATAAATTGAAGCACCCGCTTCACTCACAACAAATACCTGGATGTCATTCTCGAATTTGACCCATTTTATAAAGTCTTCCGTCTCACGGCTAGCAGTACCGTTCCCGATTGCAATTGCTTCAATCTTATATGCATTGACAAGTGAAAGTATTTTTTTAATCGACATAGCAGTCTCATTTTGAGGGGGATGGGGATAAATTGTCTCATTATGAATAAAACTACCCTGCCTGTCGAGACAAACAACCTTACAACCGGACCTGAAACCAGGATCAATAGCCAGAACGTTTTTCTCACCAAGCGGTGATCCCAGGAGAAGCTGACGAAGGTTATCAGCAAAAACCGTTATTGCCTCAATGTCCGCCTTTTCCTTTGAAATATTCCTGAATTCCGTCTCCATTGAAGATGAAAGAAGTCTTTTCCAGCTATTTTTAATTGCATCAGAGACGATATCTGAGGAAGCATTCCGTCCCTTTATAAAAATCGAATTAAGCATATCGAGTGTATGTTCTTCATCAGGTTCTACAGCAAGTCGCAGGAATCCTTCCTCTTCTCCCCTTCTCATAGCCAGAAGTCTGTGCGACGGACATTTTTTAAGAGGCTCTGACCAGTCATAATAATCACTGTATTTTATACCTTCTGCCTCTTTTCCTTTAACAACTTTTGAATAGATAACAGCTTCTTTTTCAAAAAGATATCTAAGTTGTTTTCTGGCTTTTTCATCCTCATTTATCCATTCTGCAATTATATCAGAAGCTCCTGCTACAGCATCATCTACAGATGCAACATCGTCATTTAGAAAAGCTTCAGCTTTAAGTTGGGGATCAATCTCTTTCTGATCCATTATTAGAACTGCCAGAGGTTCAAGTCCCTTTTCCCTTGCAATTGTTGCGCGAGTACGTCTCTTAGGCCTATATGGCAGGTAAATATCCTCCAGTTCAGCCATTGTAACCGCAGAATCAATTTTCTGCCTGAGTTCGGAAGTCATTTTTTCCTGCTCCTCAATTGATTTAATAACAGCTTCTTTCCTGGCATCCAGTTCTTTCAGCCGGTCATATTCTTCTTTAATATGCATAAGCTGTACTTCATCAAGACTGCCGGTCATCTCTTTCCTGTACCTGCTGATAAACGGAATTGTGGCACCGCCATCCATCAATCTGATAGTATTTTCGACCTGCCATTCGTGGAGCCCGAGCTTCTTTGCAACAAGTAATATATTCCTGTTAGTATCCATTATATTATTATTCAACATAAATAACCAGACCTTTCAGATATTCGCTTTCGGGGTGATAAATATTTACCGGATGATCAGGCGGCTGACTCATCTGATGCAATATTCTTACACTGCGTCCGGTATTGGCAGCTGCAGCAAAGACCGATTTTCTGAAATTTTCTTTTGTTACAACCTGGGAGCAGGAGAATGTGAAAATAATTCCACCTGGCTTAATCTGTTCAATTGCCTTTATATTCAGCCTTTTATATCCCTGAAGTGCATTTGCCAGAACATTATTATGTTTCGCAAATGCAGGAGGATCGAGTATTATCAGGTCGTACTGATCTTTTATATGATTCATATAATCAAATGCATCAACCTGAAATGATTCATGTCTCTTATCATCTCCATAATTGAGTTTGATGTTTTCATTTGCCATCTCAATAGCCGGAAACGAACTGTCAACAGTATGAACAATAGAAGCATTTTTCATGGCATAGACTGAAAATCCGCCGGTATAACCGAACATGTTCAATACAACCCTTCCTTCAGTATATTTTTCGAGGAGTTTTCTGTTCTCTCTCTGATCGATGAAAAAACCGGTTTTCTGCCCGGTTTTCCAGTCAATTTTAAACTTATAACCGTTTTCAGTTACAACCACTGCCTCAGAATTCCCATATAAAAACTCATTTGTGGCCACCACACCGGACATATGTGGAATTGTGACTTCGCTCTTGTCGTATACCGCAAAAATCCGGTCCTTCAGCAGCTCAGCAAGGATAGATGCAATTTCTTTCCGTATCCTGTAAAAGCCTATCGAATGCATCTGCATCACTGCCACGCCATTATAGTAATCAATTATCAGACCGGGTAAACCGTCTCCCTCACCGTGAATAAGCCTGAATACGTTGATCTCCGGATTTCCTATAATACCTATGGATTTTCTGTAAGTAATTGCACGATTTATCTTTTCCCTGAAGAAATTGATATCAGGTGTTTCCTGAACAAAAGACAGTATCCTTACGGCAATTGAGCTGGGTTGATAGTGGCCTACTGCCAGAAAAGTATCTTTATTATCAAATACATCCACCAGATCTCCTTCAACAGGATTACCGTACATTTTTTTTATTGCCCCTGAGAATATCCAGGGATGAAATCTGCGTACTGACTGCTCTTTTCCTGATTTCAGTACTATTTTTACTCGATCCTGCATTACTTGCTTTTTTTACACCAACTCCCTTCTTAAACCTTATGTACATTCATCAGCTTCTTATAGATCTGATGACAAACCCAGGCATCAGTTGCGGCATATACCAGCTGGGCTTCAGTAAGTTGCTCCGCTTCCCAGTCGGTTACCTGCTGACGCTTTGATATCCTGAATCCAAGAACAATTGCTGAAAGTTTTTTCAATCCCGAACTCTGAATGCCATACTCTTTAACAAGGTTCTGCAGATCGATGAATCCGTCAGGTGAAAATTTTTTCACCCCTTTTAAAAATCTTATATCATCATGAACTGCAACCCCCGCTTTTGTTATCGAAGGATCGGATAAAAGATCGATCAATTCATCGGGTATGCCTATTTTATTTATACGGAAAAGACATGCCAGCTCTGCGGTTGCCAGCTGGATCAGAGAGACTGAATTCTTTTTCCCTTTTTTAAATGTTGGTCTGGTTTCTGTATCAAAGCCAAGCAGATCCGATCCAAGAAGCCTTGGAAAAACCTCATGGAATATTTTAATATTATCTACCAGAACTATTTCACCTTTAAACCAGGAAAGTTCGTGTTCCGCAATTTCTTCAACTGTAATATTCTCCTTATACATTATTCAATATCTCCCCTCATATCCTTTTGCCTTCTGGTAATAAACCAGTCAGACGTATTTCTGTTTTCGTCATCATTATCCACATAATTTTCAACTTTTCCAATCTCCTCCCCGGAGTAGATGAATTTATGTATGGCCCTCAAAGAATTAACCAGTTTCTGACCCCAGAAGTTTTCAAAGTTCATCCTGCATTCCCATACAGCATCATTCATCACCTCTCCGGTGCCAGTCTGATAAAGGAGAAGAAAATCCTTCATATCCTGGTAGATGTCTGCCATGTTCTCTGAAATACCTGATACTACCGGCCCTTCTGATTCATTTATTTTTTCATCGAATACTTCCAGGTAATCGTTAGCTGTCCCGAATTTTTCTTTTAATATATCATTAATGGCTGTCCAGTCTGATCCTGTAACGAACTTCTCATTCCCGTCCTCAAAGAAAGGGTTTAATTGCGGCAAAAGTGAAGCCTTAAGGTACATAAGAGGTAAAATACGTTGCAGGATCTTCAGCAGCTCATCACCTTTCAACTCTGAAGCATGCTCTGTATATTTACAGAATTCATTTGCAACAGCCACAAATTCAACGACATTTCTTGAATATATAGGATCCGGATTGGTATCCATATTAATAATCAAATTTAATTTTTTACCTGATGCCAAAAGTAATAAAATTTGACAGGGAAAAGAAACACTTAAAGTATCTGAATGGGAATTAAAAGACATAATTACTGTTTGGCGATTTATACTGTACCTCGATTTTGTTTTCTCATTAGGAAAGCAATTCAATATTAAATTTTAACTTTAAGATGATTTGTTGAAAGTGAAAGCGGGTATAAGTAATGTATTATTGTCTATTGTAGCATAGAGGAGTATTCTCGTGTGACTGACGGGGCTATTCTTTAAGTGAATATTAGTTTTTCAGATGTAAGTAATTGACATAATCATATCTGACTAACCTTTGATTTTAAAATGCCGTTTTATTATAGCAATAAAGGAGTTATATGTAAGGTTTTCAGCACAATACCGAGATATCCAACGCGCAAGCAAGAGTTTGGCAGCTTGCTACCGCGACAGCCCAAACCGCTGCCAAACACATGCTTTTTTGCCTACCCTGACTTCGCCGGATAGGCAACCAATTGCAGCACTAGAGCGGCTAGAATTCGGAGATATATCCACGTAACCACATGGATTTCAATTATATAAAAAGTTCACTCGACACATTAGACTTTTTACCATGGTATTTAGGTTAATGAATTTTTCTATATTTACTACATGAACGAAAATGGCATAACCCATCAGTTAGAAATATTCGCCATTATGGCATTTACACAATCGTTATGACCTACAATAAAAGCTTTGGACAGCGACAACGTTGACAAATTGATCTAAAATATAAGTTTCAAATAAAAAACCAACCCAAATGAAAAAGGAAATTTTAGTTATTGCATTGATTTTACTGGCGTTTTCATCTCGCGCCCAATATAAATATTCGGGATGCTGTTTTGAATTGAAAAATGGATCATCAAATGAAAAAGGTCTAATTTGGGAAAATGATAGCGTTAAATTTACGATTGACCCAACAGACTACTTTTGGGGAATAACAATTGAAAATAAGTTAAAAATCAAACAATCCGTTCTTTGGGATGACTGTGTTTTTGCCGTTGATGGTAAGAGCTCTGCTATTGTTTTTGACAATACAATCAAATTAATGATAGACAATCCTAAAGGGGAAAGCATTATCATTCCAGAAACTTCAATAAAAAAGAAAATTTATCCAGTATGACTGGACGACATAGTTCTCATACATCTTGACAGTTTTAAAACTAACCCTACATATAACACAGTAGTAAAACATTTATCGAGTCTTTTGATGCTTCCAGTTTTACCCCACGGTCTGTTTACTCGTGAAAATAAATAACTTTGATAGGGTAAAACGAAGTTCAATGGCCTTATTTTAGTAATCTTCTAATTCCATTTGTAGATGAACCTGGTTACAATTACTTTGGGAACACTAATATCACTTTTTAGTTCCTCAAACAACACAGATCCTTTATTTCAAGATTCCAAAGCTGATAAAACTAAACAAATCGCAGAGAAAGTCTACCTTCAAGTTGACCGGATTAGCTATACCTCCGGCGATGATATCTGGTTTAAAGCCTACGTTATCAATCCTTCAACCAACAGGCTTTCACCTAATACAAACAAACTATACGTCGAACTTATTACTCCAGACTCTAAGATCATCCAGCGGCGGATTGTCAGGATCGAAAATGGGACAGGACACGGAGATTTTCATCTTTCCGATTCCGTCCCTTCGGGTCAATACCGGATAAGAGCATACACGAATTATATGAGAAACTATGATGAAGAATTCTTTTTCCAAAAAAAGATTACGATAGTAAGTCCATATGATGAAGGACAGGGACTAAACAAGGCGACAATGAAAATTGATAATAATATAGATATCACCTTCTTCCCTGAAGGAGGATCACTGGTCGATAATGTTGCATCCAAAGTCGCATTCAAAGCTGTAAATGCTCTTGGAAAGGTATGCGATGTAGCTTTGAAACTGTACTCACCCTCAGGCGACCTGATCACAATTTTTAAAAGCAAACATCTTGGAATGGGGTTCTTTAATATAAAACCTGTTCCCGGGTTTACATATTATACTGTAGTGCAAAGCAGTGATGGCACAGAAATAAAAACATCATTACCTCAAAGTTTCCCAACCGGTGTGGCAATACGTACTCTTGTAACTCCTGATAAAAAACTGATCCTGACAGTAAGCACCAATGATACTACGCTGGCTTTAATGGCAGGTCATAATCTTTCAGTAAATCTCTCTTCAAGGAACCTGGTTAATATAACAACCGATATTAAAATTAACTCTCTTATAAGCAATTTCTCAATTCCTCTTGACAGCATGCCAAATGGCATCTTAAGCGTTACATTATCCGATACTGATGGATTACCTCTTTGTGAAAGGCTTGTTTTTCTTCAGAAAGAAAGTGATGTAAGGTTAAATGTCACAACCGACAAAAACCTGTACAAACCGCGTGAAAAAGTAAATATGGAAATATCCCTTTCGGGAGATTCGGCTTTCACAGGCGCAGGTGAATTTTCGTTTTCAGCTGCCGAAGAACGATTTACCGACAATTCTTCTCCTTATCCGGCTTCAATCGCCTCATGGTTTCTTCTTGAGTCAGAAGTTCGCGGAACTATTGAAGAACCTTCATATTATTTCGATCCGGATAATAAGAACAGGTTGCAGGATCTTGATCTGCTCCTTTTGACTCAGGGATGGAGGGATTTCAAATGGAAATATGATTCATTGTCCACATTTAATCACGAAATCGGATTTACACTTTCCGGGAAGGTAAAAAGAATTGTAAATAACAATCCGGTTGAAGATGCAAAGATAAATCTCGGTCTTTTTTCGGATGATTCGAAGGAATTTCTTCAGACGAAGACTGATAAGAATGGTTCATACAAATTTGAAAATCTTTTTATTAATGGAATAACAGAAGCAATTATGTCTTCTACCGACAAATTTGAAAATGCACAGGGTAGGATATCTGTTGATCCTGTAAAGTATGATCCACCTGTTATTGAAAAAATTAAACCTGATACAATCGAATTATCTCTTAATACAAAAGATTATTCTACTTTGCAGCAGGAAGCAATTATCAGGCTCAATAATTTAAAGAAATACAAGCTTAGTGATACTCTTAATTTAGGGGAAGTATTTATTACAGCAAAAAGAGCTGAGACTGTTCAGGAGGCAAAAGTAAAAGAGAGCCGGAGAGTATATGGGAATCCTGATAAGGAAATAGAAATTTCAAAAGCTGCAGAAAACTATGTTGGAGATGTTTTTAGTTTCATTTCAGGGAGGATCGGTGGAGTCCGGGTTATAAGGGGGCAGAATCCATGCAGCGTATACTACCCGGATGATGCTGATGTTTATATACGTGACCAGTTTATCCTGGAAAAAGTGAAATGTGGTGGAAATACTATTACCCTCAGGCGTGGTGCACTAATCTTTCTTGATGGTTATGAGGTAAATCCGGAAAATTTGTCAAGTGTACTTACTCTGCCAATGAATATAGTTGACAGAATTGATGTTCTGTATGCTTCACCTCTCTACGGAATGCGAGGCGCTAACGGGGTAATTAATATCATAACCCGGACGGGAATAAGAAGGGCGCCTGAAAAACCGTCGCCAAATTACGCCTATACTATTGTGAATGGTATGATGTCCCGAGGATCTTCTATTCTCCAAATTATGATAATAAGACAACACAGACTATTCTCCCGGACTACAGGTCAACAATATTCTGGAAACCTGATATGAAATTTGAAAAAGATAAATCGATTAATCTTGAATATTTTAATGCAGACAATCCATCTGCAATTAAGATAATAGTAGAGGGTGTAACAGAAGAGGGGATACCTGTAACCGGAAAAGCAAAATATTACGTCAAATAATCTTTAATTTGATTCCAATTTCACGCCTTCTATTAATCCTGGGCAATGGTACAACAAGAACAGAACCAGGTACAAACAAAGGACAAAGATTTCAGACCAATTCTAAAAAATAAGTCGAGTAGGTAAAGGGGATTTTCACCCCTAAACCTCTCACAGAACCGTACGTGAACCTCTCGATTCATACGGCTCTTCATGAAAAAGACACTAGGGAAGAAAACCATGTTCCCAATGCACAAAAAGTGAAAGAAATGCCTTCGAGACATTTACCAACCATTTATAAGCAAGGTACCAATGTTTTTTCCTGAACCTACGATATTTGTTCCCAACCCAATGAGCAATACGGAAATTGAGAGTACGAAAAATTCCCTTCATCTCCGACTTACGGAATTTGCCATAGTAATTGATCCAACCAATGATTTTCGATCTCAGCATACCAGCAATGTGATAAATACTTAGATGTGTCATTCGGTGAATATTCAACTTTAAGCATAACTCATTTATACGCTTTTGTTTCTTACGGCTCATTCCCGGTGTGAATCCGATCCGGATTTTACCTTTGAACATGACATATCCGGGTTTAAATGTGTAACCCAGAAAGTCAAAGGATCTTTTCACTTCTTGGCTCGGAGCTTGTCGCTTGTGACTGTTCTGGCAATGGACTATTTTCGTCTTGCTTCGATTTACTTCGAGTTTGCACTCATTCAATCTCTGTTCAATCGCATTAAGTCTCTCCTGGGCTTCAATGAAAGTATCGCAATGAATGTGATGATTATGCCCACCCTCCGTTTTTAAAAAGTATTGCATTGACATAAAAATTACAGCACAATACCGGGACTTGCCCCTCGCGCAATAGACAATTAGCCTTCCCGCCGTCATCATTCAGGTACTGTTATTAAATTAATAATACTGCCTTTTACCGGGACCCTTCCATCGCGCGACAAACAAATACTTGTGCTAACATCAAAGAGGAAAAATTTGAGATGTCCAATTAAAAATGTAGTATCTTTGAGCCATGAAAACTTACAACAAGATAATCAAAATCAGCTCCGACAAGAGATTTGGAAGACCTTGTATCAGAAATACCAGGATTACTGTGTCTGATATTCTTGGATGGTTAGGTTCAGGAATGAGTTTTGAAGAAGTACTCAATGACTATCCCGAGCTTTCCATAGAGGATATCAAAGCAAGTTTAATGTTCGCTGCCGATAGAGAACGTAAACTTCAGACAATCTGATGAAATTACTTCTGGACCAAAATATTTCCTTCAGGATTACAAATAAAATCCAAGACTTATTTCCGGGTTCAAAACAAGTTCGAGACTTGGAACTAGAGAACTCAAAAGATTCCTCTATCTCTTAAGTAACTACTTTTTTAAAGCGTTGAATTTTAATCTTTTAACAAGTTACTCTTTTTGGGGCCATATGTACCCATACTGAGGGACTGGACAACTTCATCCTTGACTAATACATCATGTGTTGACAAATCCTGATACCGAGTTAACTTCCATTAGTCTTCTGCCTTTTTCTCAAGCTTTAATGCAATTCTGACAAATTATATCTTGACCTCAACAAAACTTGGAATAAACTGTTTCTATTGCATTAAAGAGGGTATAATCAGACTGCAAAAAAACTCAAACACTATGGAAAACGAAATTGGTACTAAAGAAAATCCCTGGACTCTTAAAACTCCTCCTCTATCATCTGATTACACTATGCACAAAGATGTAAAAGATGGCAAAGAAATACTGGTATGTACAGTTGGTAAAACCGTTTTGTACTATGATTTCCGATGTCTTGCTGACCTTAATGCGATGCTTAAGAAACATGGAGACTGGGTAGAACTTGGCAGTGCAGATGAACAGAAACCTGTAAAAGCAGGGACTGTTGAAGCCTGGGGTCGTTCAGAGCAAAATCCAGTTGGTGGATGGTATGGACTTAAAAAGGGACTTCGGGGACGATTCGGAATGTATATTCCCCCATTAATGGAAAAACTTGGACTGGCTGAGCTGACACATGAGACAAAGGGAAATAAAATGAGGGGAAAGTAATTAGAGAGTTTACGGTTTGTTTAATTGACTGCCTCGAGCTCGTCGAGCGCAGGCGTGATCTCCTCGGTTGTCTTCGGAACGATAGACGCTCCGCACAGCTGGCGGATGGTGTTGTTTTTGCTCGTCACTTTGACAAATTTCGTTCCCGGCCAATTCCTGACAATTCCTGCTGTGATTTAACTGTGCTAACAGCTTTAGCTTAAGAATATTTTCAAGATGAAAATATGATCTGATTAATAATATCTAAACAAAAAACGAGTTTATACTAGTAAATTACCTCTGACAACAATTTTTATAAATGGATACCATCAAAGAACAAGAAAATATAATTAAATCAGGACTTTATAGCCCAAAGCAATTATTTATTAGCGCAACCATCGGAGGTCCTGCTATTGCTGCTTTTATA
>Ga0209430_1002495_pt1 | contig 11734 bp, 10 predicted proteins | sample BarGraIncub1133A_FD_184504 | JGI IMG/M metagenome (GOLD analysis project Ga0209430, IMG submission 184504) | Arctic peat soil microbial communities from Barrow, Alaska - Barrow Graham LP Incubations 11-33A (SPAdes) (version 2) | ecosystem: Environmental > Terrestrial > Soil > Wetlands > Peat... | reverse complement strand
TCAATTGCCCATTTGTCTTTGTGTTCTTCAAATAGACTATTCGCTTGGTTGAATGGTGTACCGCCCCAAAGATCAACTAAGAATAAAACCTCATCTTGGTTGTCAAAGGATGCGATTGCGTCTTTCATTTTTGCTTTAAGATCATCAGGTCCTTCACTAGGCATCAACGTAACAGCCTGTACGTTTTCTTGTTCTCCGAAAATCATCGCACCAGATTGCAGGATGCCTTTAGCAAATTCTCCGTGACTAGCAAGAATAATTCCTACCATCTTTTATACCCCCTATTTTTTATTTGTTACAGTAAAATTTATATAAAAGTTTTGAAAAACCTGTAACCAAAATTAATAATTATGATATATTTACTATGGTACTTTGGCAGAAGTTAATATGGTGAATCTTATAGTTTTGACATCAATTTTATTTTTGAATCACCTGCAACTTTTCTTATTTCTAATTCTATTCCTAATTCATCTAATTTTTTAAATGCTTCGATATCCTTATCATTTACTGAAATAGCACCTGTTACTTGTTTTTTTCCTTCTTTGAAGGACATCCCGCCTATATTAACTGTCTTTAATTCAATCCCACCTTCTACCAATCTAAGTACATCTGTTGGATTAGTAAATAAAAGCAATGCAATTACGTTTGCATATTTAGGAGTATTAAGAACTCTTATAGCCTTATCAATACTTACAACATTTGATTTAATACCTGGTGGAGCTACCTGTTCAAGTAAAGTTTTTCTCATAGTATCCGCTGCTACTTCATCGTTACAAATTATTATTCTCTCGCATTTTGTTTCCTTTGACCAAGATGTAATAACCTGACCATGAATTAATCTATCATCAATTCTTGCTAATGAAATCTTCATTTTATACCCTCATCTGGTAAAAAAGTTACTGTTGCAACATTTACTTGTTCTCCTAAAATCATTTCTGTATATTTTAGTATCTCCTCTGAAAACTTGCCGTGAGTCCCGAGTACTATAGCTATCATTAATTAACCCTCCAATTCAAGTATTTAATACATTGCTTTATATATATTTTATAGAGCAAAACTCGTGCCAATGTAGTGTATTAAAATTCAAAAATCCCGCAGTCTCTTTAGAATAAGGAAACCTACGGGATTATTATTTCACTATTTAATATTATTAATACACTATTTATTGTTTTTAATACTGTATTATAAAACCATATAACTATTTGATATTAATTTTACATTGTTTTTTTAAAACTTACATTATTCTGTAATAATTTCCATTACTTTGCATAAAATTACATCACTCCGCAAAAGTTTCGCAAATATAATATATTTCGTCATCAGTTAGGCTAATATTAAGTGTATCTTTAAATAGTGTAGCAGCTTCCTGAACATATCTTAAAACCTCTGAATCCATAGTGTCTCTATCACCACTATACGTAAGTGGCTCTTCTATAACCATTCTCTCTAAGGCACAACCTGTATGGAGCATTAGTTTAATTTTAAAAGCGTTAGTAAAATTTGCGTCCATTATTTTTTCTAATGCACTTGTAAAACTCATTAATACACTAATAATCTTATGAGGATTTAAAAATGTTAGAAATTCATTTAAGCTATCTTCACAAAGCTCTTTAACCACTATATTTTTTTCCTTCTCATCTGTAGGTATATCATTTTTCTTTATTATATTCATAAGACGTTTTTCACCATCGCCTCCAATAAGCGTTTCTATTGAGATAAATGGTGCATTTATCTTAGGGTCCTTAACCCCGACAGTTGCTAGAATTGTATACTGATTCAATAAGTTCTCAATCTCTGATTTCATATTAATTATTCCTATAGGAATAATTATTATTTCGTCGCGTGTTATGTTAATTACAATATTATGAACTAATTCTTTAAGTTTTTTTGCTGTACCCTCACCAGTGGAGCAAATGGTTATTATCGCTGCACTGCTTTTCACCTCTGAGCTTCTAGAATCTTTACTATATTGACCATAGCCTTTAAAGTCTTTTAATGAATCATATAAAGTATCTAAATCCATATCAAGCATGTTGGCTTTTCTCACTGCCTCGAGCACCAGTGGAGTTGATGCCATATCAACCGTCTTAACTCTTATACCTGTTTTTTCAGTTATTACAGTATCAAAACTTGTTAGAGAACCCATATCCACAAGTAGAAGTACCCCACGTCCCATATCTATTTCATTTACCTTTTCTATTATATCGCTTAGCACCCTCTGTGGGCTCACATCAAGCGGCATATCTACAGCTTCTACAACTCCTTCGCCTAATAGGTTTCTTGCCACATTGACCATAGAACTTGCAGTACTACTACCATGTAGTGCCACTATTACAGCCACTCTTTCGTTGTTTTGCTCTTCTTGCACTGAACTAAGGAGCAGTGTTAAATAAATCACTTCCATATCAGGTACTATAATATTATATTTTTCCTCAATAAGATCTTTTATTTTAAGTGATATATTAAATTCCTGTGGTTTATCATTAATTGTATTTTTTATATTAGTGTATTGAAGACTACGTCTGCTTTCTACTCTTTTTAAGAATGCACTTATATGAAGACTAAATGCATATAAAAATCTTTCATTAAACTTCCTTTTAAGCTCTAATTCTACAAGATCTCTAACCTCTTCTGCAAATTGAAGTGTATCTTCATTTACTAATTTAAGTATTTTTTCTCTATCCTGGGCAATATTTTTATTCTTTTTATAGAAAGATTTAAGATGTATATCAATATCCGTTGTTATGAATTTTTTTATATACTCATCATCAGCGCCTTCATCTTTTAAAATCGCCGCCTTGTCTTCAATTATTTTATATAAATTAAAGGTTGGTTCATATGAGTCTTCCGCAATCAGAACCTTATACCCTTGCGGCATTACTACTATCTGTTTGTCAAGGTACTGAGTTAGCTCTTCCATGTCAGGTTTCTTGCTACTTAACGAAAATAGACCATTTTTTATATCAGTGGGTAGAGATTTAAAATCTATTTCAATAAAATCTTTATTATTTATACTGTTTAAAAATCCAGTAGCACACACTAATTGTATATTAGATTTCATTTGCCCAATATTACCATAGGAAGCACTCCCTATAATTGCTTTTACAGCTTCAGGATCTACCTTTATTGGTTTGTTTACTCTATGTGCTTCATTGGCTAAAAGAAATTTGGCTATATCCAATTTATCCTTAGCAGGCCTCTCTTCTAAAGAAGGTAGTGTTATAACAATTGGAATTCTTCTCACAAAAGTCTTTAGGAGTGACGACGCAGGATTCTCTGTGGTTGCTCCAATAATAAGCACTGTAGATTTCCTGTTTCTTTCCGTTTCACCCAGTTTGTTATAACTTCCAGTATCAATGAAATAAAATATCATTTCCTGCCCTTCAGGTGGTAACCTGTGAATTTCATCAAGGAATAGTATCCCTCCATTAGCCTTAGCTACAAGGCCTTCCTTTTCTAAATCTGCTCCTGTAAATGCACCTTTAATATGGCCAAATATATGTGATAATAGTAGCTGTGGATTATTATAATAGTCTGCACAATTAAATAGTACAAAAGGAGCATTATCATCTAATCTCTTAACATACATCGCGTATTTATACATCATATTAGCAAATAAAGTCTTACCAACCCCTGTAGGCCCTACAATAAGTGTATTGAGCCCATTAGGAGGGTATAGAACGGCCGCTTTAGCTTGCTCAATGTGTGTTCGAAGACCTGTCTTATATCCTATAAGACTATCAAAGGGATTTTTTTCTGCCTCTTCTTCCTTATCATCCTCTATAAGTTCATGTAAACTTTCAAGCTCAAGTGGTCCAGGCTGTAATTTATATTCTAAAAGTCTTTCCACAGTTTCTCTATCTAAAAATAGTACAGGTCTACCTTTTATCTTTATTATCTTATCTGATCTAAGTAAATTATTTAGCTCAAGACTTACATTGTTCCTCATCATAGATAGGCTCTCTGCTATCTCTGCAGCACTAAAACCCCTCCCGGACTTAATATCTTCTAAAAGGAGTTCTTTAGATTGCTCAACCATATAGTTATATATCTTTTCAATCCTTTTCATAAATTTCTCCTCATTTATAATTTTTAAATATATTATTTCATTTTAAGATTATTCTTTAAATAAACTTTGAGTATAAAACTTATTTTTTTAATATGCCTTAACTATTATAATACACTGTTATTAGTAGACTATTCAATACAATATTATTATCTATATAAATAATTAAGCTCATTTGAAATACTTGAGGTGAAGGTTATATTAAAATACTCTTGGCTTCCTTAGTTTTTGACTTTTTATATATAATAAAAAACGCCTTTGTAATCTAATCAATTACAAAGTCGTTTTTTTAATTACGGTTTATCGCTGGTACCAATAAAAGTTTAATGCATCATTTTTCTCCTTAAATTATCAACTTTTTTATCATCTTTATTATTTTGAAGCATCATGTATAAATAAATTGGAATACCTAATAGCATTAGTATAAATCCATACATTACAACCTCTGAACCTGTTCCATAAATTGCATATATCGTGTATCCAAAAGCAAGTAATGCTACAAATGAATTCTTAAGGAAATTCCATATGTTAAAATTGGGCGAATGCTTTTTCAAAAGCACTATATCTGCTGCTGCCGAAAAAGCATAAGCAGGCAGAAATGCCAATGTAGCAAGTAATAACATAAAGTTAAAAGCTGCATTTAATGAACCTACGTAGTTTAATATAAGAAGTATGTTAGCTGCAACACCACTTATTATAAGTGACGCAACAGGGGTCTTATATTTAGGATGTAATCTGCCAAATATTTGCGGGAATAACTTATCTTTAGCTGCGCCATAAGAACTTCTAGCCGTAGTTAATATCCATCCTGCAGTAGCTCCGAGTGTGGATATAATTGCACCTATTGCTATGAAGTTACCACCCCAAGTTCCACCAGTTGCTGCATTAATTATATCAGCAAGTGGAGCCTTTGAATTAGCTAATGTTGCCTGATCTAAAACACCCATAGCAACTATTGAAACAATTAAATATACAGCTGCTGAAATTAAAGTACCATATATCGTACTTTTTCTAATATTTACTTTTGGGTTTTTAATTTCTCCTGCTGGTACTGTTGCACTTTCAATTCCTACAAAAGCCCATAACGCAATTGCTATTGCTGCTGGAAGCGTACTCATTCCTGAAACCTTAGCACTAGATACAGTGTTTAACATAGCAGGGTTAAAGTGAATACCCGCTATTACCACAAATACTATTAAGGCGCCCACTTTTAGCACTGTTGTAATAATAGTAACTACTCCGGCTCCTTTTACGCCAAGAATATTAACAATTGTGAAAAACCACAAGACACCTGAAGTAATTAAAAATGCCATCATTGGAGATGCTGCATTAGGAAAAAAATATGTGAAATAAAGCATGAATGCAGTTATAATAGCTGCATTTCCAACCCAGGCCCCTACCCAGTAAGTCCATGCAATTAAAAATCCTGCAAAATCACCAAAAGCAGCCCTTGTATACACAATAGGTCCTCCTGTTATTGGCATAGCCGTTCCAAGGCTAGCAAAACTTAACGCAATAAGTAGTGACCCGATAGCAGTAATTACCCAGGCAATTAAAGCTGTTTTTGGATTTGATGCTGATGCTAGTGACGCAGCAGATGTGAAAATACCTGACCCTATGCAGTTACCTACAACTATAGCAGTAGCTGCCGTAAGTCCAAGTTCTCTCTTAAGCTCTATGTTGCCTGAAATATCTTTGTTACTTATTTTGCTCATAAATACCCTCCTTATTATTTTAAATAAAATATTTTACTATAGTAGTGAAAACAAATACTCATTTATAATACCTTTATAAATATATCATATTATCACAATAAAAACGATATTATTATTAAATGCTCTGTTTTTTGACAAATTACTCTGTTTTTTTAACAAATGTGTTAACCAATTCCTTCATTTGTATTTTATACTAAAATGGTAAAACTATGTACAATGTAATAAATACAATTATTAATATTAAATTTTATAATAATTAATTAAAATAAATAGTTATTCAAGATAGCTAATATTATGTTATTATTGATAATAATCATTCTACAAATTTCATCAATATTATTAAACACAATCAAAAGCCAATTTGAATCTTTAGAAAATAGCTACTTATAGGGGGGGAGTTTATGTTTTATCTTGACAGGGCTAAAAGACAATTCCAAAAATATATCATAGAATACCATAGATCTATAGCTAAAGGGGAAGATGTGAAATTTGTTATAAATAAGAAAGTTATAGATTACCTTAAAGAGTTTGATTCATTTTATCAAATAAACATAAAATTCATTATGGGTGAGAGTACTATAGTAGATGAAAAGTATTTAAAGAATAGAGAATATTTTTCTATTCTTAAAAACGAAAATACTATTAACTATGTCAAAATCGGATTCCAAATAAAAAGTGAACGAGAAAAGTTTGGTATGACTAGAGAATATTTTTCGGGGATTTTGGATATTTCCAGCAGTTTTCTAGGACAGGTTGAACGAGGTGAAAGGAAAATGAGTGTTAATGGCTATATAAATGTTTGCGAATGTTTACATATTTCCATGGATTCTTTGTTTTTTGAACAAGTAACTACCAACGCAAATAATAACACTAATACCATTTATTCCTTATTGGATAAATGTTCAGCAAAGGAAATTATTGTGATTGAATCAATTATAAAGTCGACATTACCCCACCTTATAAGATAAAAAAACTGTGGCTTTTAATTACTTTCACGTGAGGCTATTGACTATTCCTTAAAAATTTCATTTTGAATGTCACATAACGTATGATATGCTCCCCTTTCCGGTAACAGATTTTTATTATTTAATCAGTCTGCTTTAAGGGGAGCATATTCATAATATCCATCATGTGGCCTAACTATTCTTTTGGAAGTGTGCCTTTCGCATAATTTTGCAATAATTATTGTAAAATAATATAGACTTAAATTGTAGTCTTATTTCTTCCAGTATTTTTGCTTTCAAATAAATTATTATCCGCAATTTTTATGATGTCTTGAATATCATTTACCCCATTAGTAGCAACAGCTACACCTATACTTGTTGTAAACTTTATTTCTACTTTATCAGCCATTACAACAGAGCTTTCTATTAATTTTCTAATTGCCTCCGCTTTTATGAAAGATGATGTTTTTGAACATAATCCATGCAAATATACTACAAATTCCTCACCACCATATCTACATACTAGATCATCCTTACGCGTACTGTTAAGTAGAATTCCGCCAAGCATTTTTAATACTATATCTCCTGCCTCATGTCCATACTTGTCATTTATAAGTTTAAATTTGTCTATGTCAAACATTAAGATACAACAATTATTTTCATAAACGCGTCTGGTTTTTATCATGTCATAAAAAGATCTCCTATTACAACAGCCAGTAAGTAAATCTGTATTAGCCTGTACCAACATTTTCTCATTTAACGACCTATTGTCTAGTATAAGTAATAATTGCGCACAAATAAGTTTTAGAAACTGTTTTGTATACTCTTGAGTCGTACTGTTTTTAGCTGTACACACTTCTATAGCGCCAATAACTTCATCGCTTTTAGTTATATACTCAACTATACAATTATTTACTACACTAAAAGTATTTAATTCAGTACCTATTTTATAATTACTTGATGACATTACTATTAACTTCCTATTTACAGTTATTGCTATTGTGCAATTGGAAACCCCGAGTACCCCTACTATCATGTCACTTAATATCTCGTACAAGTCTTTCGATAACTGAAAGTCATTTAAATATTTGTACATGTCAAGTATGGAGTTTAGCATCGCTACCTGCTTTTCATAATCGTTAATTATGCTAATATATTTTATTGTCTGTGCTTCCATCAATTCTTGATACTTATTGTACTCTATATCATAATCTGTATTTTTCATACTCAACTCCTCACAAAACTAATTTAACCTAATTAATATCAATAGTTAATAAAATAATACTACTATCAGAGTAATGACACAATATCAATTGGCTTACCTTACCCCGGAAGAAGTTAATAAATATATATTTGTTATCAGATTACATAGTCTCCATTCAGATATTGGATGTCTATTGGAAATTTCTCATTTTTACCAAGAAACTGCTCGAATTTTTCTGATGGCACCGGTTTACTGAATAAAAACCCCTGTACTTTATCACATTTTTGTTTTTTAAAAAATTAAGCTGCTCAATATATTCTACACCTTCTGCAACCACAGCAAGCTTCATCTTGTGTGCCAATTCTATGATTGCTTTCGCAATAATTTCATCCTTTGAATCAATAGCAACATTGTCTAAAAAAGATTTATCTATCTTCAGCGTATCAATAGGCAATCGCTTTAAATAATTCAAAGAAGAATAGCCAGTTCCAAAATCATCCAACGAAATATGAATCCCCTTATTTTTAAGCTTGTTCAATTTTTCAATTGAAAAATCAAAATTCTTCATCACAGTGCTTTCTGTAATTTCCAATTCAAGCCATTTTGGTTCCATTCCACTTTTCTCCAGAATCCCCTCTATGATCTCTACTAGATTTTCTTGCTCAAACTGCTTTGCAGAAAGGTTTACCGCTATTTTCAAAGGATTGTAACCGGCATCCTGCCATGATTTATTCTGAATACAAGCCTCATATAGAATAATATTACCTAATGGAACTATTAGTCCTGTCTCTTCTGCCAAGGGTATAAATTTAATTGGAGATATCATACCCTTTTCAGGATGTGCCCAGCGAACAAGTGCTTCCATCCCCACTATTTCCCCTGTTTCCATACTGATCTGCGGCTGGTAAAAAATTCTAAACTCTCTACTCTTTATTGCATGCCTAAGTCTGTTCTTTAACTCCAGTTTTTCTAGAACTTCAGCATTCAACTCTTTTGTAAAAAATTCATAGTTACTTTTACCAAGTTCTTTTGCACGATACATAGCTATATTAGCACACTTTAAAAGTGACTCAAAATCGTTACCATCCTCCGGATAAAGTGTAATTCCGATACTAGCCGTCACAAATAATTCTTTTTCTCTTACAATTAAAGGCTTAATAAACATCTGATTTACTCTATTTACAAAATCAATAATTGTTTTACTAGAACGAATATTAGGTATTAGAAAAACAAATTCATTTCCGCATAACCGTGCTGCACTTCCTAAACCAGCCATTGTTCCTTTTATTAAATCACCAACAATTTTCAATAATTGATTCCCACCGATATATCCCACTGTATCATTCACATGTTTAAAATTGTTCAAGTTCATATACATCAATGCAATTCTTTTTCTTTTTTTCTCTGCATTTTCCAATTCAGAAGATACTAAGTTTTCAATTAGTAACCTATTGGGTAAGCCAGTTAGCTGGTCATAATACATAAGCTTATGAATAGCTGCATCTACAATATCCCATAATTCATCCTCTGTTTCTTTTAAACCTAAATTATATGTATTATTTTTAATAGTCATTTCCATCCTGATCCCTCACTCACTATTTAATATGTAATTTCCATCAGAGTTGAAGTTACTTTAATCATAGTTGAAGTTACTTCTTCAATTAAATTTCAAGTACAGTTATGTCTAAATCACCATTTATTAATCTTTTAATCATGTAAAATCCCCTCCAATATCTGACAAAGACCGATACTAGTTTTTGAACCATTTTTAAATTATTAAACCATTTCATTAGAAATTGCACATAAACGAAATATTTCAAGTGGCTGATTTGAGTGTTTACCAATCGTCAGCACAATACCAAGTATTCCTATATATTTTATATATATTACTATCATTCCAAAATAATGTCAAGCATATATTTATTTCGAATGAAGGTTGCAGTATGGATAGTTTTGCCTATCCTAAGCAGGAAGACAATAATAATACTATTGTCTTCCTCAAAACTGGAGGTTTCAAAGCAGAAATTGATCTGAGTATCACAGTGAATCAAAAGAATCGTTTTGTGGAGGGTCTATTGAGTGTAAAACGAAATTGGATAATTGGGCCACTGTATGGCTTTACTTTATTATAAATAAAAAAACCCAAGGATAATATTTCTAAATTATTGAAGTCTTTAGGTAAACTTCCAGTAGTTAATTATAATAGTGTCTCCTGATTTAACTATTTCTTTTAATTCTTTATACTGTGATCTTTCAAAGTCCTTACCACTTGATCTATCCTCGAATATAGCTTTATATTCAATGTTATTAGATATAGAATATCGTTTTAGGGCTTCATCCTGCCTATCTGTGTTTTGTTCCTTGGTACTCACTTTTATATAAGCATATATATTATTCATTATTTACAATATTTAAAAATGAAAATATTTACTATTATAGAATATAGCCATGTGAAAATATGTATAATGTGCTATAATTTTTGTAGAGTTAGGTCGAAATTGTAGAATATTGTTGTGCGACAAGAAGTCGCTAATTAGTAGTGTTTCATGAGAAACTGCGTTAGTTACAAAACGTATCCTCGCTCGAAGCCACACTCCGAGTAATTGGTTTGTAGGTTGCATGAGAGTTAATTACCTAATTTGTTGCTTTACGCAGAAGTAATACTGGGTTAGGGGAAAAGTGGAAAGTATAAACGAAAGTTGAACCTTTGTAATCTCCATCATCTACGATAAGTGTACTGCGGAATAACAAGCTTAATATGGATAGGAAAGATTGAATAGCAATCCAATCGTGCAGTAACCCGTATATCCATCGGAGTAGAAAGGGATGCTTCCCCATTTGAATCTACTAATAGTGGAACTTGATAAACCCTTTGTGTTCCTCGATAGAGCTAGGGTAATCGTAAGAAAGCTATAATACCAGAGGGCAAGGGATTGTGGAGAAAGCGAATGCCAGTAGGACGAAAGTGCAGGGAAAAAAAACATATGAATATGTGAAGAAACTTCGCCAACGGATTTTTCGTGCCGAACAGTTGGGACAGAAAAGAAAAGTAAGAAGCATCAAAGGTTAATGATTAAAAGTAATGCTAATTTGCTACTTTCAATAAAAAGAGTTACACAAATTAATAAAGGTAAGAAAACTGTACCGTAGTTAGTCGCCATCTTTACTAGAATATCATTAATTTCGGAGGTGTGTTTTATGGGCATTTTAAAAGTTGCATTGTTACAATTAATTCAAAATAGTGATGTAAATGAGAATTTGAAAAAAGGATATGAATATTGTAGATTAGCAAAGAAAATGGGGGCTGATATTGCTTTATTCCCTGAAATGTGGAATAACGGATATTCTCTTCCCCAAACAATAGAAGAGGTAGAAAAGTGGAAAGAAACAGCAATAGATCAAAATCACGAGTTTTTCACAAGTTTTAAAAATCTAGCACGAGAACTGAACATGGCAATTGCGATAACCTATTTAGAGAGATGGGGAGGTTTACCTAGAAATACAGTTTCTTTAATTGATAGATTTGGTAATTCTGCACTTACATATGCAAAAGTACATACTTGCGATTTTTCATCAGAAGCATTTTGCACACCTGGTGATAATTTTTACACTTGTGATTTAGATACTTCTATGGGCAGTGTAAAAATTGGAGCTATGATATGTTATGATCGAGAATTTCCTGAAAGTGCAACAATTTTAATGCTTAAAGGTGCTGAAGTAATCCTAATTCCTAATGCGTGTGAAATTGATGAAAGTAGGAAGTGTCAGTTAAGAACAGGAGCTTATGAAAACATGGTAGGTGTTG
>Ga0209430_1002493_pt1 | contig 11737 bp, 6 predicted proteins | sample BarGraIncub1133A_FD_184504 | JGI IMG/M metagenome (GOLD analysis project Ga0209430, IMG submission 184504) | Arctic peat soil microbial communities from Barrow, Alaska - Barrow Graham LP Incubations 11-33A (SPAdes) (version 2) | ecosystem: Environmental > Terrestrial > Soil > Wetlands > Peat... | reverse complement strand
AGAGTATGTAAAAAGCGAACTTGACGAAAAGCACAATATTAATGAGGCTACAGTTTATCCGGAGCTTCCTTCAGTAGCCAATTATCTCAAAGCTAAATACAAGAAAGAAAATATTTCAATTGATGGTGCATTTAGTGTTATTGAAAAGAAAGAAATAAATACAGTATTTGCTAAAAGATTATCTGTAGTTATAACACTTACAAAACTATTAACAATAGAGCAAATTAAAATAGTTGCATTAGATGCTATTAAAAAATATCAAAAAAATTATGATGTTGTTTGGCTATATATTGCAAAAAATGGTGATGACTATATAATGAGGAATTGGATTTTTAGAACCCAATGGATTAACCCAACTTTAGATAAAAGTTATAGACCTTTTACCTTAAAGAAAAGCGAAAATAACGAATATTTTTACGAGGGTAATGAATCATACAGTACTTTATCGGAATATTATTTAAAACATATTTTTCAAGATGAAAAGCTACTTTTAGTTGGGCATAAGAAAAATTTGGACAATGTATATTCTGTATTTTTAGAAATGCTAAAAGCAAATAATGCAGATGATATTATAAAGTTAAAGTCACTAATAGATACACACCAAAAATCCATTACAAAAGCCTACTTTATTAATAGTGATTTTGGTCATTCAAGAAATGCCGCCTTTGATGAATATATAAATCTATATGATTCCTTGTTTTGCTCACTTGATAATCTGCACTTATGGTGTGAAAATGTTAGTTTGAACGAACGTGCTCTTAAATATCAGCTAAACGGTTGTATTAAGGATGTTAAAAAGCATATTGAACTAATATTAGGGCAGCATGAGCATTGGGAATCGGAATTAGGTGTTGACGCTGATGCCTATAAAAATATTGATATAGATGTAATAAAGAAGGATGAGTACCAATATACACAAACAATTCCGATTAGCAAGACTGCTCTTGAGGTTGAATTCAATGAAGTTGTATCATTAAATGATGACAATACTTTCTCGGTTAGTGGTAAAACAAATATTTTTGATGATGCAGTTTTAATGATTTCTATAAGAGATGATAAAGGGAAATTGCATTCACAAGGCAAAGCGACGGTCTCGAATGGGTTATTTCAATTCCCCCAAATGTCTGAAAACGGAAACGGATATCCTGTTGGAACATATAAAGGGGATATCTCTCTTTCATTGCCAAGTGTGCAAATTAAAACATTCAGTGAAAAAGCAGGGATTGAGTATGAAAACCTTACAGGCGCATATGTAAACCGAATTGGCATTGGGCCTACTGTGGAATATGAATTTACATTTGAAATTATATGAAAAATATTATTAATAACAGGGCATGAAAAAATAAGTTATTTAAGATCTCCTTTGCGCAGAGTAATAAAATTTGAATTTGCAAACGATATAATTCTAAAAGAGAAAAGATATAAATCCAATAGTATTATTAAATTGAGGGATGGTGGATAGAAAATATGGAGCAAAAAATACCTTTAGAGATAAGGCTATACTTAAATGAAATAGCTGAAAGACTATGGTCTGGTCATGCAGCAGTAATGGTTGGAGCCGGATTTAGTAAAAATGCAAAGAAGAGTGATTCTACAAAGAAGGATTTTCCTGATTGGTCTCAATTAGGTAATGTTTTTCATGAAAAAATTTATGGAACAAAACCAGATGAAAAACAACACTATTTGAATGTTCTAAAATTAGCTGATGAGGTACAAGCTGCCTTTGGTAGACCGGTACTGGACCAAATCCTTCGTTTACAAATTCCAGATAAAGAATATGAACCTTCACAGTTACATATAAAACTAATGGAATTGCCATGGACTGATGTGTTTACAACAAATTATGACACATTGCTTGAGCGTTCTTGTGTTAATGTTGTATCTCAAAGATTTGATATTGTTATTTGTAAGGAAGATTTAGTTTATTCAGAAAAGCCAAGGATAATAAAGCTACATGGTAGTTTCCCATCAGAAAGACCTTTTGTTATAACCGAAGAAGATTACCGCAAGTACCCAAAAGACTTTGCTCCATTTGTAAACACTGTTCAGCAATCGCTTTTAGAGAACACACTATGTTTGATAGGCTTTTCAGGGGACGACCCCAATTTTCTTCAATGGATAGGTTGGATACAAGATAACTTAGGTAAAGTAAATTCTCCAAAGTTATATTTGATTGGTATTTTTACTTTATCTCATGCACAAAAGAAACTTCTTGAGCAACGAAATATTGTATTACTTGATATTTCAGTTTGCGATGGAGTGAACGGTAATCATGAAAAAGCTTTAAATGTTTTTATAGACTTTTTACTTTCTGTAAAGAAAGCGGAAAATAATTTGGGATGGCCTGAAGAACAACATATGTTTCATCCATCAAAAAATGAGGATATAATTGATCAAATTACCTTAGCTAGTCGCGAATGGAAATCTACTCGCGAGAATTATCCTAATTGGGTAGTATTACCTGAAGATCGAAGGGATGAACTTTGGCTATATACCAAGGATAGTATTTATTTGCTTCATAATCTCAGTAAAATAAGTGCTCCTGATGATTTGAACTTTTTATTTGAGTTCAACTGGCGTATAGAGAGATGCCTGTGTCCAATTTTTAATGAGCTTTCCACAATTTATGAAGAAGTTCTTGAACGATATATTCCTTTTCCTGATGAAGTGAGTATAAATAATTCAATAATCCACAAAGATGACAAATACAAAATTTTATGGAATGAAGTCGAGCAAAAATGGCTTGAACTTAATATTTCGCTTATGCGCTTTTATCGAGAAGAAGGTTTTATTGAAAAGTGGAATTTAGTTAATGAAAAACTCAAGATGTTCTATAAATTTTTATCGCCAGAACTGATTGCAAGGCTCCACTATGAGAGATGTCTTTGTGCCTTATTCTTATTCAATATTACGGAGATTAAAGCCAAAATCAAGGAATGGCCGGTGAATATTTCACTTCCGTTATGGGAAGCAAAGCGAGGTGGTTTGTTGGCGGAAATTGGAGAAATTGATCATGCTGAAAAGTTTCTTGAGCAATCATTGAGCAGTATTCGTAAACAATTAAATCTATCTCCTATAGCAAATAACTACTTATTGGTATCCCAAGAATCCTATGTGATGCAATTACTACAGTATGTAAATAATTCAATAGCTTTAAGAGATGGTGATTTTGAGAGTCGAAATGAGAATAGACAACGATTTAGTGAGCGGTGGAATAACCTTAAACAATACAAGTGTGATCCATGGAATGAGCTAAATCAATTTCAAATCAAACTAGAACGAGAGCCAGTTTGTAATTTAAATAATATTCAAAAAAAAGAGTTTGATATTGGTCGTGTTACTACAAGTTATAATTTTTATAAAACGGATGAAGAAGCTTTAACAGCATATTGTTTTTTACGATACTGTGAAGACTCAGGAAATCCCTTTAGAATTCAAAATACAACTTATGGGAAAAAGGCAGCAGAAGGTGCCTTAAAGCGAATTTCAAATTATTCACCATTTTGGGCCTTTGCAACATTAATAAGAATTGGCGATTCTTCAGGTGTTAAAACTCTATTCAATCGCGAATCTATTTGTAAAATGGTTATTGGACATGTTGATGTATTAATCAATGACTACCTTTCAGTAATAGAAAATGCTCTTCCTGATATAACGTTAGGTAATAGATTTAAGAGAGAGAATTTTGCAGATGTATTAGTTTCGGTAATACCGGAAATATTGTCTCGCCTTTGCGTTAAATGCTCAGATGATACCAGATTTAAATTACTTGATTTTCTTAATAAACTTTACTTGTCTGAACAGAAGTATAGATTTCAAGGGATTGCTAATCTTATGGAAAGATTAATATCTTCATTATCAGATAAAAACCAATATGAACTATTACCTAAATTACTAAAATTTCCTATTGTCACAATTCTCAACGAGGTTATTGAAAGAGAGTTTCCGGATCCATTTAATTTTATATCAATTAATACTGAATTTAAAAGTCATTTTGTTGAAATAGAAATAGATAATAGCGTTGTCAAACAGTTAATAAAAAGTGTTAAGGCAAATAACAAAGAACGAAAGATAGCAGCAATACGGTTAGAAAAGTTATATAAACTAGATCTACTCAATGAAAATCAAAGAAAGGCATTCTCCACAGCATTATGGAGTCAGGTCGATCAAGATTTTGATCTTCCCAAAGATACTGATTTTTACAAATTTGCATTCCTAAATCTACCATACCCTGATGATATTAGTCCAGGTACTTTATTTAAGAAATTTATATTGAAAGAACGTTTTCCTATACAGAAATTGAAAAAAGATAATGGAATATCAATAACAGGTGGAGACATACAGTTATGTTATGAGATAGTAACAGGAACAAAAAACAAATACTTAAATAAGAATGGTGTCGAGTGGTCGCTAGATGAGGCTTTAACAATTTTAAATCAGTTAATTGAATGGTGGGATTCTGATAAACACTACTTAAAACAAGATGACACCACAAGTATATTCAGCACGATTCCTGATGAATTTGGTGCTAGGTTTAGGCATTTGGTTTTAATTATTTCAAATGTAATAGCGCCAGTGTTGCATAAGAATTCTAATAAAGAAACTAAGGAAAGTATCATACGATTACTTAATGAACTTAGTGAATATGAAATACCATGTGTACAAGCTAAAGCGGCATGTATTCCATTGATTGATAACAAGGCATATATATACTTAGAAATAGTAGATGCTATCAGTTCAAAAGAACATTCCAGGATTATTGATGCTCTATATGCAGTTTTAGAACTGCTTGACTATACAAAGTCTCCCAGTGATTTAGAGTGTGAGCTCGATGATATCCTTAATATTTTGAGCCAACAGATTAAATGGCGGAGACAAGATAGCTTAATTTCTACATTAAATATAATAAGTAATATTGTATCCGAGTTTCCACAGTATTTAAATGAAAAATTTTTGTCAGATGTCATGATAGGTTTGAAATATCTTTGTAATGAGAGCAACCCATCAAATTTAGAGGTTCAGATAGATGTTTCAGATAGATTATTATATAGAAGAAGTGCTGCTCATTTAGCTTTTAGGTTATACCGATACTATTCTGAGAAACAGGAAACAGTACCTCAGGCTATTATAGACTGGAAAAACATTTGTTCTGACAAAAATGAATTTGCTGAAATATGTAACCAATGGATTTATAAATAACAAGTCTATAATTACTTCAACAGGTGTTGTAAGAAATCAATATTTGTAGGGCGGTAACAATATGGTAATATAAATATAAAATGATTTTTATTAAGTGGAGTTTCATGGACAATTATGAATAGTATTTGTTTTGTATTAAAAGATGAGGCAAATAAAGAAAATAAATGAAGATATTCGCAAATTAATTTATAACACAATAAAAACACAACTACGGTAAAGAGATATATATTTATATAACGTTAAATAAAATTCTGTAGCCTTCAACCCATTGAAAATAAAAAGTTATAATGTTGTGTAATCTTCTGTAATGCCGCTGTTCCCGTTCCAGTTGGTCGCAGGTTTTATTCCTGTGGTACGCACTATAGGAACCCAGTAACTGCAATAGTTACTGGGTTCCTATATTTTTTATGGGAATGAGAGTAAAGATTTTATGTGAATTTCTTTAGATATAACATCATCTTTATTGGTAGGATCAAACTACATCACAAAGAACCTAACTTTCCGCTCAGAAAGGGGTGGCATTAAAGTAGAAAATGGTACTTAGTATATATGGCCTAGTACTGAGAAAATTTATATGTAGTTTTTATGGTATATAGTTTTCGTTTATAATGTTTAGTATCCTGTAGGTTGTATAAGGATAAAATGGAGTATCATAAGGTATACCTAATGGAACAGTATTGCTAGTGTCATATACCAACAATTTAAACAGTATCACTAAGTATAGAATAAACTTTAGAAATGTTTCATAATCATGTAGACTATTCGATACTATTAAAACTGTAATTTAATGCTAAGTTCAAAAGGTCAAAATTTAGATAGACAATTAGATGAAATTAAGAAATTAGAAATCTAAGATAAATATATGTATACTGACAACAAAGTGGTAAAGATTTTGATAGAATAGGTTTTTCAATATATAAAAAAAGAATTAGAAAAGCATAGATAGAGTATATTTCATCAGGGATTTTGTATACTACAGGTTCCTTTTGTTATGCAATGAATTATAATATGAGCATTTTTATGGTATGTAATATGAATATTATACTAATAGAAATGTATGCTTCATTTGCCAACACTGAAATGATAAAAAAGAAAAATACAATACAGAAGGTATTCAAGCCATCGAGGATAGAGGTGAATGGCATAGTACGGTTGACCAAATACAATTAAAATAAGTGAATAACTTCAAGACTATATATAAATAATGAAAGATGGAGAAATAACAGCAGTTACATCATTGCTATTAAACATTGTGTCTAAAGTTACATTCTATAGAAAAGTTAAAGCATTTGAAGGTAAATAACCACACTTGTCAAGTTTAGAAATATAGAGTTAAGGGAGGGTATCCTAGTTTAGATACCCTCTTTAATATGTTTGTAAATAATCACATTAAAACTTGTTTTATACTTATCTTAATTAGCACTGAAATTTAGATAATTTAAAGGGAATTAAGTTTATTTGTTGAATAGTGATATTAAGTAAATATAAGAAAGAAGAATATTATGTCTACAATGTTATAACAAGAAAGAAAACAAAAGAAAATTTTGATAAATTACTTAAGCATATTTAACGTTAGTCTAAATTAAATATTATAGGTATCTAATAAAAAACGAAATTCGGTGATTAAGTGCTATCATAAATTGAATCTAAGAAAGGTTGATTAATACTGAAAACTAGTTTTTATGATAAATAGTATATTACAAACACTCTATTATTGGAGGAGATATTTTTGAGCTATTATTGGGCAAAATTTGAAAAAAGAAATAAGGATACCTTTAGATTTGACACAAGAATTTATTTAGAATTAATAAATAAACCATCAGTTAATGATATATGTATTGGTGCAATAGTAGGGAAGAATCCCGGAGCTGCTATACCTTCCTCTTTTATCAACAATCAGTTACAAAAGGTAGATTTAGACGGGGATAAACTTTTACCAAATATAAAAAGTATATTTTTAAAAGCATACATGAGTTCAAATAAGCAAATGAATAAAAATTGCTATATTCAAGTTTTAAACTTGATATATATTTGTTATAAAAACCTTTCTGAGGCTACTAAAAAAAAATTAAATTATCCAAATCAAATAAATTGTGATACGGAAAAAAAGCATTTCCCTTTTGTGTGGTACGTTTGGGGAGATGATAACAAAAAATTAAATATGTACAAGGAAAGATTTTATCACTTAAAAGCCGATAAGAGTTTTTATTTAAACACTAAAACTGAAAAAGTTATTAGTTTGGTTCCTGACTTCAAAGCTGCAGCAAGGCATACACAAGGTTTGAGGCATGATTTGGTTGTGACCTATATATCAAATATAATATAGTATTCAACAAAGTGGTAGATATTAGACTAATATGTGGTGGAATTTTATATATTGTTTTGAGGGGGAATAGTATGTGTAAGATATTAAAGCGAGCAGAAGATAAAATATCAGAAAGTCTTCAACTATTCCATGTACTTGCAACAAGGCCAAACTTAATTGTTATTGATAAAGAATTTGATGATGTTGAATGGCAGCAAGGATGGAATTTAGATGAAGGAAATCCAAAGAAAATAGTTATGGGATTTTCAAATATCAAAGTAAAGTCAGATTATAAATTAATTGGATATAGGTGTATTAGAGGAGGAAATGGTAATGGAGTTGTGTGGGCGATCCCTAAAAGTATTAGATCACCAAAAGTTGATGAGTGTGAAATGTTAAATGAATATTTTCTTTGTCCTCCAAGACCAAGAGAGTCATTACAAGACTTTATGTTAGCTGTTGAAGGTGATAAATCGCCTTTATCGTATCTGCAAGCAGCAATTTTAAAACATGAGCTTGGTGAATATGGAGCCGCTTGGCATGGTGTAAATTGGGGACAGGATAGCATACTTCCTTGGTCAAAAGAAAAGATTAATAATTTTGGTAAAAACAAATATGAATGGGTCATGGAAGAGGAAGAACCAGAGATTATAGATCCTCACTTTTATTTTAATAACATTGGTGATCCGGTAGTGGTCTTTTACACAATTAATAATATTGCTACCGTTACTTTAAATGAGTATAAACATATTTTTAATAAACAAAATTATACAATGAACGTAGAACGAAAGATATTAGGTACTGCTGGAGGTGGGATATTATTTTAATGGAAACTTTTAGCAAGGTAAATTAAAAAGCAAAATTTCAACATGAGGTAATTTATAGGTGCATCTTAATTATCTTGGGTATACTTTTAATTAAAATTAAAATTAGATACAATTTCATTATAAAAAATCATAAGAAGAAGGAGGCTGATAGATTGTTAATCAAATTTTCGTTTAACAATTATGTTAATATTGAGAATGGAAAAATAATAGATTTTAGAGTTGAAAATGATGTTGAAATATATAATATAATTAAAAATATTCAATTGGAGGGTATGCCTTGTACTACAAAGTTTGCACATGATGGCATACCGGGTAGGATAAAATCATATAATGTAAATTTAGAGGGTGATGATTTATTAGAATATCTTCAGACATTTCGTAAAATAAGAAACATTGAAACATTTGAGGAATTTGATGATATAGATGTTTGTAATGAGTACATGAGAGAAATAGAAGACGAAGAAATTTGTAACATTGTGGATAAAAACAGCTTGTTGAGAGAATATAGCAACAGGTATGAATATTGTATAATAAAAAATTACGAGGTTAGGTTTAAAAAATATGTATCCTTTAATTTACCTCTAAAAAAAATAACAGTTAAAGTGGTTGAATTTAATAAAAAAATAATAGTGGTATCATTAGAGTTCACTAAGGATAATTTTACGCTAAGGAAAATTAAAGGTTGGTTGCAAAAATTTAAAGTTAAAGCAGTATATAGTAAAGAAATTAATTATATAAAAAATGCTGAAAGTATTGTTGAAGGAATAAGATTTAAATCAGTTCCAATTATACTTATTGAAAAAGGTATTGATGAAATCAGTTTTTACAGGTTGGATTTTATGGAATTAGCTCCTAAATATATGTATCAAAAACGTACTAATGCTTATGCTTCAACGGGTAAGAAAGAACTGGAGATTGTTATTGATGGGGAAATAATAGATTACCATTTTGCGATAGATATTAAAGAAGACTCGGGAGTAAATGCTAATGGTATATTGTTAACCAATATACTTTATATGGACAATTCTGAGGGGTATTTATGCCTATATGATAATGAAGGCAATAAGAATAATGCTATTCCGGTTGCAATGATTGCAATTGAGGGTGAAAAAGCAGCTACAGCTTATATAAATACTTATCCTGAGGATGGCAAAGAGGTAAAGTGTGTGGATATAGATTTGATTATATCAAAAATTTAATAATTATTTAAATAAAAAACAAGTTAGGTGAAATTATGGGGGATGTCAGGAATAAGCACAGAATAATGAAGCTTCAAGAGATATTTATAAAAGATACCGATGAAGAAAATCAATTATCAGTTTATGAATTAATTAATAGATTGAAGTTAGAGTTCGGAGATGATTATGATGTAGATAAAAAAGCAATTCTAGATGATATTCAAACTTTGGATGAAAATAAATTTTATATATTAAAAAACCCAGGTGATCATAATAAAAATCTTTATAGTCATCAAAACAGATCTTTTGAATTATACGAACTTAGAATGCTAATTGATGCAGTTTCTTCAGCAAGATTTGTTACGAAAGAAGAAACAAGGAACTTGATAGAAAAAATAAAGAAATTAACAAGTAAGGGACTTGCTAAAAAACTACAGAATCAAATATTCTTAGATCAACGTGTAAAAAGTGAGGACCAACAGGTAAAATTATATATTGATAAAATACACACAGCAATATCACAATTTAATAAAATAGAATTTCAATATGGAAATTATAACGTAGATAAAGATTTTTCTTTACACAGACAAGGGGTTTTCTACCAAGTTACTCCGCTTGGACTTATATGGAGTAGTGACTATTATTATTTGATAGGAAAAGATAATTTACATATAGACATTGTGAACTATCGTGTGGATAGGATGAGAAAGGTTAAAATTTCTGAAGAAAAATTTATTAAAACAAATTTTAATGTTCAACAATATATTAATAGTACTTTTAATATGTACACTGTTAATATTGAACCTATAAATATAAAATTTGATAATCATTTGATAAATGTTGTAATAGATAGGTTTGGTAAAGATATAGATATTAATAAATTTGATGAAAAATATTTTACTATTAGAGTAAATGCAGCAATAAGTAAAGGTCTAATTAGATGGATATTAACATGGGGAAGTGATACAAAAGTGCTATCACCTATTAGTTTGATTGATGAGATGAGAGTAGAAACTGAAAAAATGAAAAACTTGTATAAATAAAGATATCTGTGGATATCTTTATTTATATTTTAGTGCGGTATCCTAAAAAACGGGTATCATTACCATTATAATTAAATAAAGATAGATTAGGCGCTAGGGTAGTATTAAATAAAGTCGCTTATGGAGTACTAGAAGAGAGAATGGTATATATATCATACCACTTTGTTACAAAAATAATGGAGGTATTAGATGGAGATTATTGAATTTGATAGGCTGAAAACGAAAGTAGATGAGGGGGTAATGGAAAAAATAAGAGAATTTAATGACTATTATGAATATTGCTTCATACCTGAATATGAAGGGAAATATTCAGATTGTGAAACCGACACAATCCAGATGAATAAGGTACATGCTGTTACGTTGGAAATAAAGGGCAGGTTTTTGCTTGTAGGTATTCAATTTTTCAAAAATACTTTTTCGATTGAAGAAGTTATAAACTGGCTGACGATTTATAACATCAATTATGTTGATAATCAAAGTCTTGTTCAAAATGCCAGCGAGCTTCTTAAAGGCGTCCGTTTTAAAGGTAATGTCTTAGTTTTATATAAGAAAGGTAATAAAAAGATTAACTTTAATTATATTGATTTTCCTGAAATAACTGAAATATATAATTTTAGTAGAGGAAAGGTTGATACTAGCAAAAGCAAAGCTGCAAGGAAAGAACCTTTAGGAAGGTTAGTTATACATTTAAATGATGAAGAAATGTATGAAGTACCAAGGCTCGAATTTAGCATAGACAAAGATTATATCATTTGTAATGGAACTTTGATAAAAGCGGATTACATTGACAGTTATAAAAATAACTCAATAGGTTTTTACAGAAATGATGATCCCATTAATCCGATTGCTTCTCTTATAGACATTTGTACGGAAGTTTATATTGAAATATCTGAAAGAGAAGATGGGGTGAATTTTTGCTTTATAGATTATAAGTTTGTGATTGATCCTTATGAAATATAAAATTGTAGTAAAGAATTAGTTTTAATTTAAAATGCTAATATAATACTTGTACAATATGCAAATAATAATTTTTTGATTCTTGTAATAGTTATATAGAACAAAATAATATTAAAAAAGGGTTACTACTCAGGCATTCCCAATAGGAAATGCCTGTGATAATATAAAAACATGGTCGTAGACCTCATGTCTAAAAATAGGTATTACAAATTAAAGGGAGCCGAGAGG
>Ga0209430_1002490_pt1 | contig 11746 bp, 10 predicted proteins | sample BarGraIncub1133A_FD_184504 | JGI IMG/M metagenome (GOLD analysis project Ga0209430, IMG submission 184504) | Arctic peat soil microbial communities from Barrow, Alaska - Barrow Graham LP Incubations 11-33A (SPAdes) (version 2) | ecosystem: Environmental > Terrestrial > Soil > Wetlands > Peat... | reverse complement strand
CCTTTTTCGTTGGGGACAATATCAAACATGAAAGTTCCGCCATCTGAATAGCTCCCCCCTCGTGCGTTCCAATATTTGTCGGCAACCGGGCATATCCTTTTGTCGTCTTTTGCAAGACTTGCAAGTGTCGCATCGATAGCTTGTTTTTCCGAACCGATTAAGCCCACCTGTACTTCACCTTCCACAAAAGCAAAAACCTGTGGCCTTAACATGGCGGTGTCTGTTATTCCCATAAGTTGGAATCTGTGATTTTCCAGAAGATTTCGGGCTATGATAAAGAACCATGGTCCGTCAGGTGAACCATGCATATGGGTAGCCTGTATAGCCCTGTAAATTTTTTGCTTTTCTTTTGGTAAACGGTCAAAGTCCAATTCTGTGGTGGGTCCTAATGCTTCAATAATGTATTCAACCGGATATTTGTACGTACGTGAAAGCAAATCAAACATTAATGCTGATACCTCGGTGTCGGTAATAAATTGAGGATAAATATTCCGTTGTTTAAGATATTCTGTTACTGAATGATAGTTGGCAAAGTCCCCATTATGTACAAGCGCCATATTCATTGCAGTAAATGGATGGGCTCCCCCCGGATGCCAAACTCGTCCCCTTGTAGGATATCGTTGGTGGGCTATCCACACGTGTGCACACAAATCGTCTATTTTGTAATATTGAGTAACCGCCTCTGCAAATCCTACCACCTTCAGGATCATTATATCCCGGCCATGGGACATGACAAAAGCCATTTGGTTTTTTGGAGCAACATAGAACTCATGGTTCAATTTAAAGCTGTTCTGGTTCACTAATTCATCTTCTGAATCCCTCCTGTCAAGTCTTTCCAAATTATTATCTGTGATGAATTTATCCAGGACACTTGCTTTTGCTCTTACAAAATAGCGGAATACATCAGGAGGCTTTACTTCAAGACCGGGTACTTTTTTCCAGTCATCAACAGTATCAAGTTTTGAAGATTTTTTAATATTGAATACAGGATCAACATATTTTTTCTCAACATCCTTGCGACAGCCTGATTCAAGATATGCTATATGCAACATGTAACAATCATCCAGTATTTCCCTTGAAACGTTTAGTTGTTCCGGGACAAAACCAACTGCTGCAATACCTCCACCTTTTCCATTACCACGGTTATGCATTAACCTTGATGGCTCGTGGATATGTTTCCCTGGGACCGGTTCTGTACAACAAAACCCAATAACCCCACATCCACCTTCTGCCTCCATAGTGGCCGGCTTATGATTATAACCGGTACTCTCTATTAATCGTCTTTTGGAGTTTAGGATATTTTCTATGCAATTGTTATACATATACTACAAATTATCAGATAAGTCTAAATGTCTCAATAAGTCTGTGCGTCCGCGTAATTCCCGGATACTTTTCAATCCAAGGCCTTTTAAAATGTTTTTTATACCTATAACCCATACATTGTATAGATTGATAATTCTTTGTGTTCCCCAATCGAGCCCGACCTGAGTAATAAGACCGGGATCAGTTGTTGCAATTCCCCTTGGACATCCCCGTCCGCTTGAACAACGGCTGCATCTTAAACAGCTAAGGGCAATTAACTCAGCAGTTCCAACTATTACTCCATCAGCCCCAAGCGCTATTGCCTTCACTATGTCGAAATGGTTACGGATACCTCCGCTTGCCATCAGTACCACTGCATCACGGACACCTTCTGCAACCAGGAAGTTGTGTACTTTCGGAATTGCGTAGTCAATTGGCATTGCGATGTTTTTCTTAGCAATGTCAGGAGCTGCTCCTGTTCCCCCGTAACCTCCATCAATATGGATAATATGAGTACCGGCGTAATAGCTCCCCACAGCTACCATATCCACATCGGTCGGGGTTGAAACTTTTGTGGAGATCAGGGCACGGGGATTAACAAGTTTCATCCAATCGATATGCTTCATATGGTCCTCGATTGAATAAACACTATGAAAAGGAAAGGGAGAAAACAATGGGATTCCCTGAACAGCTTCACGCATTTTTGCAACGGCTGGGGTGTTTTTTGTTCCCAGCAGGTGACCACCCAGCCCAGGCTTGGCACCTTGCGCATACTTAAATTCGATGATCGGTACCCGTTGAATAGTTTCTTCCCTTACTCCAAAGAGCCCGGTAGCAACCTGAGTTATCATGTGGTCGTCGTAGGGTCTCAGGCGTTCCATATATCCTCCTTCTCCGGAACAGGAAAATGTATTCCAGGCTGTTGCTGCCCTCACTTTTGACAATTGGGTAACATTGCTGATCGAACCAAAGGACATGCCTCCGCCATACCAGGGGACATCTATTTTAATTTTTGGACGACCATCGTTTCTTTTATTCAGGTCGAGGCTGATGTCGATCTCATCTTCACTTACATCGACCGGTTTGTCGGGAAAAGCGATCCGTATACGATCAAATCCTCCTCCGGAATCTCCTGTTTCATACTCAAAATCATAATCATCGGGAATAGGGGCACCCGTTTCGGCCATAAACCACGTGGCGAGCATCATATCTGCTGGCCATCTGTAATCACCCAGAGCCTCCATCATAGGGTTTTTTACTAGTTTAAGAGCTCCCCGGGGACATTTTGTAACGCAAAAATGTTCAGTTTTTTCGCAAACAAAACCGTTGCACTTATAGCTTTTGGGAGATGCAAAAAGTCTGTAACCCTCATTCATGGTATGCACACCTTTTGTGCATGTTTTAACACAGGTACCACACATATCGCATTTTTCTTCATCGCGATAAATGATATATTTTGCAATTTCATTGCGATATCTTGAAGGAGCGGGTTTCACCGTCCGTTCCACCTTTGCCTGCGTAACACGGGTTTTAAATGTATTCGCGGGCAATATCTCTTCCAGGTTAAAGCTGTTTTCTAAAGATTGGTCCATAAATTTCTTCTTCAAGTTCATCTTTAAACATAGCACGACCTACATCACCACGTAACCGGCGCGCTTCTCTCATACCCATTGCACCCATTAACTCGACCATTTGCCAATGCCATGCTCCCATGAGATTTGTCATTCGCCCGGCTCCGTATTTTAGATCGATGGCTTTATCTAATTTGGCAGGGCAATAATCGCCTGGCTTACAACTTTCACATAACCGACATTCCAAAGCAATCAATAATGGTATATTAATTGATACCAGGTCAGCGCCGCAAATAAGAGCTTTAGCAACATGTTCCGATAAAGCAATACCTCCTCCTGCGATAAGAGTTATCTCATCGCGTTTTTCATTTTTAATCAGGAGGTCATGAATTTCACGAATGACTTCCTTTATAAATCTGGGATTCTTAACCCCTGTTTCGTTTCCATTTACATCAGCTACGAGATGAACAGCTTCAACTTTAATTTTCGACAGTTCTTCAACTCTTTTTGAAGCCTTATCATTCAAATTGACTCTTACAGAAACAATTATTTCAGGATACATTCTCTTAATTGATTCTATATGCTGCCCGACATCTTTATCATCATTAATCTCAATAAGTCTTGTTCTGCAAAGAATGTCTTTTGGAATTTCAGGCCCATCAGGATTTAAAAAGAATGCGATATGGTCAAGATAGTCTGTTTTATTTTCGAGTTTAATGTCCTTCCATTTTTTTGAATCGATGATTGCTATCAGACCGGTTTGTTTGGCAGTTATAATAACGCATGAATCCAATGCTGGAAGGCTGTGTTCTTCCGATGACATATCGAAAATCACAGGAAATGGCAACGAGATAATTGGAGGAAGAATAGTGGTTAGTTTATCATTTTCAAAATCAAGGTACGATGGTTTTCTGCCAATGTCAACAGATGTGCTGATATATTCTCTTCCATGGATACCATCCCTTGTTGGCCTTACAATTTCAGACATATCCGTCCACATGGAATCAAATCCCTGGCCTGAAAATTTCCCCCTGTAACCTGCCCCTGACACAGGCACCTTCCCCGTTTCTGCCTCCAGCCATGTTGTTCCCAGGATTTGAGGTGTCCAGTATGAATTACCCAGTTTTCGATATTCCGGGTTTATGGACATTGTCAGCAGATTCTTTGTGCAATTTTGTATACAATAGAAACAGCCCATACATTCATAATATAAAGTATGAACTTCATCTATATCTCTTATAAATGTATTTTCCTCCCTGTACTTATCGTAGATACATGCCTTTTTAACACAATTATGACATCTTGCACAATCTTCGCTCCAGTCGACGACACCAAATTTGCCGATACGGGGGAGTCGGGGTTGGATGAGGGAGGTTTTTATATGATATTTTTCAGGCATAACTAATTTTATTACAAACCAGCATCTGAAATAATTTCGCTGATGATCCCTTCTTTTCCACCAGAAATAATATGAATTCCGCTTAATCCTTTCATTTCCTTAATTTTACCGATAGTTTCAACACAGATAGCTATTCCCATTTTCATCTGAGCTTCCAGGTTACCTGCTTCTTTAATCCTCTTTATATGAGATTCCGGGATATAAAAATCAGTATGCTTATTCAGCAGGTTTAATGCTTCTTCATAACTTTCGAGCGGGTAAATGCCGGCAATAATTGCAGACTTTTCCGTAATGCCCTCCTGGTAAGCGGCATGCAACCATTCCTGAAAATCAGTTGTATTGAACACTGCCTGGGTTTGGATAAATCTGGCTCCGGCTTTAACTTTCTTCATAAGCCTCAAAATATTAAGTTCAAGTGGCCTTAAATAAGGATTTACAACAGCTCCTGCAAGCATTGAATAATTGCCTTTTATTTTTGCACCATTTAATAATGTCCTTTCAGTATTCATTTTATTAACCAGCTCAATAAGTTGAATAGAATCCAGATCATAAACATTAGCTGACTCAGGCATATCTGTCAGTGTTTGGTGATACCCTGACAAACACAAAATGTTTTTAATCCCCATGGAAGCGGCTCCCAGAATATCAGACTGAAGGGCTATACGATTACGATCGCGGGTAATCAATTGATAAATTGGTTCTATTTCAGCCTGCTTCAATTTGATGGCAGCTGCCAGACTTGATATCACCGGACCAAAAGGATTGTCAGCAACATTAACGGCAACCGCCGGGCAATTCATAAATATATTGCGTGGTTTGGCTTCAATGTCGGTATCCGGCAAGTATTCAGCTGTGATAATAAAATCACCGGCCATGATTTTTTTTGCTAATAAACTCTCCATTTATATTTATTAAATAGCTTAAACTTTTTCTTTAATATATTGTGGGTTAGTTTTCAGATGTTTCGTGAAGTTATTGATTTCATCTGTTAATGTATTGACAGACTGTCCTTCCTGCAGGTGGATGCATTTTATACATCCTCTGCCAAACCCCGCTTCATCCAGTAAATCATCTATAGCTTCAATGCGTTTTTGTGCACGAAGATTCCCCTGTAAAAATTTGCATTCACCTATCTTGCAGGTTAATAAAATCACCCCGTCCGATCCGGTCTCGATAGCTTTGAGAAGGTATAATAAATTAACCCTTCCCGAGCAGGGCAGGCTGACTGCATTGAGCTTAATGTTTTCAATTTTTGAGGCACAGTAATGTATTTCTTCAGCAGAATATGAATTTGAGCAATAAAAAAGTGTAATGTCAATTACCTGGTTATTCATTTTTATTTTATTGTCTTTTTAAAAGCTTCATATATGTAATTCGACCGGAACGAATTTTTAAGTGTTTTTGTGTAAGCTCTTAGTTTTTTGATATTTAATTACTAATTGCAAACAAATATCGATTTATTGTTGCAATTTGTAATTTTATCAGCGTAAAAATAGAACAAATTTTATTTTATTTCCATTTTTATTGTAAATTATCTAAAAATGTTCAAAATATTAACTTTATAGACAAAATATGGAAAAACAAAAAACGCAACTATCTTAAATAATGATAATTGCGTTTGTAATCTGTCGGGGTGATCTGACTCGAACAGACGACCCCTTGCACCCCATGCAAGTGCGCTAGCCAACTGCGCCACACCCCGGTTAAAACATTTGCAAAAATAATCAACTATTCGGATAATGCAATACGGCAAAAAGTTCAAAGTTGAGTATATTTGCAGGAAATATTAAGGAATACAGATATGGATATGTTTAAACCTCTGGATCTTCAGAAAGATGCTCAGAATCCAGCGATTACAGAGAATATTGAAAAAGTCAGGTGTTTGATAATCGGCTCAGGTCCTGCAGGATATACCGCCGCAATCTATGCTTCAAGAGCCAACCTTAATCCAGTTCTTTACACAGGGCTACAGATGGGTGGTCAATTGACAACCACTACCGAAGTTGATAATTATCCGGGTTATCCTGATGGCATCACCGGCCCGCAAATGATGGAGGATTTTAAGAAACAGGCGGAACGTTTTGGCGCAGATATAAGATTTGGAATAGCCTCTTCTGTAGATTTTTCAGGTAAAAAACATAAAGTAACTTTTGATGATAAAAAGATGATCGAGGCGGAGGCTGTAATTATTGCAACGGGTGCTACAGCAAAATACCTGGGATTGGAATCGGAGATTAAGTATGCCGGAATGGGCGTTTCAGCTTGTGCTACCTGTGATGGATTTTTCTACAGGGGAAAGGATGTTGCCGTTGTAGGAGGAGGAGATACAGCTGCTGAAGAAGCTACTTACCTTGCCGGACTCTGTCGTAAAGTCTACCTGATTGTAAGGAGGGACATCCTGAGAGCATCCAAAACAATGCAGGATAAAGTTTTTAAGACAAAGAATATTGAAATATTGTGGGAGCATCAGACTGTTGATCTTTTTGGTGAAAACGGGGTGGAAGGAGCGACGCTTATAAAGAAAAAAGGTTCATCTGAGGAAGAGATAGTTAAAATAAAAATTGACGGCTTTTTCCTTGCAATCGGTCATACTCCTAATTCGGATGTGTTTAAGAAATTCATTGAAACAGATCCGGTTGGATATATAATAACTGTATCGGGCACATCAAAGACGAATGTTGCAGGGGTATTTGCTGCAGGTGATGTTCAGGATCCACATTACAGGCAGGCTGTTACAGCGGCAGGGTCCGGTTGTATTGCTGCTATTGATGCAGAACGTTATTTGTCGGAACTCAAATAGTTTGGATATGAAGACTTTTAAAAAATCATTCAGGATAAATGCTGAGCCATCCGATATTTATTCAGCTATAACAAATCCCTATACTATTGAATTGTGGTCAGGTTATCCGGCACAGATGAGCACAGAACCTGGCAGCGAATTTTCTCTCTGGGAAGGGGATATTAGCGGCAGAAATCTTGAATTTATTCAGGACAAAAAAATAGTACAGGAATGGTATTTCGGTGAACAATCTGAAAAGTCGATTGTCACTATAACTATTTCACCGGACAGGGAAAACTCATTAATAACTATAGAACATACAAATATTCCCGATGAAGAATTTGAAAGTATAGCTGAAGGTTGGAGGGAGTTTTATTTTGATGCAATTTCGAATTTCTTCAATCCTAATTTTTAAGGTGACTCGTAAAATTAACTACCGGTAATTTCTGTTCGAAAAGTCCAAAAACATCTTCTGCGCAGGCAAGAATCAAGTTACCTATACCTTTGAAAGACAATGTATTTGCATAAATCTGGATTTTTTTATTCCATTCCTGGATCCAGGACAAAATATGGTAATTGATAAACCGGCGTATCTCCAGGCTCATTTCACGCTGACACGCCTCATCATCCAGAATAAGGTATTTATCAATCAGTAAAGTCAGGAAAAGCAACTCAATTCCAAGATGATCATCATCAATTTTGCCTTTGAATTTTGATTCCCATCCATAGGAATTATAAAAGTCAGTTACGCTGGAAGAAGAATAGTTCGAACTGTCATGTATGGTCTTTTTGTAAAATGATTCATGAGCCGGGGCGAGAGCTTGTGCCTGCCTGGAAAAGAGCCTTAAGAAGTCTTCATGCAGTGACTTTCCAAAATTTGCCCGGTCAGCAAATGAATCTCTGAGTTGAGAAGCTGCTTTAACAAAATTTGGATTTGAACTTGAAACAGGAAGATTTTTCAAAATACCCTTTTCCCAGAAGTCTACAATGCATTCTTCAGAAGGTTCGTGCATGATCATACTCCCGGAAAAATAGAAAAGCATGTTATAACCCTTTAAAATATTTATATTAGTGCTAATATTGTCCATTTCCTTTAGAATGTCTTGTTGTTATAAATTATTCATATATTTTGGAAAGATTAGGATAGACTGCTGATATGAATTATATAACCTCAGAAAAGTGGTTTTGTTCGATTTGGTACAAAAAAAAGCTGTCTCCCTAAAGAACAGCTTCTTTGAACAATAAATTTTTTATATCCTACCGGCTGAAATCAGCCAGTTTATCAGAGTACTCATTATTATCAACTTTTGCTTTTATTTCCCTGAAAGCCTTAATTGTATATTCAACATCTTCAAGTGTATGCGCGGCGGTTGGTATGAGGCGCAACATTACAACATCTCTCGGGACAACCGGATAAATGACTACGGAACAGAAAATAGCATAGTTTTCCCGAAGGTCATATATCATCTGAGTTGCCTGAGGAACACCGCTTTTCATATACACCGGTGTAACAGGCGATTCTGTTTTTCCGAGATCGAGTCCCGCATCTTTTAAACCTTTTTGCAGAGCACGGACAATTATCCAAAGTTTCTCTTTGTGTTCAGGATGAGTCTGGATATATTCGAGTCTTTTAATAGCTCCTAAAGTCATTGCCATAGGTAGCGATTTGGCATATATCTGTGAGCGAAGATTGTAGCGCAGATAGTTAATTACATCTTTTGTACTAGCAACAAATCCTCCGATACCGGCCATGGATTTTGCGAATGTTGCAAAGTAAACATCAATCTGATCCTGAACGCCAAAATGTTCCCCTGTACCACTGCCTTTGGCACCCATTGTTCCAAATCCGTGAGCATCATCAACGAGAAAACGAAACTGATACTTCTTTTTCAGGTTGGCTATTTTATCGAGTTTCCCTAGATCTCCAGCCATGCCAAAAACTCCTTCAGTTATAACAAGTATGCCTCCACCTGACTCATCTGTAAGTTTCTTAGCTCTTTGCAGTTGTTTTTCACAATTTTCAATATCGTTATGTGGATATACAAATCTCTTTCCCATATGCAGCCTCAGTCCATCCATGATGCAGGCATGCGATTCGGAATCATATACAATGACATCATGCCTGTCAACGAGAGCATCAATTATTGAGACCATTCCCTGATAGCCGAAGTTGAGGAGATAAGCATCTTCTTTATGGACAAAACGGGCAGCCATTTCCTCAAATATTTCATGATTTGTGCTATGTCCCGACATCATTCTGGCTCCCATTGGGTATGCCAGACCGTATTTTGCCGCTGCTTCGGCATCAATTTTCCGGATCTCAGGTTGATTTGCGAGTCCGAGGTAGTTATTCAGGCTCCAGGTTAAAACATCTTTTCCTCTGAATTTCATGTGAGGAGCTATTTCACCTTCCAGTTTTGGGAAGGCAAAATAGCCATGCCCAAATTCCTGATATACACCTATTGAACCTCTGTTTTTCTTAATCTTTTCAAATATATCCATGATAGTTACCTTTTCAAAAAATTTTCACAAAATTAAGGATTATCATGATTATCATTATACCTATTTATACCTAATTTCCGCCGGGCACACCTTATTGTATAATAAATGTATAATTATTACGTTTTTATGCCTGAAATGATTTTTTTTCTGTAATTTTGCGCAACAATTTTTTTTATGAGGTTTCGATTATATATTGTCCTGATAATTTTGGTGTTGGTTAGCTCATGCGGAGAGTATCAAAAACTCCTGAAGAGTACTGATAATGATCTTAAAAAATCAAAGGCAAAAGAGTTTTATGATGCAGGTCAGTATGTTAAAACTACTGAACTGTTAACACAGATACTTCCCCGATACAGAGCTACGGAGGAGGCTGAAGAGCTGAACTGGATGAATGCCCAGAGTTATTTTGGAATGAAGGATTATGTGATGGCAGGCAGTTATTTTAAATCATTTATTGAACAGTTCCCTTTTGGCAAGCATGCAGAAGAAGCTAATTACATGGCGCCTTTATGCGATTATTATATCTCTTCCCGTCCTGAACTTGATCAGGAAAACACCAGGAATGCAATAGAGGGATTTAAAATTTTCATAAACAGATATCCTAACAGTACAAAAGTAGAAGAAAGTAAAAAACTAATAAATGAGCTTGAAGACAAGCTGGTCGAAAAATCATATATGAGTGCAAAACTGTATTACGAGATGAAACAATATAAGGCAGCAGTTGTAGCCCTGAACAATAGTCTTAAGGAATATGCAAATTCAAAATACAGGGAAAAGATGATGTACCTTAAGTTGAATTCGCTTTATCAATATGCAGAGCTCAGCTTAGCCTATAAGCAAAAAGAAAGATACCAGGCTACGCTTGATGACTATTATTCCTTTATGGAAGAATTTCCAAAAAGTAGTTATTCAAGAGATGTTAATAACATCTACCAGAAAACAAATAAATTTCTTAAAACAGGAATTCCTGACAGTGGAGTAAAATAATCAATAAATATATGGATTACAGAAAATCAGTAGCACCCGTAACAACTGTTACCCGCAATCTGGACCTGATGACTCAGGGTACCGGAAATATTTATGAAACGGTAATTGTTGTATCCAGAAGATCAAACCAGATATCGGTTGAGATGAAGCAGGAACTTAATAAGAAACTTGAGGAGTTCGCATCTTATAGCGATAATCTTGAGGAGGTATTTGAAAACCGTGAACAGATTGAGATTTCGAAATTCTACGAAAGGCTTCCAAAACCAACACTTATAGCATTACAGGAACTTGAGGAAGGTAAAATTTTCTACAGAAACCCTGAAAATCCCGCTAAACAGAAGTAATATTTGGCATAACATGCTGAAAGGCAAAAATATACTTATCGGTGTAACCGGAGGTATTGCAGCTTATAAAACTGCAACTATCATCCGGTTGCTTGTTAAAGAGGGCGCCGTAGTAAAAGTCATAATGACTGATCATGCTAAAGAATTCATTACTCCTCTTACTCTTGCTACTTTATCAAAAAATCCGATACTTACAGAGTCTTTTGACCCTGAGAACGGAGACTGGAACAGTCATGTGGATCTTGGTCTATGGGCTCATCTGTTCCTTATTGCCCCAGCCACTGCAAATTCTATAGCAAAAATGGCCAGCGGAGTCGCGGATAATTTGTTGCTCACTACTTATTTGTCAGCACGTTGCCCGGTATTTGTTGCCCCTTCGATGGATATGGATATGTTAAACCATCCTGCAACAATCATTAATATTGAGACTCTGAAAGCTTTTGGGAATTCAATACTGGAACCAACCAGTGGTGAACTTGCCAGCGGACTCACAGGTAAGGGCCGGATGGCTGAACCTGAAGAAATTGTGAAAGAAATCATTAATTTCTTTACAAAAAAAAAAAGCTATAAACCGTTGAAAGGCAAAAGCCTTTTAATTAATGCAGGACCAACAAGGGAACCTCTTGACCCCGTTCGATATATCAGCAATTATTCATCAGGGAAAATGGGAATAGCTCTGGCCGAAGCAGCTGCAGAGTACGGGGCTTCCGTTGAACTTGTTCTTGGCCCCGTAAATATCACACCGTCAAATAAATCCTTAAAAATAATCAACGTTACATCTGCAAAATCCATGGCAGATGAATGTATTTCAAGATTTCCCGGATGCGACATAGCCATTTTATCAGCAGCCGTAGCTGATTTC
>Ga0209430_1002488_pt1 | contig 11749 bp, 7 predicted proteins | sample BarGraIncub1133A_FD_184504 | JGI IMG/M metagenome (GOLD analysis project Ga0209430, IMG submission 184504) | Arctic peat soil microbial communities from Barrow, Alaska - Barrow Graham LP Incubations 11-33A (SPAdes) (version 2) | ecosystem: Environmental > Terrestrial > Soil > Wetlands > Peat... | reverse complement strand
CCGCCGGCAACGCGCTGCCGAGGGTGGCCAGCAGGGCGGGATTCGGCGCGGACACGCCGGCCACGCGGAACTGCAGGACCGTGCGGGTGTTGGGGCCGAATCCGCGCAGGGTTGAAGGAGCACCGCCGCTCGCGGTCTGATCCGGGTTGCCCGTGTAATAATCCAGCCGCACGTCGCTTGCGGGGACCGGGGCCGGAGCATCGTTGTAGAGGATGATGTTCTTGCCGATGTATTTGGGGTCCGAGAAATCGATGATCACGTCGGCGCGTTCCGCCGTTCCGAGAAACAGGTTCTTTTCCTGCACGTTCAGCACCACGATATCGCGACGGTTGTAGTTGTAGTTGACCGGCTGGTTGGGATGGACCACCGGATTAGGGAGCAAGCCGCTCTCATTGCCGATCTGGATGAGGTTCGGACCGACGGTCGCCGGATCGGGCACGCCGCCATCGCGTCCATCCGTCGGCCAGCCCGGGGGGAAGGAGGGATTGGGACCGGCCGGCACCATCTTCACTTCCTTGCCGGAGGGATCGTTGGGGTCGGCAATGAACAGGCTCAGGTTGAGCATGCGGTCGTTGCTGGCATTGAGAATCCGGAAACGGTAGGGCTTGGGCTCCACCATCAGATACGGATAGGCGGCGCCGTTGACCAGCATGGTGTCATGAAAGCCTTCCGGCGTGGTGGACGGCTCGGGCAAGGTCTGCTTGTCCGCCGCTATGGAAACCGGAGGCCAGAACCAGGGGCCGTAGTCCCAGCGCCCAAAGGGGTTGGCGCCGGCCGGGCTGGTGGGATCCTGGTTCGCTTCGTACACATGGGGGAACCAGAGGTCGCCAAAGCCGCCCCATTTATTGGCGACACCCTTGGAGTTCTTGGTCCAGAGCGCATCCTGCTTGTCAATGTTCAGGGGGACGAAGGTTTTATCCTGGACGATCAAGGGAATGCCGTAGCGGTACTCGCAGTTCGCGGGGGGACCGCCGGGGCAGGCGTTGGGCAGCGTGCCGTTATCGATCAGGCTCTCTTCCACCGGGTCGGTTATCAGGTAACCGGCGGCCTCGCCGGCATAGACGTTCAGGCGGGTCAGGCCCAGGGTATGGTCGTGGTAAAACATCAAGCGTCCGGACTGCTGGTTGGTCCAGTAAAAGGTCAACTCGCCCGGGTTGGTGGCTGCCATGTCCGGCACGTCACGGGCTGAAGCCCCTCTCTGATAGGGGGTGGATATCTCGTTAACCGGCGCGGTCCACTGGTGCGGGGTGCCGTCGCTGATCCATGGGGAGTTGCCGCCATGGAGATGGAGGGTGGCCCGGTTCTGCGTGTAATTGCCGCTGTAGTTGGTGAAGGCGGGCACCGCCGCGCCGATAGCGCTCGGCCTGGCAGGCGTGGTGACCGCGGGACCGCGCCCGGCTCCCATGAGAGAGGTGTCGGTCGGGATGAAAAGCTTGCCGGCGACGCCGGTGGGAAGGAGGTTCTTGAACCGGACGCGGACCGGCACATTCCGCTTGGCGATGATCATGGGCCCCAGATACTGGGTGGACCTGTTGGCAAAGCCGGGACTCAGGTCGCGGTAGCCGCGCAACGTGGTCTTCTTGGGCAGGTCCGAGTGCAACTTCTGGCTGTACTCCACCAGACCGACCTCGTAATAGTCCGAGGCGGGTATGGGGGTCACGCCGTCCGTTGCCGTCGTTGGGCCGAACACCGGGGTGGTGACCTTGGCGGCAATGGGGATGTAGTTGCCGAGGTTGTTCTCATTGCAGCTGCCTACCCCCGGCGGACTGCTGACGGCACAACCAGGCAGGCCCAACCCCGGCAGTTTGTCGACAAACTTGCGCAGCGCCGTTCCTGAGGCGCCTCCTGATGGGCTGTTGGCATAGTAGGTGCCGCCGCCGGGACCTGCCTGGGCCAGGGTCAGGCCCCAGGGAGCGGCGGCTATTGCCAAAAGCAAGCAAAGTACATTCCAGCAATACTGTCTGTTCATTAGTGGCCTCCTTCATAATCAATCAAGTGAATGGTACGTTGCTGCCATTTATCATTAAATGCTGGGCATTTCATTTGACGGAAGTCAATTTCCGACGTTATTTTATGGCCAAAAGCTCCACCTCCAAGATAAGGGTCTGGTTCGGTCCGATGGCAGGGGCAGATCCACGCTCGCCGTAGGCTAGCTGGGAGGGGATGAAAAGCTGCCACCGGGAGCCGACCGGCATCAGTTTGAATGCCTCCCGCCAGCCAGGAACAACAACTTCGGAGACCTTGAGAGGCAATCTCTTCTCCGCCTCCAAGTTACTGTCGAATTCAGTCCCGTCGATAAGAGTGCCTCGAAAGCTGCATTCTACTTTGTCGGCATCCGTTGGCTTCTTTCCCTGCGCCTCCTTGAGTATTTTGTACTGCAACCCGCTCGGCAGAGTCACCACACCTTCCTTGATCTTGTTCCCTGCCAGAAATGCCTCACCCTTTTTCCTGTTATCAAGCGCCGAGAATCTCTTAGCGGTGGCATGTTTCTGTCTCAACTCGGTTTGAAAGGCGGTCATGATCCTGCTGAGTTCCTTGTCGGGTATGCGGACCTCCCCCGAAAGAGCGTCCTTGAGTCCCTTGACCAAAAACTCCAGATCGACCTCAACCCCTTGGCTCTTGAACTTTCTGGCTACTTCAACACCGATGCCGTAATTGACCTTGTCCATCTGAGATCTGAAAACGTGCGTCTCTTCAGCGCTCACTTGGCTGGCCAGTACCAGAAGGCCCAAACCGATTATCCATTTTAGCGTCATGCGTGCCGTACCTCTCTGATTGGGTTTATTGAGCGCCATGCCGCTCACCTAGCTCTTGCAGCCGTTGTTCTTGAATCAACTTCGCCCGCGATTCCCTCGCCGCGGCCATGCCTGCGCTTCGAGGCAGCGGCTCTCCACGTATCGGGAGCGGCTGGAGAGGGTCTACCTCGGGCACTCCAGGTATTGGCGTTTGGACCTGTGACTGAACCGAAAGGGGTTCCTGAGTTTCCGGTGAGATCTGAACAGTTTCAGCTGGTCGTGGCGGCGCGGGCAGACTACTCATGTCGCCAACACACACCGTCTCATACTGGTCCGGATATTCAACAACCCGGCAATCAGTGGCGGCAAAGGCAACGCTCGGCAATAACAGCATCCCAAGTACAAGACCATTTCTCATACACATTGAGTTCTCCATTCCTGATCCAAAGTCTCTGCCGTTATGGCTGTATCTATACTGGAACTAATAGTTTAATCTAACACAACGTGTGGATCGGCAGCCACTACCGCATCAATTGTATTAGTTTTTTGTTTTCATTTAATCCCAAGGGTGTTCCCACTCTTAGATTAACCGTTACGGACGCATATCATCACTAACCTGATTACCACAAAAAGGTCATTTACTAGGGATGTTACAAGAAGTGTACCGTTACAGTCTCCCTCTCCTAACAGCGAGATAGTTAACAAGAAATAGTTGAAAGCCATGTCCGGACCTGGCGGGAAAGGTTGCCCGAAAATATCATCTTAAAGTAGTGTCAGCGGATAACCAGCTAATTTACCGTCCATAATCGGCTACGCGACAAAGAGCAGGTTTATATTTCAGACAGCCCTGCACAGGGATTTTTCCATCCTTGCCCATATGGGACTCATCCCCGTGCCAACTAACAACGAGAAACAGGCACTCAAACTTTTCAGATTGAGTGCCTGTTTCTCGATAGGGCGCCATCACTACGGGATAAATGGTCTACAAGTTACCGGTGTTATCCGTCTCCATCTGCTGCCTAGTTACAGCTTGAACTGCCGCACCAGCCGCTGCAATTCCTCGGCGTTGCCGTTTAGCTGTGCCGCCGCGGTGGCCGATTCGTGCGCACCCTGCGAGGTCTGCTGCACGACCTCGGTGATCTGCATCATGTTGCTGGATATCTCGCCGGTCGTGGCTGTCTGCTCCTCGGCGGCGGTGGCGATCTGGTTCACCTGCATGGCCACCTCGTTTACCTGAGCCAGGATGTCGCGCAGCGCCTCGCCCGAGCGGGCCGCCTCCGTGGTGCCGGCCGCGACCTGGAGCACCCCCTGTTCCATGGCGCCGACAGCCCCCTTGGTCTCCTTCTGGATGGCCTTGATCATTTCACCGATCTCTTTGGTGGCTCTCGTGGTGCGCTCGGCCAGGGCGCGGACCTCGTCGGCGACCACGGCGAAACCGCGCCCCTGCTCGCCGGCGCGCGCGGCCTCGATGGCCGCGTTCAAGGCCAGCAGGTTGGTCTGATCGGCGATGTCCTCGATGGTGCCGATGATGGCGCCGATCTGGTCACTTCTGACTCCCAGGCTTTCCACTGTCCTGGCCGACTCCTGCACCTTCTCGGCAATCTGCCCCATGACGGCCACGGTTTTTTCCACCACCTCGGCGCCGTTACTTGCGGTTTGCGAGGCGCGACGAGCTCCCTCGGCGGCCATCTGGCAATTCTGTGCGATGTCGCCCGAGGTGGCCGACATCTCCTCGCCGGCCGTGGCAACCGTGGCGGCCTGGGCGGCCACTTCCTCGGCGCCGGTGGCGATTTGCTCGGCAGTCGCGTTAAGCTGACTGGAAGCGGCTGCCACCTGGGTGGAAGTGCTGGCAATATGGCTGATGATGCCGTGCAGTTTGTCGATGAAGAGGTTGAACATGCTGCTGACCTGGGCAATCTCGTCGCTGCCGCTGGCATCCAGACGCTTGGTCAGATCGCCCTCGCCCTGGGCGATGTCGGTGGTTCGCTCCAGAAAGACCGCCAGGGGCTTGGTGATGGACCGGGTGATCATAGCCGCAAGCAGCAAGGCAAGGATGAAGGCAATGCCGGCAATGGCTATAATCGTCTTCTGAACCTTGGCGCTGCCGTCAATAGCCTCCTTACTCTTCTCTTCCATCAGCTTGTCATCTTTCTTGGCATACTCGGTCACCATGGTCTCTGACTGATGGGTAGCGTCCTTGTAATTACCGATGGCCTTGTTGGCATCCTGGGTAGTGGTAATCTCACCCGATTTAATCTGGCCATACACCTTGTTGAACCCTGCCGCATAATCATTGATATGGCTTTTAATGGTATTGACAGTTTCCTTGTCTTTGGCAGAGTCCTCCAGCTTAAGGATGGAATCCATCCGCTCATGGAAATGCACCATGGTTTCATCCCATTTTTTCTTGTACTCATCCACCTTGACGGGATCCGCGATGTTGATGAAGAGGTCTTTTTCATAACGGCGGAGCATGTTGATATTGGCCCTGGACCGCTGAGCGTATTCCACCAGCGCGGCATCGGTGTGGGTGATTTCAGTGATATAGCCATTCAACTTATGCATGCCGAGATAACCGGCAATGCCGATGGCGGCGATACACAGTGCCATGACTGCGAAGGCGGCGATGAGGCGGGTACTTATTCTCAGGCGGGTCAACATTTTATTTCTCCTTTTTCCTGCCTTTATCCAGGTTGAGACTGATCTTGAAACGGGCTTCCGGTTTTAAGCGGGCTAGTCCCTCACCTGCGGCGCGGGCCATGCCTGACTGAAACTGTTCACTCTGTATCATTTCCGATATCTGCGCGTGCAGATGTCTTTATCTGCAATTTTCAGTTGTTCCTGTTTGGCGTAGGTTGTTGAATTTACTAACCCATCAATCAAGTTAGGTAAAAAGGCGAATTAAATATCAATAATATTCACTTCTGACAGCATTCCATACAGCTAATTATTTAATATATTAGACTCTATGACAGCATTGTCTATTGGGGGAAACCCCTAGAAGTGCGTATTATTTGACTACTCCTTGATAAAAAACGGTTTACCCTGATCTGGATCGATCATTCCGCTGCGCTGAATCCGTGCTGAAACGGCTGCGAGCAGTTCAACGGCGGAAAAAGGTTTGGGCAGGTAACCGTCTGCTCCCGCCGACATGCCTCGAAGAATCTCGGCACGGTCCCCAATGGCGCTTACAAAGAGAAAGGGGATATCCGCGAGTTTTTTCTCGCTCTTCAACGCCTCCAATACCGAATACCCGTCCATTTCCGGCATCATGATATCGCACAGGATCAGGTCCGCGTGTTTTACACGCAGCATGGCCAGCCCTGATAGCCCATCGGATGTGGAAAAGACATCGAATCCTTCCATCCGAAGGATCAGGTCCATCATGCTGACGTATGAGGGGTCATCTTCGATAATCAGGATCGATTGCATGAACGTGCTCCTACATCGTTCCCCGTGCTGAGACAAACGCCTTAGGGTCACAGAACCAGATGGCCAATAGCGCGTTGATGTATATATAGATTTTACTGACAGTATTGTCTATTGGGGGAAACCATTAGAAGCGTGGATTTTTAGATGAACTTGGAGCTGAAGTGATCCGGGAATGGATTAAGTTTTACCTACCTTTGCGGCAAAGGTTGGGTGGGGATGGGGTCGATACGTGGGAGCGGTAGTTTTGGACTGCCCGTATCCGGCTGCTGTCCAGGCAACCGCTAGGCAGCACATGAATCGGCATCAAGCTCCGTCTGTTCGGCTATGACCGCCCAGCGCGCGAGACTGGCGGCATTGGCGGCATCAAGCTTATTCATCAGGTTGGCACGGTGCACCTCTACGGTTTTCAATGAGATTCCGAGCCGTGCGGCGATATCCCGGGATGTAGCGCCCTCTCCCACCATCAGCAGGACCTCCCGTTCCCGTCGGGTAATCTTCTGGTTCAGGATGGCTTGCTCCTCCTGGAATACTGCTTTTACGTGCTGCGAATTGATCATCTCGTGGCGACGGATCCTGCCGGTTACTGCCGCCAGCAGTTCATCGGCGGAAAAAGGCTTGGGCAGGTAGTCGTCGGCTCCCGCGGACATGCCGCGGCGCACATCGGCGCGGTCCCCCATGGCGCTGACAAAGATGAAGGGGATATCGGCTAGTTTTTTCTCACCCTTCAAAGTCTCCAGGAGCGAGTGACCGTCCATTTCCGGCATCATGATATCGCACAAAATCAGGTTCGGTCGTTTTCCACGCAGCATGGCAAGCCCGGCTTGGCCGTCGGTGGCGCTACGAACCTCAAATCCCTCCATCTGCAGGATCACGTCCATCATGTTGATGTATGAGGGGTCGTCTTCGATGATCACGATCGAGTACATGGGTGCGCTCCTTCCTATCGTTACGGCGTTCTTATCCGTGATGCAGCAAACTTGCTGGCTGCCGTCAGCCAACAACCACTACTCATGACCCTCAACGGGGATTTCCACCCTCATGGTCGACCCGACGCCGATTCTGCTGGCGACCGTTATGGTTCCCCCCAACTGCGACAGCGATTCCTGCACAATGGAGAGCCCCAGGCCCAATCCGCGACGCCCCTCGACATTGCGACTGCGGTAGAATGCCTCGAATATCAGCCTGCGATCCTCTCCCGGGATACCGATGCCGGTGTCGATTATCTCTATCAGTAACCGGTTCACCTCCCGGCGGACCTGTAACGACACAGTTCCGTCCGACGGGGTATAGCGATAGGCATTGGTCAACAGGTTTTCCAAGACCCGCCTGAACAGAGTCTCGTCCAGCAGGGCGCCGCCGCAGTCCGCCGCGATGTTCACCTCGCACGCCTGTCCAGCGCCCCAGACGGTTTCAACCTCTTCGGCAATAGAGCGACAAACGGCACCGATATCCAGCAATCTCGCGGGGATGCCGGGGCGGTCCAATCCCAGCTGGTTGAAGGCAACCACGGAGTTTATCAGATTGGACATCTGACGCGCGGCGCTCCTGATAAACGCATTCTGTTCGAGCCGCTTTTCCGGGGTCAGGCGGTCCCAGTAACGATCGAGAATATCGGTGCTGCCGATGAGAAGTCCCAGCGGGGTACGGAATTCGTGCGCGACGGTGCTCAGCAACCGGCTCATGGTGGCGTTGGCAGCACTGGCGGCTTCCAGGGCCTTGAGCAATTTGTCCTCCAGTTGCTTGCGCTCGGTAATTTCCCGGATTGTCGCGATAACACCAATGATCCTGCCCTTACCGTTCCGTAAGGGAGCACTCAGGTTTGAGGTCCACCTCGACTCACCCGTCACTGAATCAAGACATGAAAAATCGATTTCGGCCTGTGGTTCTCCGGCCAGCATCTTTTCCAGGACCGCAATCAAACCGGATTCCACCAAGGAGGGAAATAATTCGGAGGGATGCCTGCCTATCACCTCACCGGAAGTCATGCCGGTCAGTCGTTCCATGAAGGGATTCCAGACCCGATACCGTAAATCCAGGTCATAGACAACCATCCCTTCCTGTGCGCTGCTGACGACCTGATCGATAAACTGGTTCGCCTCCCGCAAATCCGCTTCCGCCCGCTTGCGTTCGCTGATGTCGGCATGGGAAACGACAACACCATGTCTGGAGCCTTTTAAGACCGATACGCTCATCATGAACCAGCGTTGCTGGTCCGGAGAGTGGCAAGGATACTCCAGGCTGAAATGATCTTTTTCACCAGCTAACACCGCGCTTATACCGGCAAACGAGGCCTTGACTTTCTCCTCGTCAACTCGGTTGATACTGTCCCGGCACACGCTCAGATAATTTTTACCGACATCGTTTGATGCTGTCATAGAAGCGCAGTTTTCGCGGGCAAAGATCCGCCAGGGCTCGTTCACTGAAACGATGAATCCGTTGGAATCAAGTACCGCGATATTGGATGTCAAGGAGTCCATTACATCGGCGGCGAATCTCTCGTTTTCACGTAATTCCAGCGTTCTATGCACCACCCGTTGTTCCAGTGATTCATTCAGTGACTCAAGCTCGGTTACGTACGTTTGTATAGCAGTCCCCATCACCTGGAAATTGGTGACCAACCCAGCCATCTCCCGGGTTATCGGCTTGGGCCAGGTAATCAGCTCGCCTGATGAAATCCGGGACGGCAGCCTCCGGGTTACATCTTCTAGCTTTTGAATAACCAACACGCTTCTGGCAGCGACCAGCCGCGACAGGGTGATAATGGTCAGAATCAGCAAGGCGATAATCCCCAAGGACCAGGATGTTCTGCGGCTGATTTCCTCAAGCTGCGGCCCGAGGGACGATTCCACCACCACCTTCCAGCCATTTCCCAAGGTGAGGGGGATTTCCTTGACATAGAATGAAGCGTTCCAGCGCTGGACCGAGCTGATCCCAGGCTCTTGGGCGGGTATCCAGTGAGCGACGCCGTCACCCACCGGCGTCATTGAACCGTCCCGCGGCATGATGAAGGGATCCAGAGGCTTCCGTGAATCCCGCGTGCTGACCACAACGCGGCCAATCCGGTCTACCAGGGTTATGGCCATGGCGCGCGGGCCGACAATATTCTGCAGCAAATGCCTGAGAGCCGCAAAGTTCTTTACCGTATCCCGATTGAGACTGAGACCGAGTGAGAGGCTTTGCTCGGAAACCTCGCAGACCCTTGTTGTGCTCCTGCGGTAGCTCTCCAGTTGCCGTTTGAGAGAACTCCGGGTATCGAAATATAGATATCCCATGGCCGGTGTCAGCACAAAAAGCGCCAGGACGGCGAAGAGTACCTGGTACATGCTGGGAAGCTCTCGGGGACGGGAGCCCCGATAGGCGAAGACAATACTGAATCCCATCGCCACCAGGGTATTGAAAATACCGTTGACACCCTGCTTGAGCGCTATCAGCAGGGTGGCTTGCGGGGATAAGCCCATGACCTGATGATAAAAAAACCAGACCAGCAGCAGACCGGCACTGAACCAGAAGAAGATATCAGCGGTCAAAAGCTCCCAGCGGCGCCTTCTGGCAAGCAGGCCGGTCAAAAATGCCTCGGCGGTAAAAATCAGGATTGCCCAGGGCTGGTGCCAGTGGTGCCAGGTGGCGGTCGCAGCCAGCAAGGCGGCTATGGTGCCTGCCGTCACCCCATAGCGCATCAGGGCAAACATGGTAACGATCGAGCCGAACAGGAAGTCGACGTTGAAGAACAGTTCCAGCTTGAACCAGTTGACGGCAAAGCCGGTGCAGCCAAGAAGGATCCCGGCTAGAATGTTTTGACGGTCCAAGCAGTTACTTCGGTTCATGCATATTCTCCAGCCGCCGGTAACCAAGAAAGCGACAACGACACTTACCGCAACAGCCTGTTTTCATTGGTACCCGCACGAAGCTCTCCGCATTCCCACGCCTGATGAAAACGGCCCATAACTACTTATCGGAAAATTTAGTGACGGCTTGAGAATAAACTTGCTGCATGGCGTAGTTAGGCCTCGTGCAACGACGGCATATCGGCGTAAGCAAGAGCATTTTGCGTCCCGAACCCTTGTCCCTCTGGCGGGCATTCCTAGTCATCCATGCTTGCCTGCGTGGGAATTCGCTTGACCGCATGCAGTTTAGTGCATATTATGCGAATACATATTCACACGAGGTAGCGATGTTAGAGAAGAAAAGCACGCGCGTTCGCAAGGAGGAAATCGTCCAGGCAGCCCTTGAGGTGGTCGGCGCCAAGGGGGTACGGGCACTTACCATTTCGGCGATCGCGGCATGCGCCGGGATGAGCGAGGCCAATATCTATCGGCATTTCAGCGGCAAGGAGGAGATCTATTCCGCCCTGGCGGAATTCATCGGGAGCGCCGTCATGGGGAAGGCCGCTGCCATCGCGGCGGGAAGCCGGAAACCGCTGGAAAAGCTGGAGACCATCTTCTTCTCCCATATCGCCATGATAACGGAACACCCCGGGATTCCGCGGTTCGTCTTTTCCGACGACATCCATCTGGGGCACAGGAATTTAGCCGACACCCTGGCGCTACGGATCGGAAATTATATCGAAACGATAACGGGCGTCATCGCCGCTGGAATCGCCGAGGATGAAGTGAAATCAGGACTCTCTCCTCGGGAAACGGCCCTGACCCTGCTCGGCATGATCCAGTTCATCGCGCTACGCTGGACCATAAGCAACGCCTCCTTTGAAATACGACCGGAGGCGGAGAAACTCTGGCAAAATTTTCTGACCATGGTTCGCTAATTTATTTTGCACTATACGTGATCACATAATCACCTTAAATTCAGCTTCTCGCATACCAATGGATCCTCTATGAAACGAATCGCGCTACTGCTGCTGGCAACCCTCCTCCCGGCTCAGGCTCTTCATGCCTCCCCATCGCTGACACTCGACCAAGCGCTGACAACGGCACAGAAGAACCACCCGTCGAAACGTGCGTCCCTGGACCGTATGGCGCGCTCGCAGGCTTCGGTGTCCTTGTGCATGTCCACCAGCATGCCTCGTGCCGACGTCTCGCACTAGCGAGAATACGACGTCAACGATGGGTGGGCCCAACCGTGCAGAAGGTCAACCGAGGTCAAGCGGGAGCGGCCAGTCGTGAGCAGGCAGTAGCTCGCCTAGCGGAGCCGAACGATCGAGATCAAGGACCACTTTGGTGTCGATGTTGGCCGGGCTGACTTGGCGAATGAACTCACGACAGCGACCACAGGGCGGCAACACGTAGAGGCGGCCCTCCTCGTCACGCCACACGGCAACGATCTTGTCGATCCGATATTCGCCGGCTGTCACCATGGCTGCGATGGCGCTGTGCTCGGCGCAGAAGCCAGTGCCAGATCCGGTGTCGATACACACTCCTTGGTAGCGCGTCCCACTTGAGGCGATGAGCTCGGACGCGACGTCCCCGAAGGTGCGATCACCAACCGCGTGCGGGTTCAGCACGTCTGCTGCCGAGAGGATCAGGTCTCGGTTGGCGATGAGAGTCACAGACAGCAACCTAGCCGCGACACCAAGGTGGTCATCGAGAATAGCTGCTGGCACGCAGGGCACCGAATTCACGCCGAGG
>Ga0209430_1002487_pt1 | contig 11754 bp, 9 predicted proteins | sample BarGraIncub1133A_FD_184504 | JGI IMG/M metagenome (GOLD analysis project Ga0209430, IMG submission 184504) | Arctic peat soil microbial communities from Barrow, Alaska - Barrow Graham LP Incubations 11-33A (SPAdes) (version 2) | ecosystem: Environmental > Terrestrial > Soil > Wetlands > Peat... | reverse complement strand
AAGCCTCAGAAGCGGAAGCTTCGCAGAACAAAAGGTCAAGAAGCGCGAAACTCAGAGTTTTTGAGAGGAATGAAGAATAATGAATGCATATGCTGTAAACGACTGGGATGAACTTGAAGCCTCGTATTTCGGGAAAAGCACAGGAACATATGATTATGCTCCGCAGCCCGCATATGACAACATGACAGCGCCGGGACGCGGATATGCTCCTCAGAATATCCCCGTAGAAGTACCGTCAAGAAGTATTCCCAACTCCAAAACACGCAAAAAGGCAGAAGATGACCATTTGCGTCATCTGGAAATTATTGCTGCACATAAAAGCAAGGAACGCTATATTTCAGCGAAGCGTCTAAAAGAGGCGTTGGTCGTAACACTCGGAATTGCAATTGTTGCGAGTATGTTTGCATTCCTTTTGTATCGCCAGTCACAGATTACTTCTCTCAATTTTCAGAACAATGAAGTACAGAAGCAAATAAAGGTGCTTGAGCAGGAGACGAGTCAAATTCAGGAAGAGCTGATTTCCAACGCAGATCTTCAGCAGATCCGGTGGGATGCCATGGAAAAACTTGCGATGCAGGAACCAAGCGCGAAACAAATAATGACAGTAAAGCTTCCTTCAGCGGATCTTCTGGTTACCAATTCATCTTCTGCAGCTTCAATAAGCAGCAAAGCAAGTCTTGCCATTGCCAAGGCAAATCTGGCACAATACTATTTATCTATTGAATGAAGGGAAGGCGTAAGCTTTGACTGAGTATACGAATAGAAACCCGGGCGTCGGAAGAAATTCGCGCAGCAGACTATCCAAGAGACGCCGTCATACAAAAAATCATAAAGAATCTCCCCTCACCGGCAAACGGAGGGGGTGGATTCTTTTTATTGGAATTTGCATAACGGCATTCTGTGTTTTTCTTTTGTATTCCCTCTATGACCTTCAGATAAACCAATATGAATATTATTCGCAGCTCGCATCCAAGCAGCATTGGAAACGCATTCAGGATGAGCCGGTCCGCGGTGATATCCTGGATGCAAACGGGAACACTCTCGCCAGCACAACGTATGTATATACTGTCGGAATTACACCTTCGGATCTGCGGTCGCTTAACAATAAGGTGGATACACCGGCAATTGCCGCAAATATTGCTTCATCCCTGGGACTGGATATTGCAGTTGTAAATACTGCTGTCGCAGATACGGAGGCTTCATATGTGCAGCTTGCCAAAAATTTGCCCAAAGATAAGATAGACGTGTTTAATGCCTATATCAAAGACAACAATATCGGCGGTATTAAAGTGGATGCGGTTGCAAAGAGGTATTATTCAAACGGTTCTCTTGCTTCGCAGGTTCTGGGTTATGCAAACGCCACGGACGGAATACTCTTCGGACAGCTTGGAATTGAATCGGAATATAATTCAGTGCTTACCGGCAAAGAAGGCTATACATATGTTGAGGTTGACAATTATTCCGGCGGCGCACTGCCGTATTCGCCGCCAACAACGATAGCAGCAGAAGACGGATATAACGTTGTTCTGAATATTGACCAGAATATTCAGGAAATTGCGGAAAATGCCTGTAAGGAAGTGAATGACATTTATAATGTTATTGACGGTGTAACGGCTATTGTAATGAATCCGTATACGGGTGCTGTACTTGCGATGGCCTCCTATCCGGATTTTGATCCCAATAATCCTATAGCCGAACCTGACTGGGTTGATCCGGCAGTATGGAGTACTTTGTCGAATAAGGATCAGACTACATTTATTATGTCCGAGGCCTGGAGAAACCGTGCGATCTCAGATACTTATGAACCGGGTTCAACCTTCAAAGCTTTTACAACGGCGATAGCACTTGAAGAAGGCCTGACATATGAAGATGAAATCTTCAGCGATGCGCCGATTGCCATTACAACAGTAGATACGATCAGCTGCTGGCAGCAAAAAAGTGCCGGAATCAATCATGGACTCGAGACATTAAAGCAAGCTTTTGAAAACTCCTGCAATCCGATTTTTGTCCAATTGGCACTGAAAATCGGCATTGACAAATACTATGAATATGTACACAACTTTGGCTTTTACAATCAGACAGGCGTTGATCTTCCTTCGGAAGGAGTTGGAATTTTCCATAAAGTTCCAACAAAAGTTGACTTGGCCACTCTTTCCTTTGGCGAGTCGTCAACGGTTACTCCTTTGCAGCTAGCCAATGCATACTGCGCGCTTGTTAACGGCGGCACTCTCATGACGCCGCAAATTGCAAAGTGCCTGACGGACAAAAACGGTAATATTGTGAAGGAATTTCAACCTGAGGCAATACGGACAATTTTTTCAGAAGAGACCGCTAATCGAATCAGAAAACTGATGGAAGGCGTTGTTACAGAAGGAACCGGAACCGCAGGCTATGTAGAAGGATACAATGTTGCAGGAAAAACAAGTACATCTACGACAGAGAACGGCCAATATGCCGGCCTTCACGTGCTGTCTTTCGGCGGTTATGCACCTGCCAACGACCCGCAGATCGTTGTCCTTGTTGTTGTCAACAAACCGGCGGATAAATTGGTTGCTTCAAGCTGCGCAACAAAAGCCGCGGCAAATATTGTATCCCGGACACTTGAATACCTGGATATCAAACATGTATACACGGATGATGACTACACAAAACTTACCACAAAATACTCCGTCCCTGATGTGACCGGTAAGACTTACAAGGAGGCCAGGGCAATTCTCTATATTGCCGGGTTTACTGTTGCAGATGGTGAAGATAATATGGATAAGGATGCTGTGATCACATCCACATTTCCTGCCAAAGATGCAGCGCTCTATAAAAACGGACAAGTAGTACTCTACTCCGGGACAGTTGCGGAAACGGATATGAAGCAGGTTGTAATACCTGATTTCACCGGTAAAGACATTGCGGAATGCATCAAAGAAGCAAGAATCAGCGGAGTTAATATTGATATTGAAGGCGATAGTAAAGGTACGGTTATATTACAGAACCTGTTAACACCGACAACCACAGAAGGAACCCCTTCAGAGGAGCCGACAGGCACACCGACGCCCGCTGCAGAAATCTCAACCGCTCCGACCGGAACAGAAACCACTGTGACACCTCCCGCCGGACAGACAGGGGAGAATACTTTGACAAAAGTTGCGATGGGTACCATTATTCATATCGTGATGGCAGCATAAAGGAGTTTAGCATGAATACATTGAAGAGTCTTGCAGAGGGATTGGAATACGATATTATATGCGGTCCGGATACAATGGAAATAACATCGGTTGTATATGACTCAAGAAAAGTGACCTCCGGATCGCTTTTTGTCTGCGTCTGTGGATTTGTGTCGGACGGGCACCGATATATTTCGCAGGCACTTGATAAGGGTGCATCTGCTATATTGATTCAGGGAAGCCAGGATATTTTGACCGTACCGGATCTTATTAAAATGGCGTCCGCTAAAAATGCGGCCGTTCTGTCAACACCTGATACACGCCGGGGCCTGGCCCATGTAAGCGCAGCTTTTTTTGCACATCCGTCGAAAAAACTGAATCTTCTCGGAATAACGGGAACCAAAGGAAAAACCACCACAAGCTATATGGTTCGGGACATTTTTGAAAAAGCAGGAAGAAGCACCGGCCTGGTCGGTACTGTGTCAAATATTGTTGCCGGTGAGGTGCGTCAGGCTGAACGCACTACGCCTGAGTCCTATGATCTGCAGAAGCTTTTGTATGAAATGGCCCAGAAGAATTCGGACAGCTGCGTGATGGAGGTTTCTTCACAGGGTCTGATGCTTGACAGGGCTTACGGGTGCAGGTTCACCGTTGGAGCTTTTACGAATCTATATCATGATCATATAGGTGAACACGAACATGCCAATATGAAGGAATACCTGGAAGCAAAGCTTCTGCTGTTTGATCAGTCAGAAACCGGCGTTATAAATGCCGACGCAGATTCTTTCGAAAAGGTCATGGAGTATGCACAGCAAAGATGTCCGGTATTTACATACGGCATAGACAATCCATGCAGCGTCCGGGCGGTGCAGATTCGGAAAGACATACAGAACGGGAAAATCGGGACAGCTTTTGTCCTAATTAGTCCATGGTATAATGAATCGGTTTTTGTAGCAATGCCAGGAAAATTCAATGTATATAATGCACTTTGCGCTATTTCGGTTGCAGGAGTGTGCGGGATTCCTTTTGAGGCAGTCCGTGAGGGACTTGCCGGGGTTTCCGTGCCGGGACGCCTCCAAATGGTTCCCCACAAGGGGCCCTTTACAGTACTTGTGGATTATGCACATAATGCGGCCAGCCTTGAGAACCTTCTTGATACGCTGCGCGAATACTGTTCCGGACGACTGATCACACTGTTTGGATGCGGCGGTGACCGCGCCAAATCAAGGCGATATGAGATGGGAGAGGTATCCGGTAAACGCAGTGACCTTACAATAATAACTTCGGATAACCCCAGAAGTGAGAACCCGATGGACATCATTGCGGATATTCTTGTGGGGCTTGCTAAGACCGAAGGCACATATTTGCTGGAACCGGACCGGAAAGCGGCGATTTCCCTCGCACTTTCACTGGCTCAGAAGGATGATTTTGTCATAATAGCCGGCAAAGGGCATGAGAATTATCAAATATTCAGGGATCAGACGATTCACTTTGATGATGCCGAAACGGCGGCAGAGCTTCTGTCTGTCATGGATCAAAAGCGGGATTAGAAGGAGAAATGACAAATTATGCGGCTATTTACAGAGCGTGAAATACTGGAGGCAACAGGCGGAATTCTGATCGGTGCGCAGGTACCGGGTATTGATGATGTCCGCGTTGTTGACAGCGTCTCGACTGACACCCGTTCCCTTGAACCGGGAGCCTTATTTGTGGCCCTTGTCGGAGAACGCTTTGACGGACACTCCTTCTGCCAGACAGCCTATGAAAAGGACGCTTCCCTATTGCTCATCAGTGATGAGCACATGCTCCCAAAAGGCGCAGCAGGCATACTTGTGCCGGATACACTTCTGGCCCTTCATGCCCTTGCACGGGCCTATAGAAGAAAGCTTGCATGTAAAGTCATAGCCGTAACAGGAAGTGTAGGAAAAACGTCGACGCGCGAGATGCTGTTTGCAGCTCTTTCCCATACTATGCGGACACATGCTACCAAACACAATCTCAACAATGAAATCGGCATGCCGCTTACCATCCTTTCCGCCCCTTCAGACACACAGCTGCTGATTGTAGAAATGGGTATGCGGATGCGCGGCGAAATTCGGATATTAGCCCGTATCGCAGAGCCGGATCTGGCGGTTATTACGAATGTGGGGGTGTCACACATCGAACGCCTTGGAAGTCAGGAAGAAATTCTTTTGGCTAAAATGGAAATCTGTGAAGGCCTTTCCGGAGACAAAATTCTTCTGATCAATGGTGATGACAGGCTGCTTACAGAGTATGCGCAGAAAGCAGCAGATAAAAAGTGGGGCAGTCTGGGTGTAACATCACTTGAAACTTCATCCGATGAACTTCTTTTTGCAGATATGGCTTCGAATGCATTCGGCATGCATATAACAGATAATGGAACTGCATTTTCCGTTATGTACCGTGAAAGCAAAAATTCAGCATATTCATCGCTGGGTGAATTTCAACTTCCCTGCTTCGGTGTCCACCATGTAAAAAACGCATTGTTTTCTATAGCGTGCGCCGGATATTTCGGCGTTTCCATGGAAGACGTGAAAAGAGGTCTTCAATCATATAAACCGACAGGAAGCAGAGGAAGAATAATAGAGACTGCGAATTACTCATTATATGACGATTCATATAATGCCAGTCCGGAATCGATGGCCGCTGCCTTTGAAAGTGTCCGGCTGATAGCTGCCGGAAGAAGAAAAATTGCCGTATTAGGAGACATTCTTGAATTAGGTGCCTTTTCTTTAGAACAGCATTATAAAGTTGGGGAAGCGGCGGCAAAATCCGGGATGGATATGCTTTTTATCTGCGGAGATTACAGGGAGGATGTGAAGTCGGGAGCTGTTTCTATTTACCCGGAAATTCCTGTCCGTCTTTTCGAGACAAGAGATGAACTGACTGTTTCTTTGATAAAATCGCTCTGTAAGGGTGATGTCGTCCTGATTAAGGCATCGCATGCCTTTGAAATGGAAAAGGTTACACAGGCAATAATCGAAGCGGAGAATGCGTTCTCTGTGCCCTCCGGAAAGGGGGGACCTTCATGACCGAACTTCATAATGAACCCGCCCGTACTCAAAAGGAGAAACGGTTTCAAATAGAAAGTCCATACAGGATGAGCATTCCGATGCTGATCTTAAGTCTTATCCTGATTTGTTTCGGGTTGATTATGCTTTTTTCTGCCAGTATGTCTGCAGGCTACAACGATGCTGAAAATCCGCTTTACTATGTGCTCAAACAAGGCAGGTACACCCTGATCGGAATTGCCGTGGCAGCGGTTATCATTTTTATTCCGGTCAAAATTTACGATCACATCGGTTTTGTCGCCCTGGCATATGCGATTACACTGGCACTTGTGGTATATACTAAATTCTTCGGCATAATCGATGGAGGATCCCGCCGGTGGATCCGGATCGGCTCACAGAAATTCCAACCGTCCGAACTGGCAAAAGTCGCCCTGATCTTCTGCATTGCCGGCTACCGGTCTTTTATCATCCGGCGGCGAAAGGCAGGAAAACTAAAGTGCAGAACAGCCCGGGGACAATCCTATCTTGACTGTATCGTCGATATTGTAATTCCTGTCGGAATGCTGATGGTATGCCTTGTATTCGTTTTGCTGCAGCCTCATATGTCGTTTTTCATTATTATGTCTGCAATATCATTTATCTGTTTTCTGGTGTCGGGCATTCCGCTCAAATCATGGATTGACGGAGGTCTCATGCTGATTGCAATGGTGCTGATTGCGGGCACCGTGCTGATGTTATCTACCTCTTATACACAAAAAGAGAAATTCATGGGCAATTTTGAACATGTCATTACGCGCCTGAATATTTTTTCCACAATGAACAGCGAAGAGACAGCGGCTGCTGCGGCGGCATCGGAAGCCCAAAGCAGTAATGCGGCATCGGATAATGATGTGTATCAGAGCAAGCAGTCCATGATTGCCATTGGCTCCGGCGGAGTCTCCGGCGTTGGCTTTGGAAGCAGCCGTCAGAAGTATCAGTATCTGCCTGCTGCACACAACGATTATGTATATGCTATTGCCTGCGAAGAGCTCGGCTTCATCGGCGGAGTCTCCATCATAATTCTCTTCTGGGCATTCCTGTGCGGAGGCCTGTCGATTGCGTGGCGGGCACAAAGTGATTTTGCACGCATTTTAGCGGTTGGATATACGAGTCTGATCGCGATTCAGGCAGCCTTCAATATAGCCGTTTCTTTGGGTGTTATCCCTCCGACAGGTGTAACCCTGCCATTTTTCAGCTACGGAGGAACAGCCAATCTGTTCTTCCTTGCAGCAGTTGGATTGATTCTTGCTGTTTCAAGAACCGGTGTGAGCCGTAAAAAAATTACATATCTCAACTAAGGAGAAAAGTATGGGAATTCGAGTTCTGATTGCCGGCGGAGGCACCAGCGGACATATAAACCCTGCGATTGCAATCGCAGACCGCATCCGTGCGGAGGATCCTCAGAGCGAGATAGAGTTCTGCGGTACACAGCGCGGTATGGAAAGTGATATTGTTCCCCGATCCGGATATGTGATACATCCTATACGTGCAAGGGGCGTACCGTCCAGACCATCAGTCAAAATGGCAAAGGCTTTTATGGATTTTGCTGGCGGGAGGAAGTCCTGTATTTCTCTCATCCGCGATTTTTTCCCGGATGTTGTAATAGGAACGGGCGGCTATGTCTGTACTCCGCTTGTGGCTGCGGCTTTCCACGAGAATATCCCGGTCCTTCTGCATGAACAGAATGCTTTTCCAGGCAGATCAAACCGGCTTATGTCCAGAAAGGCCGATGTTGTCTGTACAAGCTTTGCAGGTATGGAGGCGAGTTTTCCCAAGGCAAAGTCTGTTGTTTTTACCGGAAACCCGGTGAAGAAAATATTTTTCGAGACAACTCGTGAAGCAGCCAGAAAAGAACTTGCTATTCCGGATGATACGGTTTTTATTTTAGCTATGGGCGGAAGTCTTGGGGCAAGGACGATAAACCAATCCGTTGCAGCACTGTCAGAAATGATGGCTGACACAAAGACCCGGGTCATTCTTTCTGCCGGTAAGCAGCAGTTTGCGGCATTGAATGAAAGCCTTACCGTGACAAATGATAAATTTGAAGTCAGGGAATATATTTATAATCCTCAGACATATATGGCAGCGGCAGATCTTGTTATCTGCCGGGCGGGTGCCATAACCTGCGCGGAGGTTGCAGCCCTTGGCGTGCCTTCCATCATGATTCCTTATCCATTTGCGGCCGGCGACCACCAGACATATAATGCCGGGGCCTTTGTGAAGGCGGGCGCCGCCATCCTTATGAAAGACTCGGAAGTCTGTGCCCGGACACTATATGATGCAGTCCTGCCGGTCATACAGGATAAAGCCCGTCTGGTGAAGATGGGGCAGTGTGCCAAATCCCTTGCAAAGCCGCAGGCAGACCGGGATATTGTGAACCAGATTTTCAGGCTTGCCGGGAAATACAACTAATTCAAATTTTTAATGAGGAGAAGATACATTGAAGGAAACGGAGCAGATGGTACCTACAGAGGAAAGCCCCCGCCCGATCCGTAGGGTCGGCCGCCGCGTCGTCCTTTTTTCGGTGCTTTTTGCGATTCTTCTGGCGGCAATACTCATCGTTACGCTTCCGCAGTTCTACATAAAGCAGATTGATGTTGTGGGATGTAATGAAATTTCGAAAGAAGCGCTTCTTTCAAGCAGTGGCCTTGCTGTCGGAGAGCATCTTTTCCATAATCTTGGAGGAGGAATTATTCAGCTATTTACACTTCGATATGGTAATATAGAAAAAGAGCTAAGCAGTGATTATCCTTACATCAATGATATCAAAATCCGGATTGTTTTTCCTTCAAAAGTTCTGCTTACCATTGATGAACGTCAAAAAATTGGATATGCCGAACTTCCGGACGGATATGCTGTCATTGATACCGAAGGTGTCGTCGTGGAACTTTCCGAAGGAGCTGCACCGTCAGGAGTACCGCTTATGGAGGGACTTCCCGTGAGGTCGTCTGCTCTTGGTGAGAAGATCGACATGACAGAAGGGAAAGGACTGAATACCTGTATTACGATACTGAATGCAATTTTGGCTGCTGATGAGAACAAAAGCAAGAACAGTGATTTTTCTCTCATGAAATGTGTCAGGAGCGTGCGTTCGCTGCAGGGCAGCACCACATTTCTTACGCTGATTCTGCCGTCAACACAAAAAGAGTTTCTGATTCGTATCGGGTCACTCAAAAATATAACGGCAGATATGAGCTGGCTGCGTTATGCAGCGGAACAGAATAAGTTTGATTCTGTCGGAGACGGAGTCTTGGATATGTCAGGCGAAGAGTATACTTTTCGCCCGGTGAACTGAAAGGACAAAAAGTATGTTACCATTATTGGGACTGATTGCTGGTCTTTTACTCGGACTGTTCCTGAACGTGGACATACCGGCTGCATATTCATCATATGTGGCGGTTGCCATACTGGCGATTCTTGACTCAATTATGGGGGCTATTGTGGCCAACATGAAAAACGAGTTCAATATCCGCCTGTTTGTTACAGGTCTTCTGGGTAACGGACTCATCGCTGTTGCAGTCGCTGCCCTTGGAGATCAACTTAATCTTCCGCTTAACCTGGCGGCGGTGTTTGCATTCGGCAATCGGATATTCCTGAATTTCTCAATGATCCGGCGTATGCTGCTTGAGAGATATGATCAGTGGAAAGCCATTAGAAAAGCAAAGGAGAGTTAATAATTATCATGCGCAAATCATTTAACTGGAATCACGACAAGTTCGTGTAATATAATTGCAACAAAACAAAGGAATTCTATTGCCTGACCACCATATTTAGTGTAGAATCAGGTGAATTGACACAATAGAATCCTCATATGGCGCATAATGTGAAATGCTATTGAAATATACGGAGGTTACAGAATGTCAGATTATAGACTTGGCTTTTCGATGGAAGAAGAACCCTTTGCCGCGATTAAAGTAGTCGGAATAGGCGGAGGCGGCTGTAATGCAATTGATCGCATGATCGATAGTGCCGTGCAGGGAATTGATTTTATTTCGATTAATACAGATCATCAGGCTCTCGCCCGTTCAAAGGCACCTACAAGAATTCAGATCGGTGAAAAGATAACCAGAGGATTAGGCTGCGGCGCTGACCCCAGTATTGGTGAGAAAGCTGCGGAAGAATCCAAAGATGAGATAGCTCAGGCAATCCGCGGTACTGATATGCTTTTTATCACTGCGGGAATGGGCGGAGGTACCGGAACTGGTGCAGCACCTGTTGTAGCACAGATTGCACGTGAGCTTGGTATTCTGACAGTTGCCGTTGTGACGAAGCCTTTCCGGTTTGAAGGTCCGCGCCGTTTGCAGAATGCAGAGCGAGGCATCCGCGAAATTGAAAAATACGTCGATTCCCTTATCGTAGTTGCAAATGACAAGCTTCTGGAAATCACAGACGAAGATACATCAATCGACGATGCATTCAATATGGCCGACCAAGTCCTGAAGTTCGGCGTTGCCGGTATTTCCGACCTGGTTGCTATCCCTGGACTTATCAACCTTGATCTTGCAGATGTTCGCCGTGTTATGACGAATGCAGGCGTATGCCATATGGGAATCGGAAGAGCTTCCGGAGAAAACCGCGCAGCTACAGCTGTCAAGCAGGCCATCAACAGCCCGCTTCTTGATACGACAATTGATGGAGCCCGCGGCGTTATCATTAACTTTACCGGCGGACGCAACATGAAGCTTCACGAAATTGATGAAGCAGCCTCTGTTGTCCGCGATGCTGTTTCCGGTGATGCTGACATTATTGTCGGTGCCGTGATAGATCCGACACTCGAAGATGAGATTATGATAACGGTTATTGCTTCCGGATTTGACCGTGCAGACCAGCCGGCTACTTTCCGTCCGGCTACATCAAATCTTTCCCGGAATAATCCTCCGATCAGCTCAACCCGGGAGCCTGTACATGCTTCTCAGGCTGCCGTTGCTTCCGCCTACAACAGACAGGATGAAGCTCCCGCCGCAAGAAGACAGCCTGAAATGCCGCAGTTCCTCTTTGGAGATCCTGAGCAGCCCAAGCCGGCTGCAGCTGCACCAACCAGGACTTTTGTTCCGCTTGAGGAACAGGGTCATGACGGATACTTTCCGTCAGGTCAGCCAGGCGCTTCTGGCGCACCATATTCTCAGCCTTCCGGCTATCCTCAGCAGGGGTTCCCGAATCAGCCTGCTTATCCTCAACAGGCTCCCTATGCTCCGCAGCAGGCTCCTTATGCACCGCAGCAGGCTCCCTATGCACCTGCACCTTCCAATTATCCGCAGCAGGGCGGCGGACGCCCGCAGCCGAATGTTGCTCCGTCCCGTTCCGGACGTGCACCGGCAGCTGCTGCAGGCCCGGAGCCAAAGCAGCCGGAGAAGAAGAACCGTATCCTTCCCTGGTTTCTGACTGACAATGACAATTTGGATGAGTGAGAAGATATGAAGTGCCCATTTTGCGGACATGACGAAGACAGGGTGATTGATTCACGACCGGCTGAGGACGGCGCTGCCATTCGACGCAGAAGAGAGTGCGTCGGATGCGGTGCGCGT
>Ga0209430_1002484_pt1 | contig 11756 bp, 15 predicted proteins | sample BarGraIncub1133A_FD_184504 | JGI IMG/M metagenome (GOLD analysis project Ga0209430, IMG submission 184504) | Arctic peat soil microbial communities from Barrow, Alaska - Barrow Graham LP Incubations 11-33A (SPAdes) (version 2) | ecosystem: Environmental > Terrestrial > Soil > Wetlands > Peat... | reverse complement strand
ATCAGGTGAACCATTTGCTTTCTGTTCGGCTATCCAATCATCATAAAGGTGATAATCAGGCATATGTGATTCGATCTCGGGAATTAACCTCTCCGCATCTGAAAAGTAGAAACCACTTCCTCCATATACTGTCATGTCCATAGTGAGTAGCTTCCTAGGGATTGACGTTTCTACGAATACTTTTGAGACATATATTTTATCATATTTAGCTTTGAAATTTACTATATTGTGATTAAGAAATTTATCGGGATTAAGATCTGTAATTAAAATTACTTCATCTCCAAGTGATTTATGATATCCACTTATTTTCATTGAAGCAAGGTTAGGAAATCTATGTTTACTTAGTAAAATTTCCGCGTCGACTATTCCAACTCTCATATTTTATTGTTCTCCTTCTATGATTAATATTCATACTAAATGTATGTATAAGGATTTAGGTTATATGTATATATTTTATCATAAAAGGAGTTTGAATAGGGGATAGAGGCACATATTTGTTATGGAAAAATTTATGTTGGTGCTTCCATTAATTCATCATAGCAAATATGAAAGTCAATTATATTTTTATCATATAGCATAATCTTTATTTTTTCACCTAAGAATTCGCTAAAATCATCTTCACAATAATCTTTAATATTATGAGATATTCTAAATCCTTCAAATTCTTCATCATAATTATATTTCATAGTTATTGTATTATTATAATCTTTCTTTACACTTGAAATAAATTCTTTAATAGCAACTTCAGTTATTTGTTTTAATTCTTGTTCCATTTTATATCACTTCCTTTTATATTATTTCAAATATCATAATCCATATAATCTGATAGCCATTTAAAAAATGAACTTACGTCCTCATATCCATAACCTTTTTTAGTTGCTTCTTCACCAATAAACATTTCCCTAAGATAATTATTCATAAATAATCTTAAATCGTTATTTGTCATTGTTTTAATCTCTTTAATTACCTCTTGTCTTAATTCCTCATTGTGTGCTCCACAATATAAACTAGTTATACTTCTAATTAATTTACCTTTGTTCATTATTTCAACCTCCTTTATATTATTATACTGTTATGAGCTTATTATACTAGATATTTTATATTACGTCAATCTTATTACTAACAAATTCTATAACTTTATCACCATTCTTTCTAGTATTATAAATGAAATTTCCTAAGCTGTTTCTATTCCCACTAATATATTCAAAGTAATTTTTAACTTTATCAGGACTAATTTCATTCAAACAAACATTAATTTCTTTACCTTTTTCAGTTTTTAATGTTATAGAACTATCTTTATTTACATTCATTAAACTTCCAATAACAAGGTCATCTTTCATATTTTTAATATCCAATTTTATTCCTGTTACTCCCTTTCCATTTTTGGAAGCTACAGAATTTATGGATTCAGTATTTATAATTAGTCCATGACCACTTTGAGTCAATAATAACACACTTACATCTTGTTTTGTAGCCATTATGGACATTAAAGGACTATTTGCATTATAGATATCTTTAATGGCAACCTGACGATTTTGGAGTGGTTTAGATTTAGTCAAATCCATTTTTGAGATATTCCCATTTTGATATATACAGAGTAAATTTTCATTCCAATCATTAGTAGTTAATATATATATTATTTTCTCATCCTTTTGTAAATGTTCTCCTAACCATGTAGTCATAAATGTTCCAAATTCTGAAGGCATATAATCTTTTAATTCATATACTTTACGTGATAGACAATTCCCTTGATTTGTAAAAAGCAAAATATCATCTTTATTATTACATTGTATCATTTGTAGAATAGAATCATCATCTGTTAATTTTTGTGTATCTGAATATTTACGAGTTTTTTTAATATATTTTGTAGTTAGGATAATTGTAGGGTTATAATCTTCTACTAGGTCTGATTTTTCAATGACTTGCACATCTTTTTTATCAATTATTTCCGTCATTCTTTCCTTCCCATATTTATCTTTAACATATAATAATTGTTCTTTTATTATTGTATTGAAGTACTCTATATTATCTTCCTTAGATTTTAAGTCTTCAATTTCTGTTTGTAATTTAACAATATTTGAAGTTCTTTTTATAAAATTTTCTTCATTTATTTGATATAGTTCCATAGTAATGACAGCTTTTCCTTGTTTCTCATCTATATCAAAATGTTCCACAACTTTAGTTAATGATTCGTTATAAGTTTTAGATTTTCTCATTAGATCAATCAATTTCTCTATATCTAACAGCACAATAGCTAAACCTTGTAATAAATGAAGTTCATCTTGTTTTTTAATTCTATCATAAATAATAGTATTATTTAGACTTGAATACCTAAATTTAAACCATTCATCTAGTACGCCTTTTATACTTAATATCCTAGGTAAACCATCTAGACAGATTATATTCATATTTGCACTATAAGTATCTTGTAACTTAGTCTGTGCGTATATTGAATTCATAAGACTATCCGTATCACAATTCTTCTTAACATTTATTTGTATACACATACCTTTTTCAAAATCCGTAGCATCAATAATTTTAATAATATCTTTAAATTTACCTAATTCTATTAATTCTTCTATCCTATCTATAATAGCTTCTCTTGTTGTTGTATAAGGTATTTCAGTTATAAATATAGAGTTATCTTTAACATAATATCTGCCTCTAAGAACTATTCCTGAACCTTTGGTAGTTTTACCTGTGTTATATAATTCTTCTAATGATTTTTTATTCTTTATTACGAATCCTTTTGTAGCAAAATCGGGAGATAAAAGATAATCTGACACTATTAAATCTTTATTTTCTCTATATTCTAATGTTAAATCTATTACTTCGTTTAAATTGAAACTTGGTGTACAAGATGCCATTCCTACGGCTATACCTTTATTGCAATTAACAAGCACATTTGGAAATGTGGTGGGTAATAATTTAGGTTCTTTTTTCTGACCATCAAAATTAGGTACGAATTCTACTGCATCTTTATTTATATCTCTAAAAAACTCCTTATTAATATCACTACTACCACTTTCGGTATATCTGCTATGAGCACATTGTAAGTCTCTTGATGTATGCTGTCCAAAATTACCTTTCCCATTTACGTAAGGATAAAGTAGGGTATCTTTCTGACCCATACGAACAAGGTTAGCATAAATAGCTCCATCACCATGACAATTATATTGAGTATTTGAACCAACTATATTAAGTGATTTATTTCTCTTACCGTATAAATTCATTTCATGAAGAGTCCATAATAATTTCCTATGTGAAGGTTTAAATCCATCAATAGCTATAATAGAACGTTCTTTAATTACTTCAATAGCATAAGGCAAGTAATTTTCATCTAAAACTTGAGTTATATCTTTTACTGGAATAGGTTCAAAGTATTCTACATAATCAAAGTTATTAGTTATAACTTCTGTTCGTGGAGCAACTTCATCCCCTAGCCATAATTCAAATTTTTCTTCCATTTTTTTAGCATCTTTTACTGTGATTTGAGTTATTTTTCTTGTGTTTGGGTTCATCATAGTTTCTGCCATTACATCGGCTTCTACTTCCCCTAACCCCTTATTTCTTTCAGGTTTTGAATACTTAATTCCTTCCTTATCTAATTTCTTTAGCAAGTCTACTTTTTCTTGCTCTGTATAAGCGTGAGATATTAAAACTCCTTTACTGTCTGATATTTCATATAAAGGTGATTCTGCTATATAGACATACCCTTTTTCTATTAAAGTTGGAGCTAATCTAAATATACAAGTTAATATTAATGCTCTAATATTAAACGCATCGGTATCATTATCCGTAGCCAGTATAATTTTTTGATATTTAAGCTTGGATTCTTCAAAGCAATTTAGTTCTTTATTATGTTTATCTCTAATTTCAATTCCACAACCTAATTTTCTGAATAGTTGAATTACAACTTTATTATTAAATATTTTTTCATAATCTGCTTTAAGAAGAGACAACATTTTACCTCCAACATGTATACACGCTTGAAAATGAGCATCCCTACCCATAACAACACTTCCTTGAGCTGATGCACCCTCGGCTACATATATTTCAGCTTCTTTTGGGTCATTAGTTACACAGTCATAAAAGTTTTTTATCTTATCTTTACTTGATGTCTTACCATCTAATTGCTTTTTTAAGTTAAGTTTAGTTTTTTCACTTTTGGTTCTTGCTCTCATATTATTAAGAATTACAGATATAATAGTTTTTGATTGTATATCATTTTCTGTAAAATAAACCTGTAATTTATTTTTAATAGATTCTGTGACAAATTCCTTTATGAACTCATTATCTATAGATAATTTAGTTTGATTTGAATAACTTGTACTGGTCGAAAAACTTGACATTATACAAATTAAGCTATCTTGAATATCTACAAACTTAACTTTCTTTTCATCTTTAGTATATAAATTATTATCATCAATATAATTATGAACAACATCTATAAATGATTTCTCTATTGCTTTAGAAGTAGCTCCTGACATTGATAACTCTGAACTGTTATGATAATAGAACAAGCTACTTATTTCATTGTTAAATGTAAAAACCATTTCATATCTTGCATTATATTCATCTTTATCTAATCTATCCTTACCAACTCCCTCATCCTCAAATCTTATAATATCAATAAGATTTTTATCATTTGATATTTCTTTAATATAATCTTCTATTCCATTTTCATAGTATAGTTCAGATACTTTATCTGTAGCCTCATCTATAATAGATATATGCAATCCTTTATTAACAAACGCTTGTTTTTTAAATTTATCAACTATCCATTCTATAGGAATATCTATTTCGCTGAATACATTTAAATCAGGTTTATAATGGATTATTGTACCTGTTCTATCTGTATCATTATTTTCTATTTTTAAGGCTTTTTCTCCTTGTTCTTTTGTAAATAAAGGGTCATCGTCATCACATATAAATTCATTAGTATCTTTATCAATAGGTCTACCTTCTTTGCAATTAACAGTATATTTTTTACCATCCCTATAAGATATAACTTCCATAAATTCAGCAGAAAATTGACTCGTGCAAAGTCCCAATCCATGACTACCTATCGCCTCGGAATCCTTCTTATAGTTATCTCCAGCATAGAGCATTTTTATTGCTAAATCCCAATTGAATCCTTTTTCCTTTTCGTTCCAAATCATAGGTAAACCTTCTGCAAAATCTTCTACAGAATAACTCATATCAGAATGTTTAGTTATAATAACTTTATTCCCAAATCCTTTTTTAAATCTATCTATACTATTACTTCCTATTTCAAAAAGGGACTGTTGAGAACCCCTAATATCAGAATTACCAAACATTACATTTACTTGTTGTCTTACTCTCTGTGAGCCTTTTAACCGTTGTAACTCTCCCATTATATCATTCTCCTTAAATTAATTATGTATTATTTTAGTTTTATTAAAAACACATTTGTCATTTTCACTTAAATTATTAATAAATATGTTGCATTGTTCTTCAATAACTTCATTTATATTTTTATTATCTATATCAAAACCGTAATTTGTAAAATCTTTATGTAATTCTTTTCTTGTTTTCAAATTCCATAGAATAGCATTATGTAATCCTTCTAAATCAAAATGAAAAGTTTTTCTTGTTCTAATATGGTTTTTCCCAATTCTAACTATTATTATCGGTCTTATTTGGTCTTTAGGTCTACTTATTGTAAAACCTTTTATTCCTGTGGTGTTATTATTGTTTATTTTTCTATTACAGTTATTTTCAAAATCATTTGCAGGTCTCAAATTAGATGGTCTATTATCTCTTATACTTTTACTATCGATGTGGTCAACAAATCTACCTACATCTTTGTCATAAAAATCAAATCCATATAAAACTAAATTATGTATAAATAATTGTCTATGGCTATCCTTCCTTGTAATATAAGCATATCCCCTAGAATCTAATTGAAGTTTTCTGTTATGTATTTGTAAAAATACAAAGAAATTTTTGTTGACTATGACCTCATATTTTATATTATTTTTAACGCATGTTATGTAATAATCTCCTTCTTTTTCGTAATATTCATTATCAAATTTTGTTTTTGTTTCGTAATTAAATTGTCTTACTTGTTCAGATGTAAAACTACCACCCATCTATATCCTCTCCTTATTTCTCAATTGTTTCATCTATTTTTCTTTCAATTCCATTTTTAACTTCTATATATTTATATCCAATTATAGTTTCTATATTGGGCATTGAATTAATTATCTCTTTACATGATTTATCCAATAATGTATTAGGCAATTCATCATAATATATATTGTAATCACTAGTCGTTCCTTCTATTTGACTCCAATACACAATAACATTTTTATTATTATTTAACTCATTAATCAAATATGAATAAGCAGTATTATTAATCCCATTACATATTGAATCAACATCTAACCCCTTATCATAAGGTTCAAAAACTATCATGTTGTTATTTATATTGTCATAATATACCTCTTTTCTTCCACTCTTTTTAATTCTTTTGAATGTGCTTATTAAATCTCTTAATTCTAATTCCATTTTATTCTCTCCTTTATTATATGTATTTTATATTACAGTATTCTTATTGGTGTTACTAAAATCTTCCTTACATTCTTAGTATATACCATCTCTCTATTAATTGCAATATTTATTTTATATTATTATAATTTATATGTATTTTAAATGTAAAAACCATCAATCCCTATCCTTCAATCAACTCAACGTCTCCTAAATTATCTTCCCTCACAATATATCTTAAATCAGGATAAGTCATACTAAATAACTCAGCTCTCTTATCAACCTTATTTATATTCTCAACAATCCCAAATAATCCATTCCAATTTCCATTAGTAACTATTTTAACTTCTTGCCCTTTCTTAATTTCCTCAAAGTTATTATATTTTTTATAATTCATAATATATCTCCTTTTTTATATGTATTATTTTAATCTACCATCTTTCCAACATTTTCTACATAAAGCAATATAACTTTCATTCCCTCCAACTTGAATTTGTTCACCATCCTTAACTATCTTACCATTTACAATTCGTGCATTCATTATTGCCTTATGCCCACAGTGACACATGGTTTTTATCTCATTTATCTCATCTGACCAAGCTAATAAATATTGACTTCCTTCAAATAATTCACCTTTGAAATCTGCTCTTAATCCATAGGCTAATACGCTTATATTTAATTTATCTACAATTTCGGTTAATTCCCAAATATTTTGTTTGGATAAGAATGAAGCTTCATCAACTAAAACTACATCAACTTTTATATCCTTATCCAATATATCCTTAATGATATTAAATATATTATTTTCTTTATGTATTGCAATAGCGTCTGCTTCTAACCCTTTTATTCTTGAGCTAACTTTATTACTACCACTTCTTGTATCTACTGATGAAGTTAATATAATAGGATTTAAACCACGTTCTCTGTAATTGTAATTTGTGACTATTAAATTTGAAGTTTTACACGATCCCATACTTCCATAAAATGTAAATAGTTTTGCTATGATAAACATCTCCTTTGTTATTTATGCATTAAATTATTTTATATTATTATATTAACATACTTATTTATAAATTACAACGGTTTATTTTAAATTATGTATTATTTTATTCTTATTATTCTATGTATTATTTAAATGCTCTTTCTATAGCACTTGAAACCAAAGTGTTTGCACGTTGGCATGAAACAAAGTTGCTCTTGTCACTTCCTATTTCCATTAATATCATATTAGGACTCTTATCAAGACAATAATAAATAATTCCCTTTTTGTAATGTGTTACATTCTCCCGATATATTTTATCACTAAATGTGCTTAATCCATTCTTAATTCTATTTACAATAGTTGTTTCAGCTTTCAAATTAGGATTTTGTGAAACATTTGGAAACATTAATTTTGCAACAGACACATTCTTGTAATCAGATTCTATTGCACATGGGGTCGAATCCATGTGACAGTCAATACACAGCACATATTTACTCAAGTCCTGTTTATTCAACCAATCTCCACTTGAATAATACGCACGATTATATCCTTGAATTTCAGCGAACTTCGTGACATTTTGTTCAACTGTAAATCCCTTTCTCTCCAGTTTTAGTTTAAGATCAGATGTCACTTGTTGTATTGTTGAATCTTGATTTTTCTCACAGCTATGGGAATTGTATAAAAGAATTTTCCCTCTTGAATTTGGTTTAATTATATTACTTTCATTCTTATTACTACTTTTCTCTAATCCTGCTAATACATTCTTAACTTCTTGATAATCACTTTTCTGTTGCTTCATTGTATATGTAGTATTACTAGTTGCATAAGCAGTTTTACCAACTTTATTTCCTATTCCTCCAAATATACTCACAGAAATAAAAAACACAATACCTAAACTTATTAACATTATTTTTAACTTATTTTTTAACATTTCAATATCTCCTTTTTAATTATTATTTTATATTATTATAGTTATATGTATTGATTAAAAATCAATTAACAAAATCAATATTAACTGTGTAATTATCGTCTGTGAGTTTATTTAGAATATTTTCTAAGCTTTCTTTAGTTTTTTCTTTAATAATATCATTATATTTTTCACTCTGTAAAGATTCAATCATCTGTTCTTTAACTTGATATTTCATTTGTTCATATTCTTCTGGAGTCATTTCTACATTATAAAATACTAAATATCCTTTATCATCTTGGAATGTAGTTTTCTCCTCTAATAATTCTATTTGTATAGTTGGTTTAGATATAAACATTTTTATAGTTTTGTTATAATTATTAATTTCAATATCATCTTTACCTATTTTACTTAAATCTAAATTAAGTGTTCCAATTCCTGTAAATTCAATGATTTTATTATTTTTAAAGAAATTATTTGTATATCCATTATTTATAGTTACAGATTGTTTACAACTTGTTTGTATTATTTGAATCTTCTGTATAGAATTAAATTTATTTACCACAGTTTCCTTATGTAATATATTCTTATCTGATATAGAATTCCTTATTTGTGATATTACAATTGGTTGAGTAATTCCTGTATTCCCTCTAATAAGATTAAATCCTTTAATTCCTAAAAACATGACTACTGATATTAACATAATCGACATAATAATTTTTATTATTCTTTTACTTCTTTTTAACATATCCTTTCTCCTTTACAATTTATTCGTTTTTATATTATTATAAGTTTACCTTATATTATCATTATAGTCATGTTAATAGGAAAATATTCATCTTTTGTAAAACTTTTAAATATATTTATATTATTTTATTCTTTTTAATATTTCTTCAATCTCTAGCCAATTATTAACTCTAATTATATTCTTATGTTTAGTATTTTTATTGTAATTAGCATCCATTAGAAGTACCTTTATTCCACTGTCAGCCAACTCTAATGCATTAGATTCACTGTCTTCAACGAATATATCAACACCTAATTCCTTAGCTTTATCGACCTTATAATGGCTACTGAGCATGTGAAGAGGAATATCATGTAGTTTATTATCCTTTAAATAATCTTCAGTTCTTTTCCTAACATATTCGGTGTCTTCTCTAGCAGTGATAAAACTACAATTATGAATAAGCTTAATTCGTGATAAACATTCTACTGCGTTTTCTCTTATATCTACAGAATCAAAGAATCCTTTAATATTCTGATTATATTTTAATTTCCATTGTTCTTCTGTTACTCCAAATATATCTCTTAGATAATATTGAGTACATTGAGATTCGACTATATTTGTATTATGTAATTTATTGAAATAAGGTAAATAGTAATAACTGGAACTCATGACACCATCTATGTCCACTGCTACGTTCATTTATTTTCACCTTCTATTATAGAATTTTCTTCTACTAAAATTATATGTTCATATTTATTATCCATATTACAGATAAATTTAAAATCTATTGGTTCGCCTTGAAATATATTTAAGCCTCTTTTGCAATGTTTTAAAATGGGGCATTCTAAGTAATTACATGAGCATATCCCTGCCATATTTATATCACTCCTTTTTCATTAATATATTTATATTATATTACTTCTATCCAACAACCTTTCTCAAAATAATCTTCAACTTGTGAAGTAGGATAATCAGCCTCCATTAATTCTTCACCTTCAATCCAAGTAACATAAGTGATTTCAGGATTATTCTTATCTTGAGTTGCAATGTAGTCATAATCCAATTCTTCTACATCTAATACAATTTCTTTATTTAAATGGAATAATATATGTTCTGTCATTTTAATTACTCCTTTTGTATTATGTATTATTTTGATATATCTAATTCAATTTGTTTTAACAAATCTACCATAAATTCGTAAACTCCTTCGCCATTACAATCGCCTCTTATTGATTCTAGTGATTTTTGAATAGATTTAACTACACTCGTTACTCCTTGATTATACCCATCTCTATATTGTTGAACCATTGTTTCTCGTAATTCACTGTAAATTTTATTTTGAGCCATAATTATTTAGTCTCCTTTTATTTAATTTCTATTTCTAAACCAGTATTTCTTTCAAAACGTTTTATAGCTTTACTTATTATTGCAATTTCTTCTGTTAGAATCTCATCGTCCGTTATAATAGTTTTATATTCATTTGATTCATGAACCATCCTATCCAATATGTAAATGTTCTCTTTTAAATATAAAAATCTTTCTTTCCCTATCTTTTTAGTATCCATTATTATTTATTCTCCTTTTTATTATTGTAGTTTTTAAAATAAAACTCATAATTTATTTATTTTTTTATATTATGCAATATGATATTGCTCAAATAAATGTCTTTGTGGTGCAAATTCGCCAAAATGTTTCTTTTCAGCTTCTAATCTGGCAAATACAGCATCTTCAAAGTTATCATATCTCCCAATATTCATATGCTTATGTTGATAGGTTATCATAACCTTCCATTTATCTCTGTTTTTATCCCAAGTGACTCCAATAATACCAGACGTGTTTCTAATTGATATTCCTTTATTAGCACCATTTTGTGAAAGTGTTGATATTCTTAAATTTTCGTTTCGGTTATCCATCCTGTTCCTATTGATGTGGTCAGGTTGTTCTGTATTTATATTATATTTATCTTTCATAATAAGCATATGTAATAATATATTTTGTCTCTTTACTTTTGTTTCAACATATTTATCATTCCTCAAATGCCATTTATAATTACGTATTAAATCTAATTTATCTAAAGATATTAAAGCTCTGCCCACTTCTTTATATTTAATATTTTCTAATATAATTTCTGCGTATGTATCATAGATTATTATTTTATTTGAATCAAATTGAGTTTTTTCTAAGATGCGTCCATATTCACTTATTTGACATCGGTGTCGTCCACATAAATATTTATTTGTTATAACATTGTAGCAAACATGTTCATCAGAGTTACATATTTCACATAATTTACCCTCGTTTTTTCTAAAATGGTTTATATGTTTAACGCCTTTATTGGGGTGAAGTAATTTATCATTTATTTTGATATTACTACTATCCTTTAATATCTTTGAGATTGTTCTATCACTTGTTTTATATATTTTCATTAGTTTTCTAACTGTCATTCCTTCTTGTAAATATAAATTTTCTATTTCAGACGATATTAAATCTGTTCGTTTTTTAATAGTTTTCACCTTCTTATTTTAATATTTAATTTTATATTATTTTATTATGTACAACTAGGAAGAAATTATCTCCCTAGTTTAGTTCTATTTACCTATCATTTTATTAAAACCAAGCTCATCTAT
>Ga0209430_1002483_pt1 | contig 11762 bp, 10 predicted proteins | sample BarGraIncub1133A_FD_184504 | JGI IMG/M metagenome (GOLD analysis project Ga0209430, IMG submission 184504) | Arctic peat soil microbial communities from Barrow, Alaska - Barrow Graham LP Incubations 11-33A (SPAdes) (version 2) | ecosystem: Environmental > Terrestrial > Soil > Wetlands > Peat... | reverse complement strand
AGACTATGTGATATATCTTGCCATCCTTAAAGAAGTTAAGTATAAAACAGAATTTGAATTACTTTGCTATTGTTTAATGACTAATCATGTACATTTGCAAATCAAAACTTTTGATTGTAGCATCTCAATAATAATGAAAAGAATTAATCAAATATATGCTCAATACTTCAATAAGAAATATAATTATATTGGTCATGTATTTCAAGATAGATATCATTCGGAAATTATAAAAGATGATTCTCAAATGTTAACAACAAGCAGATATATTCACTTAAATGCAGTAAGAGCGAATATGGTAAAAGAACCAGAAGAATATGATTACAGCAGCTATAGCATGTATATTGGCTGCAAAAAAGAGAAATTAATATCTTCACAAAGAGTACTCGCTTGTTTTAAAGAGGAATTTAGAAGAGAATTATATCGTGGATTTGTAGAAAAAAATATAGAATCAAAATCAAGTGATGGTGATATGGTAATTTAATTGAGCACCAACAAGCAAAATATCATACGCTATTACCAATTATTGGTTTTGGACCTGACCCCATTGAAGAAACTGGAAACAGCTTCTTCATGCTATTGTTTATGAAGAGCTTAGAACTGAGTATTGCCTTGATAATGGTAGAAATGCTATTGACCCAATAATTATGTTTAAATATCTACTTCTTAAGATAACTTATGATATTTCTGATGCAGATGTGGTAGAACGTTCACGTTATGATATGTCCTTTAAATATTTTCTAGATATGGCACCTGAAGAAGACGTTATTAACTCGAGTTTACTTACTAATTTAGAAAACTAAGATTGAAGAATTCAAATCTTTTAGACCTTTTAGTTAATAAAACTGTTGTAATTGCTATAGAAAAAGGAATCATTAAAAGTAAGTCTATAATAGTAGATTCCACTTTACTGAGGTGTATACTAGATATAGTATGTGATTATCAAAATGAATTTAGTGTTTTGAACAAATGTATTGTCTATTTTATGCAATGTCATAATGTTTAAGTCTATATAAAATGGCGATTTAACAAAGGTGGTTTTATTTTACAACTTGGTAAACTTATGATATTATTTTTGTATAACAGTTTGGAAGTGTCTACTTTAGATTATTTATATACCCCATAAAAGTATTTTTATAGAAAAGAGAAATATAATGAACAAAACTGAACGAGATGAACAATATATTATATTCCTTGCAGATTTTATCTGCAAGGAATATAATCTTACGGCTGTTTCTATCACACCCGCCAAACGCGGGTTTTACGGCGAAACATGGCGGTTGGATACTTCTGACCACAGCTATTTCCTCAAACTCGACTACTCCGCCGCACATCAGAGCATTTACGAGCGTAGCTTCACAATAGTGGAACACTTATGCAGTCACGGTATCGACTTCATCAGCCGAATCGTTAAGACTACGGACGGCAGACTGTCCACGCAGTTTGACGGAGCGGTTCTCGGCGTGTTTTATTGGATTGACGGAGAAAACATTGAAACCGATGCAACAAAAATACCGGAGTATCAAATGCTGGCGAAGGTGTATACCGTGCCTACTTGCGATATTCAAATTCCCCGTGAGAATTTTTCAGGAAAAAGTGCCGATAGATTTTTCGAGCAATGGAACGCTCTGAATGACACGCAGATTACCTCGCTGTTTGAGAAAAACCGCGCCAAACTTGAACATAGAGCAGAGAGGTTGAAACACTTTGCTGGTCTGTGCCGAGGTGACACAACAGGGTTCTTCATCACCCACGGTGATGCCGGAGGGAATCTGATTGTGAACAGCGATAGACATTATATCGTGGATTGGGACAACCCCATCCTCGCGCCGCTGGAACGAGACGCATGGGTCATGGGCTTCCGGGATTGGGCGGGATGTATTTTTCACAAGTCGCTGCGCCGAAACGGTATTGACTATACTCTGCGACCGGAGCGGCTGGCATATTATTGTTATTACACGTTTTTCTTCTACCTGACCGAATACCTCGCCGGATTCACACAGGCTGAAACCGTGCGGGAGATAGAGGGTTATTTCAATGTATGGGTAGAGGAAAGGATTGAATATGCAGACAAAATGCTTTAAATGCAATCAATATTATAAGCATTTTCAGTGCCATATCTGCTACGTAACGTTTTTAAAATATGAAACTGAAGAAAATCCATAATACATTCGTATTAAAATATCTTTTATAAACACAATATATAGTGGAAATATAGTAAAATAATATCTGATGAACTATGAATACTAAATTCTACCTAACAAATTAATTCCAAAAAACTAGCAAGGAGTCGACTTACAGTCACCTCCTATGGGGTCTTGTCAGCCGACTAAAAAATGTAAATATAAATGTATTTGAGAATAAGAATTGTAATGGCATACTTTGAATGGATAAATGTTTATCATAAAGCTTCTTGGCTATAATTAGTAATATAAAATAAATTATAGGGGAGAAGAATATGGTAAGAAAAAAGTGTGAATGGTATCCAGGAACAATGTATCATATTACAACTAGGGGCAATAGAAGAAGTGACCTTTTTAAAAGTGAAGAAGACTATGTGATATATCTTGCCATCCTTAAAGAAGTTAAGTATAAAACAGAATTTGAATTACTTTGCTATTGTTTAATGACTAATCATGTACATTTGCAAATCAAAACTTTTGATTGTAGCATTTCAATAATAATGAAAAGAATTAATCAAATATATGCTCAATACTTCAATAAGAAATATAATTATATCGGTCATGTATTTCAAGATAGATATCACTCAGAAATTATAAAAGATGATTCTCAAATGTTAACAACAAGCAGATATATTCACAAAGAGTGCTGGCTTGTTTTAAAGAGGAATCTAGAAGAGAATTATATCGTGGCTTTGTAGAAAAAATCATAGAATCAAAATCAAGTGATGGTAAGATGGTAATTTAATTGACTACTAACAAACAAAATATCATACGCTATTACCAGTTATTGGTTTTGGACCTGACCCCATAGAAGAAACTGGAAACAGTTTCTTCTTATTAAGCATTTCTCGAAGTGAAATTGGAGGAATGAAAATAGCGATAAAAATTTAAATATCTGATTAGGGGGTAGTACAATGACAAATAGAGAAAGATTTATGAGTGTATTAAATTTTAGAAACCCAGACGATAGATTGCCCATGATAGAATGGGCAAGTTGGTGGGACAAGACCTTAGATAGGTGGTATTTAGAAGGTTTGACCAAGGACATTGGAGATGACGAAACTAGAGAATATCTTGGACTTGATATGGTAAGGCAATTTTGGATCAGTCCTAGAACAAGTGATTATCCTAATTTACAGGAAGGGCAGGGAGCAGTAACTGATTTAGCTTCTTATGAAAAAATTAAAAAATATCTTTACCCAAGGGATGCAATTGAGAAAATAAAAGACAAGCTTCTTCGTTTAAAGCCACTTCAGGAAAGAGGAGAGGTGGTTGTCTGGATTACTCTCGAGGGCTTTTTTTGGCATCCAAGAGTACTTTTTGGTATTGAAAATCACTTCTATTCATTTTATGATGAACCTGAATTAATGCACAAAATTAACAATGATATGGCAGAATATAGTATATATATTATCGAAGAATTCTGCAAGATACTTCAACCTGACTTTATGACCTTTGCAGAGGATATGTCCTATAATCATGGACCAATGCTATCATATGAATTGTTTAGTGAATTTCTTAAACCTTATTATAATAAGGTAATATCAGTACTTAGAAATTATAATATAATCCCATTTGTAGATACAGATGGACAAGTAGAAGGAATGATACCTTGGCTTGTGGAAGCTGGTATTGAGGGAGTTCTTCCACTAGAACGTCAGTCTGGGGTAGATGTAGCAAGAATTAGGGAAAAGCATCCTAATTTTAAGATGATAGGTGCTTTTGATAAAATGGTTATGAGTCAAGGAGAAGATTATATTAGAAAAGAATTCGAGAGGTTACTTCCAGTTATGAAAACGGGAGGATTTATACCATCGTGTGATCATCAGACTCCTCCAGGGGTATCATTTGAAAACTACAAAATATATCTTAGGCTTTTAAAAGAATATTGTGAAAAGGCTGTGAATATTACTAAAAAAACTAGTCCAGTTCTATATTCAAGCTTAAAGATTATTGATTTGAAATGTAATTATCTTATAAATCCATTAGGTGTGGAAACACCTTCCCCAATTTTTAGTTGGAGATTACTCTCAGATGAGAGAGCAAAACTTCAATCAGCTTCTAGAATTGTGGTTGCCTCTAAAATTGAGTTATTAAATATTGAAAAAGCTGATTTATGGGACTCTGGAAAAGTGTCATCTGATAATTCCATTGATATTTCCTATGGTGGAAAGCTTCTAAAATCAAGAAAATGCTACTATTATAAAGTAAAAGTATGGGATGAAAAAGGGTTAGAGTCAGAATGGAGTGATTTATCTAATTTTGAAATGGGCCTAATTGGCGATACAGATTGGAAGGCAAAGTGGATTAGTCGTCCAAATAAAGGGATAGATATTTCTAGTAATGTGCCTGCTCCTTTATTTAGAAAGACATTAAATATTAATAAAAAAATTCAGTCAGCAAGAGCTTATATAAGTGGACTCGGTTACTATGAACTTTACATAAACGGATCAAAGATAGGTGATGAAGTGCTAACACCGGGATTCACCAGGTATGATAAAACAGTACTGTACAATGTATTTAACATTACAGACGAATTTGTTAATGGGGAAAATGTTATAGGAATAATTCTGGGCAATGGTTGGTATAACTCTTTTACGAAAGATGCATGGGACTATAAACAGGCAACTTGGAGGAGTCACCCAAAAGTAATAATGCAGACATATATTACTTTTGAAGATGGAGAAGAGATTGTTATTAATACTGATAGTAGTTGGAAGACTAGTTCTGGACCAATAATATTTGACGGATTAAGAAATGGCGAATTTTATGATGCTCGCCTTGAAAAGACTTCATGGGATACTATTAAATATGATGATAGTAATTGGACTAATGCAATAATATGCAGGACACCAGGAGGTAAACTTAAATCTTCACAAATGACAGCTATTAAAATTAATGGAACAATAAAACCTATAGGCATGAAAGAAGTAAAACCAAATGTATGGGTTTATGATTTAGGACAGAATATATCAGGATGGGCACAAATTCAGTTAAGTGGACCCTCTGCTATGGAAGTTATACTTAGGTATTCTGAGAAAATATATGAAGATGGCTCAATAGATAGATCAAATATAGATTCACTTGTGTTTAGCGGAGAGTTTCAGACAGACAAATATATTTTAAAGGGTGAGGAGAATGAAACCTGGGAACCAAGATTTACCTATCATGGCTTTAGATATGTAGAAGTTAGTGGGTTTAATGGAGAGTTAACTTTAAATAATTTATGTGGGAGAGTTGTTCATACTGCATTTGAATCAATGGGTAATTTTGAATGCTCAAATGAATTGATAAATTCTATCCAAAGATGTGCCAGGTGGTCAACACTTACAAATTATCACGGTATTCCTACTGACTGTCCTCATAGAGAAAAGAATGGATGGACAGGAGATGCTTCTCTATCAGCAGAACAGGTATTACTTAATTTTGATCCCATGACGTCTTATACAAAATGGATGATGGACTTTAGGGATTGTCAGAGAGAAAGTGGGCAACTCCCAGGAGTTGTACCAACAGGAGGCTGGGGGTTTAATTGGGGAAATGGTCCAGCTTGGGATAGTGCAGCAATATTAATTCCTTGGTACATGTATGTTTATGGTGGCGATACTAATATACTTAGAGAAATGTACGATAGTATGAAAAAATACTTAGAGTTTATGACTTCTATGGCAGACGAGGATATAGTGGATTTTGGGCTTGGTGATTGGTGTCCTCCAATTGGTGGAGCAGATGAGTACAAATGTCCTTCTGCTGTAACAGATACTGCATATTATTATGTGGATTCTGATATATTATCTAAAGTTGCAAAGCTATTAGCAAAAGAGTCAGATGCTAAAGAATATAAATTACTTTCAGAAAATATTAGACATGCTTTTAGAGAAAAATTCTTTGATATAAAAACAGGACTTATAACAGGAAATTGCCAGACTTCTTTGGCATGTGCCTTATATCAAGGGCTTATTAATGAAGATGAGAAGAAGGTAGTGCTCGAAAGACTGATTGGTCAGATTGAATTACAAGATGGACATATAGATTGTGGAATTCTTGGAACAAAATATATAATGAATGCATTAACTGAACTTGGTAGAGGAGATTTAGCTTATGAGATTGCAACTAAAAGGACATTCCCTGGGTGGGGTTATTGGATAGAGCAGGGAGCCACAACCCTTTGGGAAAATTGGAATGGAGAATCATCTCAAAATCATCATATGTATAGTGACATAAGTGCTTGGTTCTACAAGGGACTAGCAGGTATAAATCCTGATGCGAATGTTCCAGGATTTAAGCATATAATTTTAAAACCCAATACAGTAGAAGGGCTAAATTTTGTGAAATCCAGTCATATATCAATGTATGGTGAAATAAATTGCAGTTGGAAGGTTGAGGAAAACAGGCTTATATTAAATTTATCAATTCCTGTTAATTGTTATGCTACTTTATATTTACCTGAGAAATATTCGAATAATATAGTGGAAGGTAATAAGAAAATAGGAGAGACTGAGGGTGTAAGTATAATCTATGGTGGAGAAGGAAAGCTTGCATTAAATATTAAATCGGGTAATTACTGCATTACTTGTGAAACTACGATGCTATTGAAAAAACTTACGAAGATGGTAAAATAAAATTAACTAAACCTCTCAGGCAGTGCTATTTACTGCAGAGAGGTTTTTTCCATTTGAGAAGACTTATAAATCATATACTGGAAGTACCTCCCACAGGGCTGTACGAAAACTCTTTAGCCAAGATAATAAGCTATATGTGGTTGCAATAGGAGGTATAACAAAGGTGACTTCTGCAATACTTATGGTTTTTGAATACTCAGGAGTTCACGAATAGCTATTGCTTTTTAGACAAAATATTATAAACTTATGGTATAGGATAAATTATAATTTTTACTAAGGAAGTGGTTTTTTGAAATACGGACTTGGAATAGATGCTGGAGGAACTTACACAGATGCTGTAATTTACGATTTAGATAATAATAAGGTAGTTAGTTCCATAAAAACAATTACCAATAGGGAGAACTTAGGTAAAAGTATTAATGAAGTTTTGGATAATTTTTCAGAGGATATATTAATGAATATTAAATTAATTTCTCTGTCTACTACACTTACAACTAATAGTTGTATAGAGGACAAAGGGAGTAAAGCTACCCTTGTTTTAATAGGTTGTAATGAAAAAATAATTTCTGAACTAGGGTATAAATATGGACTTCCAAGTGCAGAAGAAATGATTTTTGTTGAAGGAGAACATAGAAGTGATGGCAGTGTAAAAACTTTTGTGGACCTTGAGGAACTAAAAAGTAAAGTTATGAAATATAAAGATTCTACTAATGGCTTTGCTGTAGTGGAGCTTGGCGGGGTATATAATCCTGAATTCGAAATAGAAGCAAAAAAGCTTATTGAAACCTCTACGGGTCTATACACCATAAATGCTAATGCTATTTCTAGAGAATTAAATTTTATGAAAAGAGCAACTAGCGCTTTAATAAATGCTCAAATGATTCCTATAATAAATGATTTCTTAGATTCTGTTAAATATAATTTAAAGATTAGAAATATTACGGCACCTCTTTTAATAGTAAGAGGAGATGGAACTCTAATGTCTGAAAAATATGCAAGGACTATGCCTGTAGAAACTATATTATCAGGTCCTGCGGCAAGTGTAGTGGGAGCAATTAAATTAAGTGGTAATAAAAATTGCGTTGTAGTAGATATGGGTGGTACTACTAGTGATTTATCTGTAATTAATGAAGGTATAGTGAAATTTGCAAGCAAAGGAATCAAAATTGGTAAGTGGCAAACTGGAACCAAATCTATAGAAATGAAGCCTATAGGTTTAGGCGGTGATAGCCATATAACTTTTAATAATAAAGAGGAACTATTTATATCTGTCCGCAGAACATTGCCTTTATGCTGCCTTGCAAGTAAATTTCCTAAAGTGATGGATGAAATGCAAGAGATATACAATGAGCATAAAATAAATACTTTGTCATTATGTGAATTTTTCTATCTTTTAAAGGATGTAAAAGACCTTTCTATATATAACAAATGGGAAATTCCTATAATAAATGCTCTCAAAGATGGACCTTTAAGCGTTGAAAAACTAGCTACTATAGCAGGTATTTCTAAATATAATTTAAATATTGATAATCTAGAAAAGTACGGTGTAGTAATGAGAAGTGCTTTGACTCCAACAGACATTATGCACTTAACTGGAGATTTCGAAAGATTTGATGTAGAAGCATCTTACTTAGGTGCAAGCATTTTAGCTAAGCGGTTAGGAAAAACTTTAGAAGAAATAAAGAATTTGATTTATAAAAAAGTGAAAGAAAAGCTATATTTGAATATTGTTGGTGTTTTATTAGAAAATGAAGATGAACTTTTTCACTTTAATGATATAACTCCCGAATATGAATCCCTTATTTTAAAAGGGTTTTATGAAAACAGAAGGGGCAATATTAATGTTAATCTGTTTTCTAAATTAAGTTTAGTTGGAATAGGTGCCCCTATTCACATTTTTCTGCCAGAAGTGGCTTCAAAGCTCCATGCTGAATGTGTTATTCCTGAAAATGCCGCCGTAGCCAATGCAGTGGGAGCAGTTACAGGCATTATAGCTGTTGAAGAAATTGTATTGATTAAACCCATATATGAAACCAGCGGTATTTCAGGATACAGTTGCTCTTCTCTAAACGAGTGTAATTCTTTTCTAAGTTATGAGGAAGCTGTGGAATGGTCTAAAAAGCAAGCGGAAACTTTAGCTTATAATAAGGCATTACAAAGAGGAGCAAGTAAGGGTGAGGTAAAGGTAACTTTTAATATAGATGAAACAGAATTCACTCCAGGATATAAAGAAATAGCATCAACTGTAAAAATAGATTCTACTGAAATCGATGGCGATAAAGGTCATATGCTACTTGAAACTAAAGTGGTTGCAAGAGCCATCGGCAACTTAAGTGTGATGATCACTCAATAAGATATAATCAAGAGTTAATGTGAATTGTATTTTATAATAAAATTTTAATGGAGAAATCTAATAAACTAGAAGAAATGGAGATAATAATAAGTAACTGTCTTAGAGCAGGAGTATTACTTAGTGCAGTTATTGTACTTGTTGGTCTTAGTATGTTCTTATTAACTGGGAGAAACTATACTGGGAATTATTATCCTACAAATCCTTCAGAAATATTCAAAGGATTAATATTATTTAAATCATATGCAATAATATTGACTGGATTACTAGTCCTAATTCTAACACCAGTTTTTCGTGTAGGAGTATCAATAATAGTTTTTTAGCATGAAAAAGATTATTTATATGTAAAGATTACCTCGTTAGTATTTTGCATACTTTTAATTAGTTTTATATTAGGAAAAGTTGAATAATAACATGAAATTTTCAGTAAATATTAGGAGGTTTTAGGATTGAAAACTCATAAACAAATAATACTTATGATGACGGATACTCAAAGAAGGGATATGTTAGGTTGCTACGGAAATAAGGACATGCTTACTCCAAATATAGATCGCTTAGCTGGAGAAAGTATGCTATTCAATAAGGCTTATACAACGCAGCCAGTATGTGGACCCGCTAGATCTGGTCTATTTACTGGAACATATCCACATACTAACGGAAGCTGGGGTAACAGTATGCCATTAGGTGCTAATGTAAAGACTATCGGACAACGCTTTAGTGATAATGGTCTCCATACCGGATATATTGGCAAATACCACCTGGATGGGGGAGATTATTTTGGACTTGGGAAATGTGCTGAAGGATAGGATAAGAATTACTGGTATGATATGAGGTGCTACCTAAACGAATTATCAGATGAGGATAAACTTTGTTCAAGGAGTCCCGAAATTATGAAAAATAGGAAAGTATCAGAAGAATTCACCTTTGCGCACCGCTGCTCTAATAGGGCAATGGATTTCGTATCTGAGTATAAAGATAATTACTCTGCAGATATTGCAAAGTATGGAGAAGAGTTCAGTAAATAATAAATCTTTTACTATGTAAATCTTATAGGAGGTAGCAATATGAAGAAACCTAATATAATTAAAGAAGCGGGTTCAGGATATGCCAGTCCCCGCTAGGGTGACAGGCACTTGTAAAAAAATGTATTACCTAGCTTTTGTTTTAGCATATTATAGTTTTCCTTGATAAGTTTTACATCATTGAAATTTACTTTATCAATTGATTCAAAAATATGCTTTTTAGAAACCTCATCAAAGTTTACAGTAGAACAACCAGGAATTATTCTATTTCCTTCCATAACATATTTCCTAATGGTATCTTATTGATATATTTTCGAAGACCACGACCTAATTGTTGTATGAAAATTATAGCTGATTTAGTAGCTCTTATCATAACAACTTGATTAACCCTAGGTATATCTACACCTTCATTAAAAATATCAACTGTGAAAATATAATCTAACCGGTTAATGGTTTCATCTTGCTCTAAACGAGAGATAGCTTCATCACGTTGCTCCTGACTACTTTCTCCTGTTAATGCTAAGGTTTCATAACCACGATTATTAAACTTTAAAGAAAGCTCTCTAGCTTCCTTTGTATCACTACAGAAAATGAGACCTTTTACCCTATCTCCGCAGTATCCGTAAAAATTAATTTTTTCGATAATATGATTAACTCTTTGCTCATCTACTAAATACTTGAAATCAGTATTATTATCTAAGCTACTTTATAATCAAACATTTTGAAGATATCAAAATCATCATTTCTTTCTGGTGTAGCAGTCATTCCTAATAGAAATTTAGGCTGAAAATAATCTACAATCTTTTGATAGCTTGTACTGCCTGCTTTATGGACTTCATCTATACTAATATAATCAAATTCATTTCTAGGGAAGCTTTGTAATGTTTCATCCTTGGATAAAGTCTGCATCGTTGCAAATATTATATCTTTATCTATAGCTTTTGAGTTGCCTGAAAGAATCCCCATACTTTTAGTATCACCGAAAACATTTCTAAAGCTACATAGTGCTTGCTTTGCAATTTGTTCTCTATGTATGATAAATAATGCCCTTCTTGGATTGAAATTTCTCAAATCAAAAGCTGATAAATAAGTTTTACCAGTACCAGTAGCCAAAATTAATAAAGCCTTATTAGTGCCATCTTCTCTAAGCTTGTTCAAAACTTGGATTGCAGATACCTGCATTTTATTTGGCTTGAGAATATATTGAGAAATGCTAGGAACTTTGCTTTTCCGAGTATACTCTCGTTGTTCTAAATAAATCTTTTCATAAGTTTCTATCCATTCTATCGATAAATCATTTGATTCCTGCCACATGGATTCGAACTACCAATAATAAGCTTATAGTGGTCGGTATGCTTGAAAATATATCCTTTAGTATGAAAACTTTCTTTAGAATACATCTTTATATGAATATTAGAAAACTCTAAAAGGGGAGTAACTCTGCTACTTGTGATAAATTCTAATAATATTATAACATATATGTATAGTTATGGTGGAAGATCATAAGTAGGAGGAACATATTATCTAGCATATAAAAAAAGTACAGTGATCTCAAATCGAGAAGACTATACTTTTTCTTTTATTAAAA
>Ga0209430_1002479_pt1 | contig 11789 bp, 11 predicted proteins | sample BarGraIncub1133A_FD_184504 | JGI IMG/M metagenome (GOLD analysis project Ga0209430, IMG submission 184504) | Arctic peat soil microbial communities from Barrow, Alaska - Barrow Graham LP Incubations 11-33A (SPAdes) (version 2) | ecosystem: Environmental > Terrestrial > Soil > Wetlands > Peat... | reverse complement strand
CTCAGTGCGGGAAAAAGCATCGAAACAACACTAGACGCCTTGCCTGCCATTATTGAGAAATGCCCGGAAGTTCAGTTTCTGGTCCTCGGAAAAACCCACCCTGAAGTCGTCAAAGAAGACGGCGAAAGTTACAGGGAAATGCTTGAGCAGAAGGTTATTGATCTAGGTCTTAAAAATCATGTGCTATTCATCAACAAATACTTGGCATTGCCAGAACTGTTGGACTATCTTCAACTAGCTGACATCTATCTTTTTACTACAAACGATCCAAATCAGGCAGTCAGTGGCACCTTTGTGTATGCCATGAGTTGTGCCTGCCCCATCATTTCCACACCCATACCCCATGCTTTGGAGGTTCTGACGAAAGACACCGGCATCATCTTTGACTTTCAGGACCACAAACAATTGGCAGAAGCAGTTGTCAGTCTGCTGAATAATGATGAATTGTGTAACTCAATGAGCACCAATACCTTACAAAAAACAATTTCCACCGCCTGGGAGAATTCAGCCTTGTCACACGCTTTATTGTTTGAGAAAATTGCAAAAGGAACCATCAACCTCCAATACAATTATACGGCCATTAAACTGGATCATTTGAAAGAGATGACCACCGACGTGGGTATGATACAGTTTTCCATCGTCAATCAACCCGACCTTAGCTCCGGTTATACCTTGGATGACAATGCAAGAGCGCTGATTGCCATGGCTATGTTGTATAAAGCAAAGGGGGACAACGATTGTCTTGAAAGCATTTCCAAATATTTGAACTTTATTGAATTGTGCCAAAAGCCAAAAGGCAACTTCTTGAATTACATGGACAAGGGCAAACACTTTACCAATCAAAACACGATTACCAACCTCGATGACTCCAACGGAAGAGCGATTTGGGCTTTGGGTTACCTCCTTTCTCTAAAAGATGTTTTGCCGGCTGAAATCTATATCAAAGCCACTACGCTCCTTGAGAAATCGATGAAACATATTGGAGGAATTCATTCCACACGGGCAATGGCGTTTGCCATCAAAGGTTTGTATTACTTTCAAACCACCACTCCAAAACCTGAAACGCTGGATATGATCGTGACGCTTTCCGACCGTCTGTTTCAGATGTACAAAAGCGAAGCCACCATCAGTTGGGATTGGTTTGAAAGCTACCTGACGTACGCCAACAGCGTATTGCCCGAAGCAATGCTTTATGCATGGCTCATCACAGGAGAAATCAAGTACAAATTATCAGCCATCGCTTCCCTTCAGTTTCTGCTCTCTAAGACCTTCAATAAAAACGGAATCGAAGTAATCTCCAACAAGAAATGGCTTCAAAAAGGGGAGGTTGCTGAACCTTTCGGTGAACAGCCCATCGATGTAGCCTACACCATCATGACGCTAAACGCGTTCTATAAAGTTTTAAAGGATGAAAATTACCGTACAAAAATAATCACTGCATTCAATTGGTTCCTGGGCGAAAACCGCCTCCACCAGATTGTTTACAATCCAATTACCGGAGGTTGCTATGACGGTCTGGAAGAAAACAATGTCAACCTGAACCAAGGGGCCGAATCGACTTTGAGTTATCTGATGGCCCGTCTGACCATCGAAGATTACAAGGATCAACCAAAACATCCGGTGATGTAATGTAGCAATCGCAGACATTACGGATTCGTCAAAATTGGTTTTGATATCAACCTAGCCGAAAATAATTTGTACAAAATTCCCTCAGGCAGGTATCATTCTTCCGATTTATATCTATTTTTACGGAAGGTTTATTTCACTTAAAAACACCTGCCATCATGACAAAAGAAAAAGTACTTAAGGAAAAATCCAACAAGAAAGCACCGGAGAAAACCCTGAAAGAAAAGCGTGCGGCAAAAGCGGCAAAGAAGGACGGTAAAAGCAAAGACTAATCAACCAAACTTACCCGTGATGTAGTTCTGTGTCTGAAGGCTTTTTGGGTGAGTGAAGATAGCTTTCGTCTCATCGCATTCAACCAATTCACCCAGATAGAAAAAAGCAGTACGGTCGCTCACACGGGCGGCCTGCTGCATGTTGTGGGTCACAATGATGATGGTGTAATGCCGTTTCAGTTCGTAGATCAGTTCCTCAATCTTGGAGGTTGAAATGGGATCTAGTGCCGAAGCGGGTTCATCCATCAAAATGACGGAAGGCTCGATGGCCAGTGCTCTGGCTATGCAAAGACGTTGCTGCTGACCGCCTGAAAGTGCGTTGGCTGATTTCTTAAGCTTGTCTTTGACTTCATCCCAAAGTGCAGCCTGCTTAATGGAATTCACCACTTTTTCTTCGATGATGTGCCTGTCCCTGACACCATCCACCCGCAAACCGTACGCCACATTTTCAAAAATGCTCTTGGGAAACGGATTGGGTTTCTGAAACACCATGCCGACTTGTTTGCGCAGAATATCCACATGAACGGATTTGTCATAGACATTGATACCGTTCACCAGTGTTTGACCTTCCGTACGTACGCCCGGAATCAGGTCGTTCATACGGTTGAAAGAACGCAGCAGGGTCGATTTTCCACAGCCTGACGGACCAATAAAGGCGGTGATGGTGTTTTCAACAGCCTGAAAATTGATGTTCTTTAGTGCTTGAGATTCACCGTAATATAGATTGAAGTCTATCGATTCTACTTTGAAGTTGGACATGTCCTGTTATTTGAGTTTGTTGTTGAAATAGCGACGGGCAGTATTTGCGAGTAAATTTACCAAAAGTACGATAATAATCAGTACCAGTGCCGTTCCGTAAGCTATGGGTCGGGTTTTTTCCAAATCAGTACCGCTGGTAGTCAAAACATACAAGTGATACGGCAACGCCATGACTTGGTCGAAAATGCTGTGCGGCAGGCGATCCAGAAAATAGGTGGCTGCAGTGAACAGAATGGGAGCGGTTTCACCGGAAACACGGCTGACCGAAAGGATCAGACCGGTAACGATGTTGGGGTAACAAATGGGTAGCACCACCTTTCGGATTGTTTGCAACTTACTGGCACCCAAGGCATAACTTCCAATACGCATGGAATCATCCACCGATTTTAGCGCTTCTTCCGTGGTACGGATAATGATGGGCAGCACCATTAGGCTAAGTGTGAGAGAACCAGCAATTATACTATCTCCGAATTTGAGCGTATTTACAAACAGGGCCATACCAAACAGACCAAAGACGATGGAAGGTACACCAGCCAGATTGTTGGTCATGGAGCGGACCAATTTCTTGAACCATGATTCTTTGAGATACTCATTGATGTAAATGCCTGAAAGCACTCCGATAGGAAAAGCGACGATCATGCTTCCTGCAACAAGGCAAAGCGTTCCAACAATGGCCGGAAAAATACCACCCGATGTCATCCCTTCAGTCGGCATTTTGGTCAGAAAATCCCAGCTGATAACAGAAAAACCACGAACTATAATGAAACCAAGGATGAGGAACAAGATACCCACCACGGAGAAACTGATCAACCGGAAGGTACCGAATGCCAGCGTTTGGCTTAATTGTTTACCACGTAGTTTGTTCATTTGCTATTTTTCGATTTGATCAGTTCAACCAAAGAGTTGAATACGAAGGTGATGATGAATAGAATGATGCCCAATGCAAAAAGGGCCTTGAAATGCGTTCCACCGAAAGGTGCTTCACCGAGTTCAGCAGCAATAGTAGCAGGAATGGTACGAATTGGTTCCAATATGCTGCGCGGCATCACAGCGGCATTTCCAGTGACCATCAGAACGGCCATCGTTTCACCGATGGCGCGACCTATGCCCAAGATAAATGCAGCCATGATGCCAGACTTGGCATACGGAATTATAACCAGTCTTAAAGATTGCCAATGAGAAGCACCAAGCGCTAAGCTCGCTTCTTTCAATGCAACAGGCGCGGAACGGATGGAATCCTCCGAAATGGTGATAATTGTCGGCAATGCCATAATGGCCAAAATGATGCTGCCTGCCAATGCCGTTTCCCCGACAGGCAAATTAAATACGCGTTGAATGGCAGGTACTAAAACAACCAACCCAAAGAAACCATACACGACTGAAGGAATACCCGCCAGCAATTCGATAACCGGTTTCATAATTTTACGCATGCGATCGCTGGCGATTTCAGCCATATAAATGGCCGTGATCAGGCCGACGGGCAGGGCAAAAAGGATGGCAATAAAAGTAACTAAAAGTGTTCCAAGGATCAATGGGAGTACGCCAAAACTGGAAATAGGAACCGAAGTCGGATACCATTGCCGACCGGTCAGAAATTCCCAGACTGTGATCTTGGGCACCTGGAGTTTCCTTCCTATAAAGTGCGCAGGGAATCGGCTGCTTTCAAAAAAACCAAAAACATTGTCATTTTTGGAAAAATAGTCGTTGACGCAGGCGGGAATGTTTTCTAAATTTGAGCCTAGTTGTTCTTCGGTATAGGCCGTCGAGAGTTCGTCAATCGTAAATAATTGAATTTTCTGATCTTTACCGCCAACATCCTTCCAATTGGTAATATCTCCGTTAAAAATAGCCTTAATTTGTTTGGAACTCAGCGTCCCAACCGGGTTTGTTGAATTCACAGCCAACGTATACCCTTGTTCGACAGGACTTTCCGAGAAAAGACCAATGCCGGATTTAAAAAGGAAGTAAACTATAAACAGTACGGCGATTGTAGTCACCGTACTGCTTGTAAATAATAGACCTTCCGTGAATTTTTCGACTATTTTACGGATTTTCATAGGAGGGTTTTAAGAAAGCGGAACATAACCTTCAGCAAGTACTATTTTTTGTCCTTCTGGTGAAAGGATGAAGTTGATCAGCGGCCTGTAAGCTGCATCCTTTGCGGTCAGGTAATAATAATACAAGGGTCTGGTGATGGGGTATTTCTTTGACATTGCATTAGCAACACTCGGTATAATGAAATTCTTACCCTGATCGAATGAAACCTGCAGCGCTTTTACATTCTTTTCAATATAAGCCAAACCAACATAGCCGATAGCACCTTTAGTCTGACTGACCGACTGAACTACTGAACCGGTGGCAGCCATCAAAAGAGCATTGGAAGCGAAATTCTTTTTCTTCAGAACGTTTTCCTTAAAGAATTCATAGGTTCCTGAACTGGTTTCGCGTGAGTAAACAATGATTTTGAGATCCTGTCCACCTACTTGTTTCCAGTTGGAAATTTTTCCTGTAAAAATGGCTTCAAGCTGCTCGCGAGTCAGTTTATTTATAGGGTTGGAGGGATTAACGATTACACTCAGTGCATCGTAAGCGATGATCACTTCCTTGACGGCCTTACCGGTTTCCTGAATTTTCAATTTTTCATCAATCTTCATCTTGCGGGAAGACTGCGCAATATCGGTTGTACCGCTGAGTAGAGCAGCTAGGCCTACGCCAGAACCGCCACCAACTACAGAAATACCGGAACCTGCATTCTTATTGCCATACACTTCGGCAAACTTTTGGGAAAGGGGAAGGCACGTGTCACTGCCCTTAATTTTGCAAACAACTTTTTGGGCGTTCATCACGGACGGCAGCATCATGCTGACAACCAAGCCAATAGCGATTAAAATCTTTTTCATAATCTTTGTTTTATTACTTTATCAAAGGAACTTAATGAATATTACATTGTTGTTACAGGTCATTGACACCTGCGTGAAGACTTAGAATTTGTATTGGACACGGAAGGTAAAGACATTATCCTTGCGGTCGTGTGACAAATCCTCCAGAGTGCTCGTCTTGACGATATTGGAAGTCGTTTCGTTGCGTACAAAGTCATAATATGCCATGAATTTCACGTTGCTGCTCCAGCGGTAATTCAAGCCAACACCGAGGGGTGAATACTTCACGTCTGCGATTCCGGTTTTTAAACCAGTGGTGACTGCACTTGCGATTTCATTGCCGGAAACCATCGTGTTCGGGTCATAGACATCGTATTTGACGACAGCTTGAAGCGGGGTCTGCAGAATGTTTTGTATTACATAAGCATAGTAACCAGCAAATGGGCGGCTGTACACATCTTTACCTACAAGAGCAGATGTAAGACTTGAAGAGCTGGAAGAAGTGCCCGGTTGAGTACCCATCAGGTATTCAGCACGGATTTGAGTGATACCTGGAGCCCAATCGTAACTTAACTGGCCATCAATACCAAGATACTGACGCATTGACTGATCGCCTTTTCTAACCGTTTCAAGCACAAAACTTTTTTCAGCACCATTATTTTTCATTTTGTAAAGATTGGTAGTGGCGTATGCAAATCCACCATTATAATAGGAAGCACCTAAACCCCATTTCAGTTTTTCGTCAGAGGAGGTTTTCATTGCCGAAAGGTGTCCGATAAAATCTTTGTAACTATCTGTTTCTACATTTGTACCGTTACCATCCATTAAACTTAGATCCAGTTTCAGAAAGTTCCAGCTTGACGTTTTCGGAGCCTGAATGGTCAAGCGACCACCCAAATCGCGTTCACCCGGGAACAACGTTTGGAAAATACGTGAACGTTCCGGAGTTTCACGAGCACTGGAAGAATAAGATATTTCATAACCGAAAGGACGGTCGAACACACCACCGGTAACCGATACGGTGTTCAGCCACGGTTCCAGGATGGTCATATAAGCATCTTTGATGGCCAAGCCTTTTTCAGTGATGTCAAACTGCATAACAGCCTGAGCATTTTCATTGTCGTAAAGAAATTTGACACGACCACGGCGCACTGCAATGCGGTTATCAATACCAGAGGCAAAATCACCACCGGCGAAACTGGCAATACCTGCCGTATCCGCTTTCTGGAACTGTGTTTGGATATATCCGGTAATTTTTAACTTTTTCGCCAAAGCGTTATCAGATTGCAACTGCTCCACATCGGAATAACTGACAGTTCCGGCATTTTCTTGTGCCAAAACTGGAGTAGCCAAGGAAATTGCAAAGATAGCAGCGGTAAATAGTGTACTTTTTTTCGTTTTCATAGGGAATCGTTTAAATTGAATTTCAAATTATGACGCAAAGTAACCGCCTGAATGTTACAATTTTGTTTCATGAAAGCGAAAGAGTTGTTTCAGGAATTGTTTTGAAACAACTTTGGAACAATACAGCCGATTCGTGACTATATTTGATAAAGTTACTAAAAAACGCTACCAATGAAGGATAATCCGGAAATTACAGACAGACATCCAGCAGTGGCAGGCCAGTTTTACCCTGCCCAACCGGATAAACTGCAAAATGAGCTCCAGGAGCTTTTTGCAGCAGCAGAGCCAAGACGCTTCTCCAACATCCGCGCCATCATTAGTCCTCATGCCGGTTATGTTTTTTCCGGTCCAGTGGCTGCATCCGTGTTCAACCAGATCGACTCAGAGCAAAACTACCGCCATATCTTCATTCTGGCTTCTTCTCACCACGAGAATCTGCACGGCGCCTCCGTCTATTGCAGCGGAGACTACATTATGCCCTTTGGCAGAGTAAAAGTAGACACAAACCTTGGTAAGCATTTGGTCGAAAAGCATCCCGACATTTTCAATGACAACCCCCGTCCTCACCTTAACGAACACAGCTTGGAAGTTCAGCTGCCCTTCCTGAATTATGTGCTGGATGGTGATTACAACATCGTTCCAATCATTTTGGGCGCACCCGACCATCGCTTGTGCGAAGCCATAGCTGAAACTCTAAAGCCTTTCTTCACCGAAAAAAACCTCTTCATCATCAGCAGCGACTTCAGCCATTATCCAGATTACACAGATGCCAAGAAGTTGGATGCTGAAACCAAGAATGCCATTCTCTCCAACGATCCGGGCGAGCTCAGGAACACCCTTCGCTCCCATGTGTTGGATCATGTTCCCGGCCTAGTCACCAGCCTCTGCGGGTGGACCTCCGTGCTTACCCTGATGTACATGACCCAAAACGACCCCAAACTGGAATACCATGCTGTCATGTACCGAAATTCGGGTGACAGCCCGCATTACAACGACACAGAGCGGGTTGTCGGTTACTGGGGCATTGTTGTTTGTTCAAAATAACTACTGAAACCATGGATATGGAACTAACCGCAAAAGACCGTGATGACCTGTTGGTCCTGGCACGTCGTACCATCGAATGCAAGGTGCACCGTCGCCCCTACGAACAGTCCAACCCGGATGATTATTCCGATACCCTCCGTTCCCGCTGCGGTGCCTTCGTGACGCTTCACGAAAACGGCCGTCTGCGCGGTTGCATCGGCCACCTCATCGGCGATTATCCCATATACAAGATGGTAGAAGAAATGGCCATTTCAGCCGCCCTGCACGACCCCCGCTTCTACCCTGTCGCCCCCGAAGAACTCGCCAACATTGATATTGAGATTTCAGTCCTCTCCCCCATGCACAAAATTTCAGACACCTCTGAAATTGTTTTAGGCAAGCACGGCATCCTGATTCAGCAAGGTCACAATTCCGGCGTATTCCTACCCCAAGTAGCCACCGAAACCGGCTGGACGCTCGACGAATACTTGGGACACTGCTCCCACGACAAAGCCGGTCTCCCTTGGGACGGCTATAAAATGGCAGATATCTATATTTTTACGGCTGAAATCTTTGCTGAAAAGCGTTAATCAAATTCCGGGCGCGCAGCCCCGCTGCTTGCGGCGGGGAGCGTCAATCTGCCCGGTATTGCAGTACCACAATAAGGACATCGGTTTCCGTCCAAGGCATGACTTAGAATCCGAAAGCCAACTCTCCCGATCAGTGTCTTCTTACAGGTCGGACAATCGGTATTCTCCCCGCTCGTGCCCGGCAAGTTTCCCGTATATACAAACCGAATGCCGGCATTCGTCGCTGTTTCGTGGGCCTGCAGCAGGTCTTCGGGTGGTGTTGGTTGTGTAAGCGGCAATTTGAAATTTGGAAAGAACCGGCTGAAATGCAGCGGAGTATCGCTGAAACCGTGAATGACGAGCCAATTGCAAAATTCCTGGATTTTAATCGGATCGTCCGAATAACCCGGCACCAACAGATTCGTTATTTCCAGCCAAACATGTTCTGATTGAAGCGTTTGAAGCGTTTCCAAAACAGGCTTCAGTTTTGCGCCCGTCAATTTCTTATATACTGCTTCATCAAAAACCTTCAAGTCGATATTGGCAGCATCCAGATAGGCACACAATTCCTTCAAGGGCTCCGGATTGATATACCCATTGGAAATCAACACCGTTTTCAACCCGTTTTGTCTGGCAAGCTTTGCCGTTTCCAGCATATACTCAAAAAATACCGTCGGCTCGGTATAAGTAAAGGCGATACTTTCGGTTCCTTCCTTCAAAGCCTGTTGAATAATGGCTTCAGGCGATAATTCATACGCCGGAACCTTAGACGGACTGACCTGCGAAATGCTCCAGTTCTGGCAATTCAGGCAACTAAGGTTGCAACCGGCAGTGGCCAGCGACAAAATCTTGCTGCCGGGGTAAAAATGAAACAACGGCTTCTTCTCAATCGGATCCACCGCCACCGAGCACGGATTACCGTATGCATTGGAATACAGCGTTCCTCCGACATTCTCCCTAGTCCGACAAATCCCAGTCTGCCCCTCCTTCAGCACACAATAATGTGGACACAGCAAGCATTGCACCCGCTGCCCCTCCAATTCCTTCTGATAACTCGCCTTGATCCGCATATTTCGTTAATTCATACAAACATACCAACATAAACGAAAAAAGCGCCCCGAAGGACGCTTTTTATTTTTTTTGGCTAAACCCCGCTGAAAGTGGGTTCATTAGAGCTTCAAGGTCAAGGCGCAGTTTGCGAAATAACCGGAGCGTACTTAACGTACGTGAGGATTATTGAGCAAAGTGCAACGCAGAGATTGGAGTTCTAATGAATTCACTTAGTTATTTTCCGGACGCAACTTGCGAACAACAGCTCCCGTCCGCCACATTTCACTTTCCCTCAACGCCTTCAGTTCAACTTCCAGCTTTTCGCGGTAGTCCACTTTGGAGTTGGAGTCGATGGAACGTTGAGCTTCGTTTCCTGAGGCCACTTCGGCATACAGTTTTTCGAAAACCGGCTTGGAAGCATCGTGGAAAGGACCCATCCAGTCCAAAGCACCACGCTGTGCGGTGGTGGAACAGTTGGCGTACATCCAGTCCATACCGTTCTTGGCGAACAAAGGCATCAGCGACTGCGTCAGTTCTTCAACAGTTTCGTTGAATGCTTCTGAAGGTGTGTGACCGTTGGCGCGCAGCACTTCGTACTGAGCCAATAGGAGACCTTGAATAGCACCCATTAAGGTACCGCGTTCGCCGGTCAAATCGGAATACACTTCACGTTTAAAGGTGGTTTCGAACAAATAACCGGAGCCGACACCGATACCCAGCGCAACCACGCGGTCAAAAGCTTTGCCGGTAGCATCCTGGAAAATAGCGTAGGAGGAATTCAAACCACGACCTTCGAGGAACATGGAGCGCAAGGACGTACCGGAACCTTTGGGGGCAACCAGAATAACGTCTACATCTTTGGGAGGAACAATATTGGTGCGTTCTTTGTAGGTGATGGCGAAGCCGTGTGAGAAATACAAGGCCTTACCTGCAGTCAGATACGGTTGGATGCGCGGCCAAACTTCGATCTGGGCAGCATCGGACAATAGGTACTGGATTACGGTTCCGCGGTCGCAGGCTTCTTCGATTTCAAACAATGTTTTACCGGGAACCCAACCATCAGAGATAGCCTTGTCCCAAGTTTTGCCACCCTTGCGCTGACCAATGATCACGTTGAATCCATTGTCGCGGAGATTAAGGGATTGGCCCGGGCCCTGAACGCCGTAACCAATCACGGCGATCACTTCGTTTTTCATTGTTTCACGAGCTTTCTCCAAGGAAAACTCTTCGCGGGTCACTACGTTTTCATCGACACCGCCAAAATTCATAACTGCCATTTTCTTGTAGAATTAAATATATAGAACTAATTAACTATCGTTTTTCAGGGCGCAAATTTACGAAATTATTTGATAAGCACCCAATTATATGACACTTTCAAACAAAATCTCTGCCCTGCAAATAGGCTCCTCACCCCTTCTGATATCGAAGACACAACGTCCCGGAGCAGTCAATTCCTGACAGATATTCACTACCTCACCGAACAATGCTTCATTCAGAAAATTGATGTCCATCCGCCTCACCTGTTTGTTCAAATAAACATCCATCGGAAACAGGTCGATCATCCACTCCAAATATTTCATACTGTTTGTATGTCGGTTGAAATCGATGTCGCTATACTTCACCTTATGCCTGGAAACCGGCTCACTCTCCAGTGCACCGACTTTGGCTGGCCGTTCGATCACACACGGTATGCCCGTGGCAAAATCCCTGTATTCCTCTTTCGACTTCAGATCCACTGCCTTGCGCGTGGTCATGTCCAACATGCACCAGATGGCACAACCGGCACCAATCAGCAAACCCGCCTCATCGGTCACCTTGAAATTTCTCGTCGTAAACACTCGACCGAAATCCTCGATCCAGGTTTCCACGAAAAAGCGTTCATCGGTTGCCGGATACCGGTACATTTCCACCGCATAGCGGGATAGCACCCAAGTCAGGTTTTGAGGTTGCAAGTCGGTAACGCCGAAATGATTGCTGTCTGCATGTTGGCCGGCCGCATGGAGCAGGTAGGCACCCATCTGCGTGAAGCGGATGGTTTCCCTGAACCCGATGTCCATGGGCTGGACCTTGTACTCAAAAGAGACTACTTTGTTCATGTCCGATCTCCAAGTCTCCGGCCTTCCTTTTCGGCCAGAAAATCACTTAGTCTTTCAACTGTCGATTTGGTGATGGCGATTCGTCCTGAACGCACGAACTGCAAGACGTGA
>Ga0209430_1002478_pt1 | contig 11796 bp, 10 predicted proteins | sample BarGraIncub1133A_FD_184504 | JGI IMG/M metagenome (GOLD analysis project Ga0209430, IMG submission 184504) | Arctic peat soil microbial communities from Barrow, Alaska - Barrow Graham LP Incubations 11-33A (SPAdes) (version 2) | ecosystem: Environmental > Terrestrial > Soil > Wetlands > Peat... | reverse complement strand
AGCAAGTAGCCCAACGGGTGGAAATCTTTCTTATTCTGTTGATTGGGGAGAACCAACAGCTGTAAATACTACAAAGAGTGCAACAATGCCTCAACAAACTGCAACATTCACTCATGCTTACTCACAGCCAGGAATATATACACCAATTTTTACAGTTACAAGTGAAAATACTATTCGATGTATAACAACTCCTTGCCCAAGTAACGGAGGAAGTGCAACTACAAGTTTGAGTGTTAATGTTGGAAATTCAAATGTTTATGTTTCGAGTGGTTATAGTACATCAGGTAGTTACGGTACATCAGGTGTAACGTATATTGCTCCAATCAATAGAACTCTAAAGAGAGGTATGAAAGGAGATGATGTAAAAAGACTTCAACAATTCCTTGGAATAATACCAGCAGATGGTAAGTTTGGAAAGGGAACATTTGATATTGTTAAAGCATGGCAGTTACAAAATGGCTTGAAGGCTGATGGTTCATTTGGTCCTTCTAGTTTACTAAAGTCAGGTTTGAATAATCAATAAAAGTTATTCTAAATTAAAAAACCCTCCGACTATAATCGGAGGGTTTTTTAATTTAGATATTAGTTTTAAGAGTGACACATATTCTGCAGGCGCAGAATATGTGTCACTCTGTTTAAAATTTAGATTAAATTTAATGATTCAAGAAATGTTTCGAGTTCTTTTGCTTTGATTTCTCTGAATCCACCCAATGGTATTTTATCAAGTTCAATGTTCATAACGCGTATTCTTTTTAGATTGATTACATTATGGTGTAATGCCTCACACATGCGTCTTATTTGGCGTTTTTTGCCTTCTGTAAGCACTATATGGAAGACATCCTTGGATTTACCCATTCTCCATACTTTACACTTTTTACTTATAAATCCATCAAAATGAACACCATTACCCATCATTGTTAAAAAAGTATCTGAAAATGGTTTATCTACTTTAACTGTGTATTCTTTTTCGTGAACATATTTAGGAGATAATAAGCGGTCGGTGACACGGCCATCATTAGTTACTATTATTAATCCATGTGAATCTTTATCAAGTCTACCAACAGGGAAGACTTTAACTGGGAATCTTGTAACTTGTAAAATATCTTTACTGGCTGCATCAGGATTTGTAGATACATTCACATCTTTATTATATGCATAGTATACATATTCTTTTTTTGCACCTTTTGTTTTAACAATAACCTCATCTCCTTCGTTTACTTTATCTCCGAGTACAGCTTTTCTACCATTAATAGAAACAAGGCCTTTTTTAATAAGCTCATCTCCACCTACGCGAGTTGAAAAGTTATTGAGTGCTAAATATTTATTGATTCTGATTGGGTATTCCATAGTCATGATTATGCATTAATTTGGGAATATAGTATAGTCCCGATAATAAAATGATACTTAAAATTATAAACAAAAATTTAAATGGTAAATATATAAAAATTAGTGTACTTATAAGCGGAGCAATGATATATGCTACAGGTGTCATATCTCTAAATACACTGAGCAAATATGCTTCTTCTTCTTTTACATGTGCAAAGAAATATATTTCTGAAGTTGTTTCTATTATAGTTGCTCCAACACGAGTTATAAAAAGTATTATGCTCCAAATAATAATACTTTTTGTGGTTATTATTGAAATTAAAAAAGTTGATACAGTAATAATAATAAATCCTATATATAAAAGAGTTCTTTTTCTCACATGATATTTATCAACGAGTATCCCAACTGGTAATCCAAAAATAACAAAAGGGGAGAGCATTATAGTAAATATAATACCTATTTGACTCCAGCTTAATCCAATATGTTGGTATAAATATATTGGGGTGTAAACAACCATCCATGCATAAAAAAATTGCAAAATGAAGTTGATTACTGTAATCGCAAGCATATGATGATTTGTTTTTAAAAATCTGTATGTTTCTAAAAATGGAGTCTTTTCATATGATTTGTCCTCGAATTTTCTAACAGAAAATATTAATCCCAGGGTCATTATAACTGTCATTATAAAAGCCAATATATATATAGTTTTGTATCCTCCTTCTTTTGTTATTAGGAAAGCAGTTAAAAGAGGAGTTAGCATCCAAGCCAAATTTATTATAGTTAAATAAAGTCCACGATTTTTACCTACAGTATTTTTATCACCAAAATGTTCAATAAAGATATCAATACAAAAAAGTATTTGAGTATTTGTTGAAATAAAAACAACAAAAGAAGTTCCAATTATATAAGGATTTTTAGAGATTATCATTCCAACTAAAGAAAGCATGTTAGCAAGAAGTAGCCATAAAGTAAGTCTTTTATTTCCAAAATACTTTAAAATATTAGAGCTTTTAGAAAGTAGTATTAATGTGGCAAGAGATGACAGAGTATATAGTATACCAACAAATTTTTCAGAAATTATACCAGAGAGAAAAGTGGAATTGACATATGCAGAAAGTGCAATATGTATAGTAAAAAGGAATGACAGTATATACATTCTATTAATTTTTGTAAATTTCATCTTTTGTTTTTTTTATAAATACGTAATTAAATATAAAATTTTTAAGTGGTCTGGCCTTTTTTCCTTCCTCATCTATAGAAGCTCTGCAAAAATTTTATATTTAATGAAGTAATGTATTTTTAAATACTTAATAATACCGGTATGACAATAGGTCTTTTTGCTGTTTTTTGGAAAAGGAATTTTGATATATTATCACCTAATGAAGTTTTGATAATATCAAAGTTTAGTGGGTGCATTCCAATAGTTTCATCTTCAACAGTCTTTTTAATTATTAGTCTAACTTGATGTAATAGTTCTTGATTTTCTTTTAGATAGATAAATCCACGAGATATTATATCAGGAGATTTTCTAAGCTTGCCCGTTTCAGAATCAATAGTTGCAATAAGAACAAACATTCCATCTTGAGCGAGCATAACTCTATCTCTGATTACTACATCTTGTTCATCTCCAACAGAAAATCCATCTACCATCATAGGACCTGAGGGTGCTTTTTCTTTGCGAAGAATCATTTTTTCGCCATTATCAACAATCTCAATTATAGAGCCATTATCTGGAACAATTATATTATCTCCAGACATACCGAGAGACATAGCAACTTCTTTATGTTTTACAAGCATTGAGTGCCATCCATGAATTGGAATAAAAAATTTAGGGTGAGTTTTTCTATGTAACCACTTTATATCTTCTTGGTTTCCATGACCAGTAGCGTGAATATATTCTTCACTGGTTCTGTAACTTATTATACGTACTCCATGGCGAGATAGATTGTCTTTTAAATGTTGAACTGCAATTTCATTACCAGGGACAATAGAAGAAGAAAGAATAATGGTATCACCTGGACGTATAGTGAATTTTTTATGAGTTTTATTTGCTGCACGGCCGAGCGCTGCAAATTCTTCACCTTGAGCTCCAGTCATCATAATAAGAACTTTGTTTGGAGGATAATTATCAACATCTTCAACAGGAATTATTGTTCCTTTTTTTGGTTTAAATATTCCTGCTTGTTCGCAGACTTCCATATTTGTTTTTAGTGATCTACCATCGAGTACTACTTTTTTACCTAAAGATTCTGCTATTTCAACAATTTTCATTAGTCGTGTTATTGATGAAGCAAAAGCTGAAATAATTATACGTCCTGTACCTTGTCTTATTACTTTATCTAGCCCTTCGTGAACACGAATTTCGGGAAGAGAAAATCCTTCATTTTCAATATTTGTTGAGTCTGTTAAAAGTAAAAGAACTTTTTCTTTATCAAAAAAGGCATATTCCTTTTCTTCCTCATCGGTTACTTTTCCATCTATTTGGTCTAGTTTATAGTCTCCAGGAGTAACGATTGAACCATATGGAGTTTCGATTACTATACCCATAGAGTCAGGCATGGTGTGAGTTACTCCAAAAAAGCGAACCCGAATATTTCCTGCATAAATAACAGAATCTTTTTCAACTATATGTGCATCAAGAGCTGGTAGATGAGAAAATTCTTCTTGTCGTTTTTTCATAACTAGGATTGAAAGATTTCTAGAATACAATGGTGGATTACCTATACGACTCATAACAAGAGGAATACCACCTATATGGTCCAAGTGACCATGAGTTACTAGCATTGCTCGTATTTTATCTTTACGCTCTTCTAGGTAGGTTGTATTTGGAATAATATAATCAATACCAGGAGTATCTTCTGTTTTAAACTGCATCCCAGCATCAATGACAATAATATCATCGCCAATTTCAATGGCCGTCATATTTTTACCAATTTCCTCAACTCCACCAAGTGGAATTATTCTTATTACTCCTTTTTCTGGGGGAGGAATAGGAGCGGATTTGTTTTTAGAAAAAGTCGTTTTATTTTGAACTAATGGGGCTTCAGCTTTAGGACGGCGATTACTTTTTAGATTATTATATTGATAGCTTCCACGAATTATTTTTTTAGTTGTTACTTGTTGTTTGTCACTTGAGTATGAGGGTTGCTTTGTTTCGCTAACTATTTTAGTTGCTGGTTGCTGTGTTTTATGTAAAACACGGATATTGCCTTGTTTGTGATAACTAAATCTTGAGCCACTTTTTGGTTTAGGATTTGAGTTGTTTTTTTGTATCTCGTTCATTCTGACTATGAAAATGGTTTTATTTTTTGACCATTTTTATTTTAATTTTTAATTTTTTTGTTATTTAGTGAAAATTTTCCAAACTTGATCTGTATTAGCAGACCATGTATAAATTGATGCAAAACGATCGGATGGGATAGTTATATTCTCAAAATTAATATTATTAAGTTTTGGTGACGTCACATATAAATATTTTGGCGAATATATTAATAAAGCAGGAATATTATTATTAAATTCATCAACAAGATCTTTGTATTTTAAAATACGGTCTTCAATTCTTAGTGTTTTTTGTACTGATTCCAGAATAGAATCAACTTTTTTATTGCTATACATAGCTATATTTAATCCCGGGTCTGTTCTTTGTGAAGAGTGCCAGAATGAATATAAATCAGATTCGTGATTTATAACTTGTCCAAAGAATAATGCTTCATATTCACGGGCACGAATTAGTTGGTTTAACTGACCAGTTTCATATATTTTTTTGATGTCTACTTCTGCTCCAATTTTTGCTAATTGCTCTTTGATTAGTAGGGTTGTAGCTTTAAGCTCCTGTGTATCACCAGTGGTTAAAGAGAAGGAAAGTCTAGTTGCAGGTCCGGTTGTTTTAATTGTTTGTGTAATTGTTTTTTTGCCCACTTTTTTAGTAATAGTTTTAGTTGTAGTGCCTCCTTTTGTTCTAATACCATCTTCTCCTTTTATCCATCCCGCACGATCTAGTATTAGGTTTGTCTCATCTATAACCTGATTATTATAATTTTGATTTAAATCATTTTTAATTATTTTTTCTGGTATTGGACTGTTAACCACTGAACCATAACCATTTAAAACGTTATCAATAATTTCTTGCTTGTATAGTGCTTTGTCAAAAGCTTTAATAACAGTTTGGTCTTCAAAAATTTTATTTTTATTACTGTTAAAAAATATTCCAAAAATTCTAGGTAACGTTGCAGTGTGGATGGTAAAATTACCTTTTTTTATGCTTTCTGCGTTTTCTGAACTTATTCCACCGGCTTGGTCAATAGAATTATTAAGTAATGCTTTTACTAAATCTTTTTCATTTGCATACGATATTATATTAAAATATTTAACTAATGGTTTACCGAGTGTAAAATCATCAAACTGGATAAGTTTAAATTCCTCAGATACACCATCGCTGTTTTTTGAAACAGATTTTATCTTATAAGGTCCTGAGCCTATAGCTTTAACGTTGAGGGTAGAAAGATTAAATTCAGTTGGGCTAACACTTTTCCATAAGCTAGAAGGAAGTATTCCTATTGTTGTGTTATCTATAAAAGATATATAAGGTTGAGCAAGTGTAAATACTATGGTGTAATCATCTTTTTTGCTTACAGTAACTCCATCCCATCCCATTTTTCGAGGGCTTTTTATTATTGGGTCTTTTATTTTTTCTATTGTAAATATAACATCATCAGCTGTAACTTTTATATTATTGTGAAATTTTGCATTTTTTCTAATTACAAAAGTATAGCTCATTCCATCTGGTGATATCGTGTATGATTCTGCTAGGTCTGGTATGAAACTACCTTCAGGTGTTTTTCTCATTAATCCTGAATAGACTAGTGCTGATAAATCTTTGTCAGCGTCTGAAAGAGCTATAACTGGATTTATTAATGTTGGTACTCCAATTATTCCTTCAATAATTGTTCCTCCTTTTATAGGGACATCAACTAAAAACATAGAATTAATTTTTCCAATTATGATTATAACAGACATAATTGCAATAAATAAAATACAAACAAAAATTATAAATTGTTTCTTGGAAAAAGATGCTACAGCACCTAAAAGTTCTTTTTTCTTATAAATATGAAATTCTTTAATAAATAGAATGAATTTACGCATAAAAACACTTAATCAAAATAGTTAGCCAAAAATAGAAATCTGTAATTATTTAACGAATATAGCTATGAATGATGATGCAACGAAGAAAATACCAATAACAATTGTTAAAATAAAGAGGAATTTTTCAAAACCACGACGTGTACTATAAAGTCCACCCCCATCTCCTCCACCTAATGCTCCTCCAACTCCTGCACTAGATTGCTGAAGTAAGATTGCAGCAATTAAAATAATCGATAGTATAATCTGTATGTAAGGCAATATATTAGCAATAATCGTCATAAGTTGTATATTACTATATTTGAATATAATAAGCAAATGTAATAAGGGTTTAAGTAAAATGATGTTTGTTTATTTGGCTCAATATATGTAAGTACATTTGAGGATTAGGATAACTTTTCCTTATGTTGTTTTTTAATTAGGAAGAGGGCCTTAAATACGCTTTTTATATCCCTTTCGTATTTTATAAAATATGAAGGGTGTTCAAATCTTCTCATTTAAAATGTACCAGTATTTTACTCTTGGCATCATATTAAAAAACACTGCCTTTTTGAGCAGTGTCTTTTTTTGTAAATTTTTATGACACAAAGAATGTGTTATCAATTTCGGTGACAGTACATTTTGTTTTTCCTGTCCCGCAATCATTCCCTTCAAACGTCCCGGACCATACGCCATTTTCTTTTTTTGTAAAAATATTAATTATCGGTGGACGTTTCTCGTAAGTTTTGGTAAATTTCAGTTCATTTTCACTAATTTCAAAATTTGTAATTTTTGCGTTCCCCCATAAATCTCTCAGTTCACCTTTAAATAATTCGGAGGTAGAATCACAAGATTCTACTATGCCATTGTACATGGCATTAATCATTTCAAGACCAATTTTTGCTGAGGGATCCGATCTAAAACCAAGGAAAAGATTGCGATGACCAGGCTGGAAATTAATTCCCTGGATAAGATAAAATTTTTTTGTCTTCATATTATTACATTTTAAATGTAGATGATTTTTCTTTAGATTACAGTTAAATGCTGGACGTGTCAATAAGAGAGAGGAAAGAGTTGAAATGAAAAGAGCGACATGAAATAATGTCGCTCTTTTTTAAATAATTAAAGATTTATTTATCTTTTAATTCTTTTGGTGCATTGGAAGCTTTTTCAATTGCTTTGAATAAGTCTTTATCAAAGCCGAACTGAATAACTCTGTTTAAATTTTCATCGTAGCCATCTAGTACCACAATAAAAATATCGCTGTAGTTATTAAAGTTAGCGTGGAGATATCCACTGCCGGATTTAACCCAATGGTCTAATCGTCCAAAGATTGAGTCGTCGCTTTTGTTGCTGCGAGCACCAGTCATTAGTGATTTTGTGTTTTTAGTTCTTTTTTCATAAGGAACTTTTTTTTTCTGATATTTAAACCAATCAGAATTTGCTTCAATAAATGATTCACTTATTTGGCCACCTTCACCACTTGCAACCGTTGTTGTATTTTTATCAATAATTGCAACAATAGGGACTCTTCCTCCTGAAGACCAACAACCAAGGGAATAACCATTTTTTAAAGCATTATAAATACCATTTAGTTTTTTCATAACTTAGAATTATAAAGTGAATGATTTTTTACAGATTACAGCTAAATAGTAGTAGTGTCAATGAGGGGAGGGGGTACAGGAGAGGGCCATAAGTACATGTTTTGACCTCGACTAAATCCCCAGGAGAGGACCGCGAGTACGCTTCTTGACCTCGACTAAAACTTTTTCGTCAAAAAGTTTTGTCTGGTCACCAGCTCGTCTATTTTTTTACTAAAAAATATGACTCCGCTGTTCAAGTCCTCTCCTGGGCTACAAAAGCAGGAATTGAAAAAGAGAGCAATTAATATTGCTCTCTTTTTCGCTTTTGTGCCCAGGAGAGGACTTGAACCTCCAAGGATTGCTCCACTAGTTCCTAAGACTAGCGCGTATACCAATTCCGCCACCTGGGCATAGAATCTATACTAGCAAAAAATTATTTAAATTACCACTTTTTGAGGCCTGGGGCGGAATTGAACCGCCGCATAGAGATTTTGCAGATCTCTGCCTTACCACTTGGCTACCAGGCCTTATCTAAAATTAAAGTTTCATAAAAATAGCTCTTTTCTAAATACACACATAAAATTCTACTGAATTTTTGTTATGCTCGGCTCGACAGCCTCCGCAATGTATTTTTCAAAGACTATTTTTATTTCACTCTATTATCCTAACCTTTCATTAACAAATCGTCAATTTTCTGGCGGTTTTTTTCACCTTCATCTATTTGTACATCTAAAAATGGGATAGGATTTATTCTTAAATTTTTAGTTATATGTTTTCGTAATTCACCTAAATTTCTTTTAATAAATCCATAAGCTGCTTTTTCTTTTTCTCGCGGTAAAACACTTATCATTATGGTAGCTTTTTTACCATCAGGGGATATAAGAACTCTAGTAACTGTAATCAAAGATGTTGGTCCAGCCTCACGCTCAATATAAAGAGCAGCAAGCTCTTTTATATTATTTACTATTTTTTCATTTCTAAATTCTGACATAATTATTTTACTACTATTTCAAAAGCTTCTAATACATCGCCGGGTGCAATATCTAACTTGGTTTCTACTTGAAGTCCACAATCATTGCCTTCTTGGACTTCTTTTGCTTTAATTTTATTCATTTGCAGTTCAACTATTTTCCCAGTTCCAATTTCAAAATCTCGGCGAATTATACGGATATTACTTCCAAGAGTTATTTTACCCGTTGTAACTTTTCCTCCCACTATATGTTTACCCTTAGTAGATCCGAAAGTTTTAAGAACTTTTAATGCCCCGATAACTTCTATTGTTTCTTGTCTTGGACGACGTTCTTCCACTAATTCTTTTAGCCAATCAATAAGTTTATAAATAATATTAAATGTTTCTATTTTTACATTTAATGACTCATTCAAATCTTTCGCACTGTTATCTATTTTGGTGTTAAATCCAACTATTATACTTTCTTTATTCACATTACCCATCTTAAGATCAGATTCGTTTATTGCACCAACACCTTTTCCTATTATTTTAAAAGAAATTTCATCAGTATTTAATTTACCAATTTCTTTTTCAATAGCTTCAATAGTTCCCATTACATCTGTTTTAATTATTATAGGAATAATTTTACCAGTAGTAGCTTTTTGTTGTCCAAAAGAAATATTATTTGAATTTTCATCTTTAATTTTATTTATATAAATTTCAGCTTCTTTTTTTATATTAAATGAGTGAAAAATACTGCCCACTTCTGGCATTGATTCAAATCCTATTAGTTTAATAGGGGATGAAAAGGTGGCCTCTTTAATTGGTTTACCTAAAAAGTTTTCCAAAATTCTGGTTGTTACTATTGCTTCTCCGCATGCAACAAACATGCCAGACTTTAGAGTTCCATCTTTGATAATACATGTTGCAGAAATTCCACGTTGGGGGTCACGCTTTGCCTCGATGATTACACCAGTTGCATTTAGTGATGGATTACCTTTAAATTCTTGCAAGTCAGCAACTAAAATAATCATACTCAAAAGTTCATCAATTCCAGTTCCGACTTTGGCAGATATTAGTACAAAAGGGATGTCACCACCTAATCCTTCTAAATAAATGCCTTTTTCTACCAAATCCATTTTTGTTTTATCAATATTTGCGTTTGGTCTATCTATTTTATTTATAGCTACAATATAAGGTATTTTACTTTCTAATATTGTGTTATAAGCTTCAAGAGTTTGTGCTTTTACACTATCTTCGGCAGACACAACAAGAATAGCAATATCAGCTGCAGCTGCACCACGAGAACGCATTTTAGAAAATGCTTCATGTCCAGGTGTATCTAAAAAGGTTATTAATCTATTTTCTCCCTTATCATCTTTACTCACAACTTCATAAGCACTTATGTGCTGAGTGATTCCACCAGCTTCACTCTCTACAATATTTGATTTTCTTATGTAATCTAAAAGCGTTGATTTTCCATGGTCAACATGCCCCATAACAACAACTACGGGTGGGCGAACTTTTTCAATTGTTTTTGTTTTTTCCATAAATTTATTTCGGCTACATAAATTATATTTTTTCTTCAGGTCCTCGGATTTCCTCGCTAAGAGGTCCAACATCAGGCTGGCTTCGGATGTTGTACCTCTAAAGCTTGGACAGACCATTCAGAAATAAAATAATTTATTTCGTCTATTTTAAATAATAACTATTTTATCGCTCTTTCAAGAACTTCTTTTTCCTCATTAGACAATTCAAAGTCTGATTTGCCATTTATTATTGGCTTAGCAAATATACTCATACGATCACGGGCATACAAGCTAGATATAACTACTCCATTACTATCGTCGTTCATTAGAGCTATTGCAAAACTTTGATTTCCTCCACCATCTACAAATGGATTAAAACGGATTGTTTCTATTTTGCGAATCGATTTATTTAGTCTACTATCTATTACTGCTAAATTATTATTGATTTTTTCTTGAGTTTCTTCTACTTGATTTATTTTTTTACCAACTAAAAATATCATCTCTTCTAAGTCGTGAGCTTTAGTTCCAGCAAAGAATTTTTTGAATCTGAGCTCAATGGACAAAATCCATAATAAAATAATTACAACAATTCCAGAAATAATATAAATTAAGATAGTGGTACTCATTCTGTTAGAAACAGGTCGAAGTCTATCTAAAAAATAAACTCTTCCTATTAAGTTTGATTAAAATAATAATTTTCACTTATTTACCCGCAGTTTGTCGTAATTGTTCTGGTCAACCTGTTAAGGTAGAGTTTCAAACTCGGTTCATTTATTAAAAGAGTATATACCAATAAGGCTTTTTTTACAATGCTGTGATATAGTTATATGTAATGACTAGATTATTATCAAAGAAAAAAATATATTTAGATTATGCAGGGGCAACTCCTATAGATAAGAAAGTTGCAAAAATGATATCTTTTTACGAAAGAGGTTTTTTTGCCAATCCTAGTGCAATATATAACGATGGGGTAAAAGTTAGAAGTATTATAGATGAAGCTAGAAGTAAAATAGCAAAATTGATAAATGCTCATGATGATGAGATTATATTTACAGGAAGTGGTACTGAAAGTGATGCTTTAGCCATCTTGGGAGTAATAAGAGGATGGAGGGTAAAAAATAAAAATATTATTCCACATATTATAACTACCAAGATAGAACACCCTGCAGTCCTTGAAAATTGTCGGCTGTTGGAAAGTTTAGGTGAGGCTGAGGTAACTTATGTTTCTGTAGATAAAATGGGAATTATAAATTTGGAAGAACTAGAAGATTCTTTAAAAGAAAATACAGTT